>Ga0114959_10004456_pt1 | contig 10742 bp, 8 predicted proteins | sample C_130625_EF_Meta_FD_87317 | JGI IMG/M metagenome (GOLD analysis project Ga0114959, IMG submission 87317) | Freshwater microbial communities from Lake Croche, Canada to study carbon cycling - C_130625_EF_MetaG | ecosystem: Environmental > Aquatic > Freshwater > Lake | place: Lake Croche, Canada...
CACCTACTCCGACGGACAGCTCACCGAGGACACCACCTTGCCGTGGACCGACAATGTGACGTCGGTTGTGCAGTCGTCCGATGGGTCGTTCCAGGAATACATCATGCCGACCATCCCATCCCCCACTCCGGGCGGCACCGGATTCTACGGCGCATACGCGGGATGGTTCCAAAATCCAGCGCTGCCCACGTACTGCAACGGCGTCATCCAGTTGAACAAGCTGGCCGGCCCAACGGTGGTGGGCTATCTATACGGCGGAATCCACTCAATCGCGGGGTTCCCCCCTCCACGGGGTACGTATGCGTCGAACGAGCTGTTCCAGGTCGTGCTGACTCCCACGGGCGCCCAAACGACGTAGGCTGAGACGCATGTCAGCAGCCGCCTTCTCGGGTAAGACCATGTTCATCTCCGGCGCCAGCCGCGGTATCGGCCTGGCGATCGCGAAGCGGGTGGCTGCCGATGGCGCCAATATCGCGCTGGTGGCGAAGACCACCGAGCCGCACCCCAAGCTTCCGGGAACCATCTACACCGCAGCGAAAGAGATCGAGGAGGTCGGCGGCCACGCCCTGCCGATCGTCGGTGACGTCCGCGACGGTGACTCGGTGGCCGCCGCGGTGGCCGCGTGCGTAGAACAGTTCGGCGGCATCGACATCTGCGTCAACAACGCCAGCGCGATCAACCTCGGCGGCATCGAAGATGTACCGCTCAAGCGCTTCGATCTGATGAACGGTATCCAGATCCGCGGCACCTACGCGGTGTCGCAGGCCTGCATTCCGCATATGAAGGGGCGTGCCAACCCGCACATCCTCACCCTGTCGCCGCCGATCCGGCTGGAGCCCAAGTGGCTGACGCCGACGCCGTACATGATGGCCAAGTACGGAATGACATTGTGCGCGTTGGGAATTGCCGAGGAGATGCGTGACCACGGCATCGCCTCGAACACCCTGTGGCCGCGCACCATGGTCGCCACCGCGGCGGTGCAGAACCTGCTCGGCGGCGACGAGTCCATGAGACGCTCGCGTAAGCCGGAGGTGTACTCCGACTCGGCCTACGTGATCCTGAGCCGGCCGGCGGCGACCTACACCGGCCACAGTCTGCTCTGCGAGGACGTACTACTTGAGTCCGGTGTCACCGACCTGTCGGTGTATGACTGCATCCCGGGCTCAGACCTCGGCGTAGATCTCTGGGTGGACGGCGCCAACCCGCCGGGCTACACGCAGCCTTAACCCCCGACGCCTCAGCCCCCGACGCCTTAACCCCCGACGCAGTAACTCAGCCTCTACGGCCGCTCCCGCGCCCCCCGCGCGCGGCGAAGGCGCGCATGGCCGCCAGCGCGAACAGTCCCTGCCTTTTCGGCGACGAGTACCACAGCAGTTCGGATTTCTGGGTGGGCAGCCGCGGCGAGGTGATGGCCTGCGGGCGGCAGAACTTGAGGATCCCGTTCGGGCCGCCGGCCCGGTAGCCGAATCCGGACTCCTTCCAACCGCCCATCGGCAGCGCGAAGGCGAACACGTTGGTCATCGCGTCGTTGACATTGACCGCACCGCACTCGAGGCGCCGCGCCACCCGCTCACCGCGCTTGACATCGCCGGTCCACACCGTCGCCGACAGGCCGTAGACCGAGTCGTTGGCCAGCCGAACGGCCTCGTCCTCGTCGGCGACCTTGATCACCGGCAGGGTGGGTCCGAAGGTTTCCTCGACGATGCAGGGCATGTCGTGGGTGACGTCGGTCAGCACGGTGGGTTGGAAGAACGTGCCCTGACCGGTGGGCTTACCGCCGGTGAGTACCTTCGCGCCCGCGGCGACGGACTCCGCGATGTGGCGCTCGACGATATCGCGCTGCGCTCCGGTGGCCATGGCGCCGATGTCGTAGGTGTAATCCCGGCCGGACTCCTGGCCCTGCTTGACGTTGCGAACCTTGGCCGCGAGTTTGGCGACGAACTCGTCATAGACCGGGGCCTCGACGTAGACCCGTTCGGTCGACACGCACACCTGGCCGGAGTTGAACAATGCACCCCAGGTAATGCCGTTGGCCGCGCGATCCAGATCGGCGTCGGCGAGCACGATGGCCGGGTCCTTGCCGCCGAGTTCCAGGCTGAACGGGATCAGTCGCTCGGCGCAGGCCACCGCGACCTTCTTTCCGGTGGCGGTGGACCCGGTGAACTGCAGGTAGTCGACATTGTCGATGAGGGCGGCTCCGGTGGCACCGTAACCGGTGGCCAGGCCGAGCACCGGCGGGGCGCCGATCTCGGTCCAGCCGCGAACGAACTCCACGCCCGACAGCGGGGTCACCTCGGAGGGCTTGAGTAGCACCGCGCATCCAGCGGCCAGGGCCGGCGGAATATCCAGTCCGGGCATGGCGAACGGGAAGTTCCACGGGGTGATCACACCCACCAGTGGCTGGGGCCGGTAGGCGGTGGTGAACTTCTTGACCTTGAACAGTGGGCTGTGTGCCGATGGATTCTTGTCGGCGAGGAACTCTTCGGCATTGCCGGACCAGTAGTTGATGCCATCAGCGACGAGCGTCGGCTCGATGTTGGCATCCCAGTGCGACTTACCGGTCTCCGCCATCAGCACCTCGGTGATGTGGTCTTTGTTATCGAGAATCCACTCCTGCCACTTGAGCATCCACTTGCGGCGGCCCTGCGGGCCGATGGCCTCCCACTCGGGCTGGAACAGTCGCAGTTCGCGCGCCTTGGCGGCGACGGTCTCGGCGTCGTCGACGGGCACGGTGCCGGCGACGGCACCGGTGGCGGGGTTGAGCACCGTGATGGTGTCAATCCTGGGTTCAACAGCGGTCATGGCGGGTTCCTCTCGCTACGTTCTGCTGAAGAGATGTTATCCCCATCACAATCTCGGCGATAAGCCAACCGGTTGGTTGTCCGAACTTGCGGGGCCGAGCCGCCATGCGCCCCCGCCCAGCAGTTCCAGGTGTTTCTCATGATGCGGGTCGACCGCATTGCGATGGGTGATGCTGACGAAGACGGTGTCGGGCAGTTCGCGTTGCGCCTCGCTGAGGATCATGAACTCCAGCGCTTCATCGAGTGCGGATGTCGCTTCATCGAGGAATACCGCCTTCGGCTTGGCCAGCAGCAGGCGGGCGAAAGCGATCCGCTGTTGCTCACCGGGCGATAGTTCCCTGTGCCACTCGGCCACATCGCCGAGGCGTTCGACGCAGTCCGGTAACGCCACCGCCAGTAATGCCTCGCGCATCGCATCATCGGTGATCTCGCCCGGCTGGCGCGGATACAACAGCACGGTCCGCAGATCGCCCAATGGCAGATACGGCAGCCTCGACATGAACATCACCTCTCCGATTTCCGCCGGACAACGCAACGTACCGTCGGCGAACGGCCACAGTTGAGCAAGGCTGCGCAACAGTGTGGTCTTTCCGGCGCCGGACTTGCCGGTGACGATCAGGGTGTCGCCGGGTTCCAAACGCAGATCCAACCCGGAAATCAGTAGTCCGCCAGCGGGATTGCGGACGTCGACCGCGGTGAGTTCGATAGTGCCGCTCTCACTCGCCTCGACCGACAGCTGTGGCAGCTGGCGGGCCTGCTCACCCGCTATCACCAACTCGTAGAGCCGGATGATCGAAGAGCGGTATCCGGCGAACTGGTCGTAGGAGTTGCGGAACCATGACAGCGAATCCTGAATCGAGCTGAATACCATTACCGACTGAGTGACGTCGCCGAACTTGATCTGTCCGGCGAACAGTCGGGGCGCCTGCATCAGCCACGGCACCGGGATGATGATGTGGTTGACCGACAAATTCCAGCCGACCAATCCCATGGTGCGGCGCACGAACCGGCGGTAGTTGTCGACGATCGCCTGGAAACGCTGCCGCAGTTGCAGCCGCTCGAATTCCTCACCCCGATCGAATGCCACGGTGTCGGCCGAGTCGTGCAGTCGCGACAGCGAGTGACGGAAGGCCGCGTTGTGTTTCTCGTTATCGAACGTCAGCTTGATCAGTGGACGACCGAGACGGGTGGCGATGACGGTGGAGATGGCCACGTAGATGAAAAGGCTCCAGAACATCGCCTTCGGAATTACCAACCCGAAGACTGAGAGGTCGCCGGAGAGGTGCCACAGAATCGAGGTGAAGGAGATCACCGACACGATCGAGGACACCGCACCGAACAGCAGTGTGCCGTTACTGGTCTGGTGCGGACTATTGGCTTGCATACCGGACGCCGCGGTGAAAACGTCAATATCGTTCTCAATCCGCTGATCCGGGTTGTCGATGCTGTCACCGATGAACTGACTGCGGTAGTAGGCACGTCCGTCGAGCCAGTCACCGGTAAGACGGTCGGTCAGCCAGGCGCGCCATCGGAGCATGAAGCGCTGCGTGACATACAGGTCGACCACCATGCGGGTCACCAGGAGCGCCGCCAAGATGGAGAAGATCAGCAGGGAGATCCAAAAGCCATGCACACCAGACTGTTTCACCGCGGCATTGCCGGTGGCCGCACCCTGGACGGCGATCTGCACGGCGGTGGACAGGTCGTTGCCCTGATAACTGAACAGCACCGACAGCCGCACGCCGGTGATCACCGACACCAGCAGGGCACCCAGTCCCAGCCAGACGCGCAGGCTGTCGCGGCCAGTGAAGTAGGCGCCGGTGATGGCCGTGAACTGCCGTCCCCAGAGGGTGTACCGCGCAAGCACCGCGAAGGCGATGAGCAGACACACCGCGGCGATCACCGAAGCCCCGACGATCCAGAGCAGCGATTTAGCCAGCTCGTTGCTCCAGTCGATCGACGGCCTGAACGGTTCTACTTCATCCATGGTGCTCTCCTAGACGCTGCCCGCCGATCCGCACCCTAGCCGCCTCGGCGGCCTCAACCGGTTCGACAAGCTCCGGAGAGTTATTGGCAACGCGATTGACCAACGTCGACACCTGCCGGACCGCGATACCGGTGATATCCGGCGGGTTTGCCAGCAGGTCCTCCGGTGCGGACTCGTCAGGGTTCAGCCAGCGGTCCCAGTCGTTCGCGTCGAGCATCAGCGGCATCCGATCGTGTATCTCCGCGAGATCACCCACGGCGTCCGTGGTGACGATCGTGGCTGTCAGCATCGGCCCGCTCGCCTCATCCGGGCGCCACGCCGACCACAGACCGGCCACCAGAATCGGTGCGCCGTCCCGCCGGAACATATAGAACGGCGTTTTGGGACCGGGGTCGCGACCCGGCATCCACTCGTAGTAGCCGTCCATCGGAACCAGACAACGCTGGGCGCGGGCACTCGCCCGGAACGCCGGTGAAGATGTCAGGGTCTCGGCGCGCGCGTTGATCAACAGCGATTTGGCTTTCGGCCGGCCATCGGCGTCGGCCTTGACCCACGGTGGCAACAGACCCCAGCGCATCGCGCGCACCCGCCGGGTGGCCCGATCGCCAGGTTCGTCGTGGCGGGCGACGACGGCGGCAATGGTCGTCGTCGGGGCGACGTTGTAATTCGGGCCGCCACCGTAGTTCGGGCCGCCACCGTAGTTCGGGCCGCCACCGTAGTTCAGACCACCAATGCGCTGCCCGGTCTCGTCGATGGCGTCGAGGCGCACCGCCAGCAGCGCCGGATCCGTTGTGACCACGAATCGCCCACACATGACTCCATGATCCCCCCGACAGGGCAGGATTGGGGGCGTGAACCACTGGCCCGCTCCCGATGCCGCAGCACCGGTGCGCGCGACGGTCACGGTGCCCGGGTCGAAATCGCAGACCAACCGAACGCTGATACTGGCCGCACTCGCCACCGCGGGCGGCCAGGGTACGTCGACCATCAACGGTGCGCTGCGCAGCCGGGACACCGACCTGATGATCGGGGCTCTGCGCGAACTGGGCATCGACATCACCGGCGACGGGCCTGCGCTCACCGTCAGCGGTTCGCTGAACCCCGGCGTCGAGGCCCGAATCGACTGCGGTCTGGCCGGCACGGTATTGCGGTTCGTTCCCTCGTTGGCCGCACTGAGCACCGCGGCCGTGACGTTCGACGGTGACGCGCAGGCCCGTGCGCGACCAATCGCACCCCTGCTCGACGCGCTGCGCGGACTGGGTGTGGACATCACCGGTGAGGGCCTGCCGTTCTCGGTGCACGGCCGCGGCGCGGTGCCTGGCGGCCCGGTACACATCGACGCCTCGGCCTCATCCCAGTTCGTCTCCGGTCTGCTGCTGTGCGGCGCGGCGTTCGCCGACGGCCTCGAGGTGCTGCACACCGGGACATCGGTGCCTTCAGCGCCGCACATCGCGATGACGGTGACGATGCTGCGTCAGGTCGGTGTCGCCGTCGACGACTCAACCCCGAACCGCTGGGCCGTGCGACCCGGACCCATCGCCGCCAGGAGATGGGACGTCGAGCCCGACCTGTCGAATGCGGTGCCGTTTCTGGCGGCCGCCGTGGTCACCGGCGGCAGCGTGCGGATCACCGGCTGGCCAAGGGGCAGTGTGCAGCCGGATGACGCCATCCTTGAGATCCTGAGACTGACGGGATCGACAGTGCACCAGTCGGATTCATACCTGGAGATCCAGGGCCCGGCTGGCTACGGCGGATTCGACGTCGACCTGCACGATGTCGGCGAGCTCACACCATCGGTGGCCGCACTGGCCGCATTGGCCACAACCGGATCGGTGTCCCGACTGACTGGTATCGCACATCTGCGCGGCCATGAGACCGATCGATTGGCCGCACTGCGTAGCGAGATCAACGTGCTGGGCGGCGATTGCATCGAGACACCCGACGGCCTGACCATCACGGCCGCGCCGTTGCACGCCGGAGTCTGGCACTCCTATGCCGACCACCGGATGGCGACGGCCGGGGCCATCGTGGGATTACGCACGCCCGGCGTCGAGGTGGAAGATATTGCCACCACCGCCAAAACACTGCCGGGGTTCCCCGAGATGTGGTCACAGATGCTGAGCGACGGCGGCAGTTGAGCCCACGCGAATACGACGAGTCCGATGCCAAGGTCCGATCCGGCCGCGGCTCGCGGCCGCGCACCAAGACCCGGCCCGGGCACACCGACGCCGAGTCGGCCATGGTGGTGACGGTGGACCGTGGCCGGTGGGGCTGCGTCCTAGCCGGCGATCCGAGCCGGCCGGTGACCGCGATGCGTGCCCGCGAACTGGGTCGCACTCCGATTGTCGTCGGCGACAAGGTGGATATCGTCGGCGATCTGTCCGGCCGTACCGACACCCTGGCCCGGATCGTCCGCCGTGGTCCGCGCCGCACGGTGTTGCGCCGCACCGCCGATGACACCGACCCGACTGAGCGCGTGGTGGTGGCCAACGCCGACCAGATGATGATGGTGGTGGCATTGGCCGACCCACCGCCGCGCACCGGACTGGTGGACCGCGCATTGATCGCGGCCTATACCGGCGGACTGCACCCCATCCTGTGTCTGACCAAAACCGACCTGGCGCCGGCGGCGCCGTTCGCCGAACAGTTCGCCGACCTCGACCTCACCGTGATCACGGCGGGGCGCGAAGAACCGCTGGGCGGGCTGCAGGCACTATTGAACGGACATATCACCGTGTTGCTGGGACATTCCGGGGTCGGCAAGTCGACACTGGTGAATCGACTTGTGCCGCAGGCACATCGGGCCATCGGTGCGGTGTCCGGTGTCGGCAAGGGCCGCCACACCTCCACCCAGTCGGTGGCCCTGTCGCTACCTGGCGGCGGCTGGGTGATCGACACACCCGGTATCCGCTCGTTCGGCCTGGCCCATATCCGCCCCGATGATGTCGTGGCGCCGTTCTCCGATTTGGCCCACGCCGTCGCCGACTGCCCACGCGGGTGCGGGCACCGAGGTCCGCCGGCTGATCCGGAGTGCGCCCTGGACAGCCTTACCGGGGACCCCGCACGCCGGGTTGACGCCGTGCGGCGGTTGCTGACCGCGATGGACGAGAGCACCGGATATCCCAGAAAGGCAGACGATGAGCAGCATTGACGGCTCGGTCCCGACCCCGACGATCACCCTCAATGACGGAAATCACATCCCGCAGTTGGGCTTCGGGGTGTACCAGGTTCCGCCGGAGGACACCGCCTCGACGGTGCGGACGGCGTTGGAAATCGGTTATCGCCATATCGACACCGCGCAGATGTACGGCAACGAGAAGGGTGTCGGTCAGGGCATCCGCGACGCCGGCCTGGACCGCGGTGCGGTGTTCGTCACCAGCAAGCTCAACAACGGCTTCCACCGCCCCGACGACGCCCGCAGGGCATTCGACGCGACACTGCGCGAACTCGACAGCGATTACGTCGACCTCTTCCTCATCCATTGGCCGCTGCCCACCCTCTACGACGGCGACTTCGTCTCCACCTGGCAGACGTGCGAGGAGTTCAAGGCCGACGGCCGGGCCCGAAGTATCGGGGTGTCGAATTTCGCCATCCATCACCTCCAGGAGTTGGCGCGGGCGACTCAGACCACACCGGCGGTGAACCAGATCGAGGTGCACCCCTATTTCACCAACGATGCGGTGCGGGCCTACGGCACCGAGCATGACATTGTCACCCAAGCCTGGTCGCCGATCGCCCGTGGTGCGGTGCTCGGCGACCCCGTGGTGATTCGGATCGCCAAGTCACTCGGAGTTAGCCCCGCACAGGTGGTGCTGCGCTGGCACATCCAGCGCGGCGACATTGTGTTCCCCAAATCAGTTAGCCCGCAACGTATCCGGGAGAACTTCGAGATCTTCGACTTCGACCTCAACGGCGAGGAGGTCGAGTCGCTGACCGCATTGGATCGCGGCGAACCGGGTCGGCGCGGGCCGAACCCGGATACGTTCGCCTATGTGCCGGCCTGAGCGTGGTCCGCACGCCAGCGCCGCACCGTGGCGATGGCGGTCTTCAGCCCGCGCCGGTGTCCGCTGACCGGATCGGTGACCGCAAACCCGGGACCGAGACGGGAGAACATCCGCTCGCTTCGAGTCTCCGGGGCGTCGTCGACGGTGTCGCGCAGGAAGCGGTCCGGCAGCGACAATTTGGCGATGGTTCGCCAGGTCTTGGCGTACTGCACCAGCATCGGCCCACTGGTGTAGGGCAGGTCGTACTTCTCACAGAGAGCGCGCACCCGGACCGCGATCTCGGCCAGCCGATGGCTGGGCAGGTCCGGGTAGAGGTGGTGCTCGATCTGGTAGGACAGGTTGCCGGTCATGAACGCCAGCGCAGGACCGGCGTCGATATTGGCACTACCGAGCATCTGGCGCAGGTACCACTGACCCCTGCTCTCGTCGTCCATATCCGATAGGGCGAACTTCTCCGCGCCGTCCGGGAAGTGACCGCAGAAGATCACCGCGTTGGCCCAGATGTTTCGGATGATGTTAGCCACGATGTTGGCCTTGACCGTGGAGGCGAAACCGGCCCGCGGCGATAGCGCCGTCAGCGCCGGATATGCCGCGTAGTCCTTGACCACCTGGTGCGCCGCTTTGGCACCGAATTCCCGCAACCGGGTGAACATGGCCGACCGTGCCTCTGAACCGTCACGAATCTTGCGCAGTTCCAGGTGCTGTAGACCAATGCCCCACTCGAAGCCAACCGCAAGCATGGTGTTGAAGAAAAGGTTCAAGACGTTGTACGGCTTCCACGGCTCGTCGCGGGTGACGCGAATGATCCCGTAGCCGACGTCGTCATCCATCCCGAGGATGTTGGTGTACTTGTGGTGGGAGAAATTGTGCGTGACCCGCCAGTGCTTGGCCGCCCCGGTCATATCCCATTCCCAGGTGGAGGAATGGATCTCCGGATCGTTCATCCAATCCCATTGGCCGTGGATGACGTTGTGGCTGATCTCCATATTCTCGATGATCTTGGCCAGCGCGAGCGTGGCAGTGCCGGCCACCCACGCGCTGCGCTTGGACCCGAACGCGAGCAGCAGCCGGCCGGCCACCTCGAGGCCGCGCTGGGCGGCAATGGTCCGATGGATGTAACGCGCATCGCGATCCCCGAGCGAGTCCTCGATGTCCCGACGGATGGCGTCGAGTTCGTCTGCGAGAGTGTCGATATCGGCATCCGACAGGTGGGTGAAGGCCTCAATATCGGTTATCGCCATCGCGGGGCACCCCTCATCACGTATCTAGGCATCGAGTACGCAATCACCCGATGCCGCCGAGATGCAGGTTTGCACCCGGCTTCCCGGCTCGTGTTCGGCACCGGTTCGCATATCGCGAACCCGCCCCTGGGCCAACCCCACCACGCAGGTGTGACAGATGCCCATACGGCAGCCGAACGGCATGAGAATTCCGGCCTGTTCGCCGGCTTCCAGCAGCGAGGTAGCCCCGTCAGCGCCCAGTGTCTTACCACTGCGGGCGAAGGTGACGGCACCACCCTGTCCCCGGTCCACCGTCCGTGCGGCGGTGAACCGCTCGGAGTGCAGCAGGTCGGCGATACCATTTGCGGCCCAGAGCTTTTCGGCGCTGTCGAGCATGGCAGCCGGTCCGCAGATCCAGGTCTGCCGATCGCGCCAGTCCGGCACCTCATCGTCGATCCGGTTCATCTCGAGCCGGCCCTGGACCCGGGTGGCACGCACGAGCAGCCGGTACCCCGGATGGCTTCGTTCCAACTCTACGAGTTCGGCGGCGAACAACGCATCGTCCTGTGTGGGAGCCGAATGCAGATGAACGATGTTGGAGCCTATCCCCGAGTCGCTGCGCTCCTGCCCGCCGGAAATTTTCCCCGAGTCGCTGCGCTCCTGCCTGCCGGAAATTTTCCCCGAGTCGCTGCGCTCCTGCCCGCCGGAAACACCAATCTGGTTGCGCCGC
>Ga0114959_10004457_pt1 | contig 10741 bp, 7 predicted proteins | sample C_130625_EF_Meta_FD_87317 | JGI IMG/M metagenome (GOLD analysis project Ga0114959, IMG submission 87317) | Freshwater microbial communities from Lake Croche, Canada to study carbon cycling - C_130625_EF_MetaG | ecosystem: Environmental > Aquatic > Freshwater > Lake | place: Lake Croche, Canada...
AAAGTTGAAATGGGTTCAAAACTTAAAGCTTACGAGGTTTTCTCAGATGCAGTGCGAATAAAAGGTGGCGATAAAGAAATTTCAACAACAAAAGCGCGTCGTGCTGATAAGTTACGCACATGTTTTATTTTGGGCGAAAACAGCATTACTAAAAAAGGAGAGAGAACAGTTTATGCAAAAATTACAACTCCTGATGGTCAAGTTTTGGTTACAAGCAAAGATGATTCAAATATGTTTAATGCGGGTGGCGCACGTGAATATTTTAGCGCTAAAAAACAAATAAACTATAGTGGTTCAGCACAAGATTTATGTTTGTATTATACCCCGAAAGAAAAGGAAAAATTAAAAGAAGGAAAATACAAAGCGGAAGTGTTTGTTGATGCGGAGAAAATTGGTGAAACAACTTTCGACTTAAAATAATACGGCAATTAACAAAACAAGAAAAGCCTTCGAAAATTTTTTCGAAGGCTTTTTTTATGGTTTAGAATAGAACTTTTACTAAACTGTTATTTCGTGTGTTGAAGAAAAAAACTTTCGTTTCGAAACGTCATAATGATTGCCTTTTGCCATAACATGTATAATTAAATTTTCTATAGAAAGTGGTGCTCCCTCTTCTACGTCGGCTATATTTGAATGCTTGATTTGATGTCCATCAAAAATAATGATTAAGCCACTACCAATGGCCTCCATTTGATTGCCTTCAGTAACCAATACACCGGTATCTTCACCGAGACCTATACCAATACAACTTGGGTTAGCAGCAACAGCTTCGGCCAAACGACCAAAGCGACCACGGGTTACAAAATGAGAATCAATAATTACATTGTGCATATAACCTAGACCGGTAGTCATTTTTACTTCGCCTTTCATCAAGGCTTTGCTACTGCTTCCTTGATATATCATTGTATTGCTCATGGCCATTGCACCCGCACTTGTTCCTGCAATCACGAACTCTTCATTCAAATACCTTTGCTGAGTAATATTTAGAAATTCAGTACCACCGAAAATCATACTCAAACGCATTTGATTACCGCCCGAAAACATAATACCATCACATTTTTGTAAACGCTCTAAATATTCTGGTGTATCAACCTCTTCGCGCTTTTTTATATGCATAACATTTACATTATGGCATCCAAGTTTATCAAAAGCATCCAAATAGTTTTGACCAACTTCTTCAGGAATGCTCGATGCTGTGGTAATAACTTCAATGATGGAGTCAACACCTTTCATCTCTTTGATAATTCTTTTAAGAATTCCAAACTCGAAAAAATTCAATGATTCTTTTTGTTTGAACCCAGGCTCTGCTGTTGTTCCCTTGTCTTCTGCCCCCCCCACGGAAATTAATTTCCCTTTTGGCGTATTCATCAAGTATAATTTATTTGTTGTAGTCTATTCTCTCCTTTATCTAAAATATAAAACCAATATTAAATGCTGCTGCATTTGATTTTACATTTTGTGTTACAAAATCGTATTTATTGGTTTTTGTATTTATAGTTTGTAATTCTTTTGAAGTATTTTTTAAAGTGTTTAAAAACGCGTTAAAATAGTTGATACTTATCACTAATGAAGTGCTTCCTATAAGATTGTATTCTGCTCCAACACCTACATTTAAACCTAATCGAAAAAGATTCATATCTTTTGTAATAATATTGTCTGGCCTTTCAGTTGTTGGACCATCATCATGGATTAAATGTGATTTTACACCTTCTGATATGTATTTACCTTCATCATTTGATTTTACTTTTCCTCTAATTCCTACATTAATACCAAACTGTGCAAAGTAGGTGAGTGATCCAATTTCTGGTGTTCTAAGTTTTAAAGTCAAAGGTATCTCATACGTTTTCATGTTAAAATTTCTTTTTGAGATTAAAAAGGAAACTAAACTATCGGTGGTTGACACATCAGGTATATCATATTTAGTAGTTGAATTTTGATACTCAATTGTACCACCATATGAATTAAAGTCGAAACCAGTTGCAAATACAGCCGTTTTTGTCAATTTAAATTCAGTGATAAGTCCATAATTAAATTTTAAACTCACTCCTGCATTTTTAAATTGCTTAATATCATCTGGTTTAATCCATGATATTACAGGTAATGCTTTTAATCCAAATCTAAAGTTCTTTAAAACAGAGTCTTCGGCCATAGTTGTTTTAATACTTATGACAATCAGCAACGATAAAACGCAAATCTTTTTCATATAATCTTTTTAAAATGATATTTGCAAAAATATAAATTTATATACACGGATGTTTAAAAATAATAATGCTTTCAAATTAGTTTGCTTTGTCAGCATTTTGTTTGTTTGTGCGTGCAGTGAACATAAGAATGTTGAAGCTATAAAAGCTGTAGAAAAATCAAATGCAAAGCTAAGAGTTATTAGGTTTGAAAATGAGCTACGAAGTTTACAAAGCATCACCGATGTAAAAGCCATAGCAACCTTTAATACAAAACACTTTGATTTTTTCGATTTGTTTAATACTGGAATAATACGCATTGGTAAAAGCAGCAGCAATGATTACAACGCTCGTTTGCAAGACTTTTTAAACGATAAATATATCAACCAATTATTCCAAAGTACCGATTCAATTTACCATAATTTTTCTACGTATGAGTCACAGCTGCAAGAGTACTTTAAATATTATAAATACTATTTTCCGAAAAAAAACACACCATATATTTACACATTTGTATCGGGCTTTAACTGCGCTGTTGCACCCACTGATAGTATTTTAGCTATTGGATTAGATTATTTTTTAGGCTCCACGCGTAACTATTATACCTTACTTGAATTTCCAGAATATCAAAAACGAAAACTAAAACCAGAATATCTTACAGCCACAGCATTTCAACAATGGATTAGAACCGAGTTTGAATCTGATAATAAAGACCATACTTTATTGGCAGCAATTATAGCCGAAGGCAAAGTTTTATATGCTTCAAAGCAATGTATGCCTGAGGTTAACGACACTATTATTTTTGGTTTTACACAACAACAATTAGAGTGGTGCAACAACAGTGAGTTTGAAATTTGGAGTTTTTTAATTGACAAAAAACTACTATACAATACAAACCTTACCGAGTTTAATAGATATATTGCCGATGGTCCTTTTACTCCGGGAATGCCGCGCGAATCGCCAGCTAGGGCAACCTGCTGGCTAGGCTACAAAATTGTTGATGCATTCATGAAAAACAATAAAAACACGGATCTGAAAATACTAATGAAACAGACCAATTCACAAATACTATTGAATAAAAGTAAATATAAACCTCATAAATAAATTAAAATTGAAAAGCTCAGAAATAAAAATAAACGTAACTACCGATGCTATGAACTTGCCCGAAACAATGAATTGGCAGGCAACAGACAGTGGTGTTGATGGTATTAATCCTTTAAAAGCTGTTATGCTTTCGGTGTGGGATGCTAAAGAAAACACCACCCTAAAAATTGATTTGTGGACAAAAGACATGTTAGTAGATGATATGAAGCAATTCTTTCATCAAACGCTTATATCAATGGCTAACACACTGGAGCGCGCTACAAATGAAGATAAAATGGCAGGCGATATGCGCGACTTTTGCGATTATTTTGCTGAGAAAATGGGACTCAAAGAAGAAAAGTAACTTCAAAATACCTATTATTAGTTCTTTAATAATATTTTCGCATTAAAAATTATAACATGAATAAAAAAATACAAGTTTTTGCTTTATTATTATTTCTGAAAATCACAGCATTTGCTGCTTCGGATGCCGACACAAGTTGGAATCATTGGGGAGGAATTTTGGTAAACTTCAACCAATCTACATTTTACCAGTGGGCACCGGGTGGGCAAAGTAATTTGGCCTTTAACACTGCATTTAATTACACAACAAAGTTTGAGAAAGGCAAGAACTTATGGCGTACCGATTTTTTAGGTTCATACGGCACAGTTAGAAATTTTGATATTGGCGCTACAGGTTTAACAGATAATTTTTGGAGAAAGAGTGATGATGTGTTTCAAATAAACTCAAAGTATAGTCGTAAGTCATCCGAAAAATGGTTCTATTCAGGTAATATGAATTTTATTTCTCAATTTGATAAAGGATATGCAGCGCCTGATTTTACAACTGCTAATTACAAATCAAATATACTGGCACCTGCATTTATAACTGCCGCTTTGGGATTTACTTATAAACCAAATAAATCATTCGAGGCATTTGTTTCTCCCGCAACTGGTAAGTTGACTATTGTAAATGACCAAATGCTTGCCGACCTTGGTGTTGGTGGTGTAAAAAAAGCTTACATTGATGAAAATGGAAAGGCTATCTCAGGAAAAAAAACTCGTTTTGAATTTGGGGCTTCGGCAGTAATACAATACAACAAACCTAACATCATCAAAAATGTAGATTTAAAAACAATGCTACAATTGTTTAATAACTATACTGATGAGAATAAAGACAACCGCAAAAACGTTGATATAACTTGGAACTGGAATATTATCATGAAAATAAATAAATATTTAGCGGCAAGTATCATCGGACAATTGGTTTATGATGATAATATATTGGTGCCAAAAAAGGTTGATATTTCAAGAGATACAAAAACCGGCCTGTTAGATTATAAATACACATACGGAAAAGGAATTCAACTAAAAAATGTTTTAGGAATAGGGTTTTCATATAAGCTAAAATAATTGATACTAGACACTTATAACACGAGTATGGTTTTTTTAGTCACGAACCTTCGAAGAGTTATAGCAGCGAAGTTTGTCTGAATAGTTTATCAATTTTTGTAGTGATTAGCGCCCAATAATTAGGAATATCATTAAGAACACATAAATACAAAGACAAATGCAACATATCAATTACGCTTATTAATTGAATTTAGCCTAGTTGCGGTTTATTACTTTTTGTTAATTACAAAATTTATGTAGTTTCGCAAACTTTTGAAAAATCGTACATTATAATTATTAAACAACGCACACAGATAAATTATGCAGAATAAAGGTGCCATCAGATTCTTCGCCATTGCCTTTGCAATAGCTTGTATTTTTGAGTTATCGTTTACCTTGGTAACCAACGGCGTGGAGAAAGACGCTAAAGAATATGCCGAAACAAAGTTTAGGGCATTTGAAAAAACAGGTAATGCATTAGCAAAATCAAATCCTGATTCTGTAATGTCATCTTATGAGCATAGATACTTAGATTCTATTGCTACTACACCTGTTTATAACATTTTGCTTAAGAACTACACCTATAAAGAGTGTAAAGAAAATGAGTTGAATTTAGGTTTGGACTTACGTGGAGGTATGAACGTTACACTTGAGATTTCACAAGCTGACATCATACGTTCATTAAGTAACAATAACCCTGATGTAAACTTTAACAAAGCAATTAACAGTGCGGTGGCTCGTCAAAAAAACAGCCAAACCGACTTGATCACATTGTTTTACGAAGAATATAAAAAGATTGACCCAAATATTCGTTTGGCTACTATTTTCAACACATTAGAATTGAAAGACAAAATTAAATTCGAATCATCTAACGAAGATGTATTGGCTTTGATTAAAACTGAAAGTTCTGATGCTATTGACCGTTCATTTAATATCTTAAGAACTCGTATCGATAAATTTGGTGTTACGCAACCAAACATCCAAAAGCTTGATGTTTCTGGACGTATCTTAATTGAGTTACCTGGTGTAAAAGAGCCAGAGCGTGTACGTAAACTTTTGCAAGGAACTGCTAACCTTGAATTCTGGGAAACATATGATAACAAAGATGTTCAGAATTTATTTGTTGACGCAAATAAGAAATTGGCTTCAGTATTAAAAGGTGAAGTAGAAACAACAGACACTGCAAAAGTTGCTGCTGATACTGCAAAATCAAAAGAAGTAGCAGTTGCTGATACTGCAAAAGGAAGTTCTTTAAACGCTTCATTAAACGATAAAAAAGCTGCTACAGATACTTCAAAAGCTGCATTAGCTAAAAAAGCAAAAGAAGAAAATCCTTTGTTTGATTTGATGCAACCTGCGGTTTACAAGCAAAACAATGGTTACTATGCTGCTGAAGGTCCTGTTGTTGGTACTGCCGCTGTAAAAGATACAGCACGCATTAACAATTATTTAAAAATGCCTCAAGTAAAGAGCGTTTTTCCGCGCCAAATGAAATTGTTGTGGACAGTAAAGCCTATTGATAAAGATGGAAAATTTTTGCAATTAGTTGCAATTAAAGTTTCTAATCGCGATGGTCGTGCACCATTAGAAGGTAACGTTATTACTGATGCCTCTGGTGACTTTGCACAAGGTTCATCTAAAGCAGAAGTATCTATGAGCATGAATGCCGAAGGTGCTCAAATCTGGAAGAATTTAACAGGTAAAAATATAGGAAAATCAATTGCAATTGTGTTGGATGATTATGTGTATTCATTCCCAACTGTAAATGGCGAAATTGCTGGTGGACGTTCAAGCATATCTGGTAACTTCGATATTAACGAAGCAAAGGATTTAGCAAACATTTTAAAAGCTGGTAAATTACCTGCACGTGCCCGTATTGTGCAAGAAGACGTAGTAGGACCAACATTAGGTAAAGAAGCTATTAGTTCAGGTTTGCTTTCGTTTGTTATTGCTTTGATTTTGGTATTGGTGTTCATGGCATTTTACTACAATAAGGCTGGTTTGGTTGCCAACGTAGCATTGGTTGCCAACGTATTCTTTATCATGGGAATCCTCGCCAGTTTAAAGGCTGTATTAACCTTACCTGGTATTGCAGGTATAGTACTTACAATCGGTTTATCGGTTGATGCCAACATCCTAATTTTTGAACGTGTGCGTGAAGAGTTGCGTTCGGGTATGAATAGCAAAATGGCTATTCGTGAAGGTTTCAAACATGCCATGTCTTCTATATTAGACTCAAACATTACTACCCTAATATTAGGTATCATTCTATATATTTTTGGTAATGGTCCAATACAAGGTTTTGCTACCACATTAATCGTAGGTATCTTAACTTCATTATTTGCAGCAATATTTATTTCGCGTTTGGTGTTCGAATGGTTGATGGCTAAAAATGCTACAATTCCTTTCTCAATACCTAGCACTGAAAATATTTACAAAAACGTAAATATCAACTTTGTTGGTAGCCGTAAAAAGTACTACATGTTCTCAGGAATTGTAATACTGTTAGGTATTTTTGGTTTGATGAAAAACGGACTGAACTATGGCGTTGACTTTAAAGGTGGCCGTACATATATAGTGCGTTTCGAAAAAAGCTTTACAACTGATGAAGTGCGTAATGCTTTAACAGCTTCTTTTGATAACAAAGCACCTGAGGTGAAAACATTTGGTAAAGAAAACCAAATGAAAATTACAACTCCTTATCTAATTGATGACAACACAGCTGAAAGTGATGCTAAAGTTGAAACAGCATTATTAACAGGATTAAGTTCTATTTCAAAGGTTGATAAAACAAATATTATGAGTAGCTCTAAAGTGGGCGAAAATATTTCGGACGATATTAAACAATCGGCAGTATGGGCAATTATTATTGCTTGTGGTTTGATGTTTATCTTCATCTTTATTCGTTTCCAAAAATGGCAGTTTGGTTTAGGAGCCGTTGTTGCTTTGATACATGATGTATTAATTGTGCTAAGCGTGTTCGCTATTTTTAATGGAGTTTTACCATTCTCATTAGAAATTGACCAAAACTTTATTGCGGCTATCCTTACGGTAATGAGTTACTCGATGACGGATACTGTTGTGGTATTTGACCGTATTCGCGAATTCTTACGCAATAACGAAGGCAAAGAACTTATCGGAAATGATACACCAGTAATCATTAACGAAGCCTTAAACAATACATTAAGCCGTACTATGAATACTTCATTGAGTATATTCTTTGTACTCTTGGCTATATTTATTTTTGGAGGTGAGGTTATTAGAGGATTCTCTTTCGCATTGTTGATTGGTATCGTAATTGGTACTTATTCATCAATCTGTATTGCAACACCAATTGTAATCGACTTAGATAAAAAATCAATAAAAGCTTAATTCTATTTTAGGTTTGAAATTAAAAAGAGGCTGTCATCAATTATGAAGACAGCCTCTCTTTTTTTGTGGTTGATAATCGTATAACTATCTAATGCATTGCTTGAACATATTATTCTCAGAGATTTGAATTTACGTTTGAGATAACATCTATTGTTTTGGTGTATGAGACAAATTAATAATTACCTACCAATTTAGGTAGCAGGATCATCAAAAAATGAGAGCATTAATTCTACTACTATACATTAAGATAATTTATTGGATAGTTTATTTCCTTTCTCGTTCACCAATTTGTTGCCTCCACATTGCGTAATACAGGCCTTTTTCATCCAATAATTGTTGGTGATTTCCTTGTTCTACAATATGCCCTTTTTCTAACACAACAATTTTATTAGCATGCATAATGGTTGAAAGTCGGTGTGCAATTAGAATGGTTATTAAATTTCCTTTGCCCGATACATCGCGGATTGTAGCACTTATTTCTTCTTCTGTTAATGAGTCTAATGCCGAGGTAGCTTCATCAAATACCATTAAACTAGGCTTACGTAAAAGCGCACGCGCAATTGACAAACGTTGTTTTTCGCCACCCGAAACCTTAACGCCACCTTCGCCAATTACAGTATCCAAGCCATTTTCAGCACGTTCAAGTAAACTTTGGCAAGCCGATTTTTGCAACACATCTAAACAATCAGCATCAGTAGCGGTGGGATTCACAAACAACAAATTATCCTTTATGGTTCCGCTAAAAAGTTGTGTATCTTGAGTTACAAAACCAATTTGTTCACGAAATTGGTCAAGGTTTATTTCATCAGCATTGGTATTGTTATACAAAATTGAACCTTCGTTAGGCTTATATAATCCAACTAAAAGTTTTACCAAAGTAGTTTTTCCTGAACCTGAAGGACCAACAAATGCAATGGTTTCGCCTTTTCCTAAATTAAAAGAAACGTTGGTAAGCGCATTTCCAGACGCTGTTTGATGTTTGAATGAAACATTATTAAACTCTAACTTCTCAACCATTTTAACACTAACAGGGTTTGCAGGACGTGCCTCAACGGGTGTGTTCATGATTGTCTCGAAATTATTTAAAGATACTTCCGCCTCACGATAGATGTTGATGATATTACCCAACTCTTGTAGTGGACCAAAAATATAGAAAGAGTAAATTTGAAGTGAGAACAATTGCCCCAAAGTCATATTATCGGCAAATATCAAATACAATAACAAAAATAAAATACAACTACGCAATAGGTTTACAAACGTACCTTGCACAAAACTGATGCTACGTATAAATCGAACTTTTTTTAATTCTAAATCTAAGATTTTACCTGTTGTTGCGTTTAGTCTATTTATTTCTTGTTCGGCCAATCCCAAACTTTTTACCAACTCAATGTTCCTTAAGGACTCTGTTGTAGAACCTGCCAAAGCAGTTGTTTCTCCAACAATTTTCTTTTGAATAACTTTTATTTTTCTACTCAAATAGCTACTCATAAAACCAAGCAAAGGAACAGCAGCAAAATAAACAGGCGCAATAAGCCAGTGTATTTTTATAGAATAGACCGCAACAAATATTACTCCTACAATTGATGTAAAAAGTATGCTTACAAACATTTGAATTAGCTTTTCAACATCAGTTCTTACCTTCTGAAGTTTACCTAATGTTTCGCCACTGCGTTGGTCTTCGAATTGTTGATAAGGCAATTCAAGCGAATGTTTTAAACCATCAGTATAAATATCGGCACCAATTTTTTGGGTAATCACATTCACAAAATAATCTTGAAAATTCTTTGCAATGCGACTCATCATTGCTGCACCCATCGAAAGAAGTATCAGGTATCCAACACCTTTTATATATTGCTCTTTGGTGTAAGTGTGCGCATCTTTAATTGCTGGAGTTGCATATTCATCCACAATACGGCGAAACACATAAGGGTCTAGTAATGAAAATATTTGATTAATAGAAGCTAATCCTAATGCTAGAAAAATAAGTTTCCAATATCGATTTAAGTATGGATATAAAATTTTCATTGTAATATATAATTATGGATTTTGTGTCAGGGCTTTGCTTGATTTCAAAGCAAAAAATAAAACTAACAACTTTGACACCTTATTTTTGTTTAGCAACTTGAAATCATCAATTTCGCAGTCACAAAATTTCAATTTTAAAGTGCGTGCAAAACTAATTTAATAAGGTTTATAAAAAAATCAAAGTCATGTTAAACATTCAAAATGCCGAACTAAAAGCAATAGCCGATAAAGTTTATAATAATCAGCGCATTTCAAACAGCGATGGATTGTACTTGTATGAGCATGCCGACCTTAGTTTTGTTGGGATGCTAGCCAATCATGTGCGCATTCAAAAAAATAAAAATTTCGTTTATTTTAATAGAAATATACATATAGAGCCTACAAACATTTGTGTTTTCGATTGTAAATTTTGCAGCTACTCGCGCTTAGTAAAGCACAAGCAAGATGGCTGGGAGTTGAGTGAGGAGCAAATTCTTGAAAAAGTAAAATCATATCAAAACGAGCCAATAACTGAAGTTCATATTGTTGGAGGTGTGCATCCTAAAATGGGTTTGCAATATTTTGCTGAGCTAATATCAAAAATAAAAGCCATACGTCCCGATTTGCATGTTAAAGCATTTACTGCTGTTGAATTGGACTACATGTGCCGCAAAGCAAAATTAAGCTACAAAGAGGGTTTAACTATTTTG
>Ga0114959_10004461_pt1 | contig 10732 bp, 8 predicted proteins | sample C_130625_EF_Meta_FD_87317 | JGI IMG/M metagenome (GOLD analysis project Ga0114959, IMG submission 87317) | Freshwater microbial communities from Lake Croche, Canada to study carbon cycling - C_130625_EF_MetaG | ecosystem: Environmental > Aquatic > Freshwater > Lake | place: Lake Croche, Canada...
GGCTCATCCGTCTCCGATGCCGGCACCTTCGTGCTCTCCGAGACCTCCCTTGACATGCACTGCTGGGGCCAAAACCCCGTCGTTGTTGCCAAGCTCCAACTCAACGGCCAAGACCGCTTCTCTGAGCGTGAAGGCTCCTACTTCTCATGGGTGCAACCTTACCAAGCGCACACCCGCAGCCCCGATGAGGGCATCAACGTGTACAGCTTTGCTCTCCGCCCTGAGGAACATCAACCTTCCGGCACGTGCAACTTCTCACGCATTGATAACGCCACACTCCAACTTGTGCTCTCCAACGCCACCGTTGAGGGCACCAAGACCGCCAAGGTCCGTGTCTACGCCACCAACTACAACGTGCTTCGCATCATGAGCGGCATGGGTGGTCTCGCCTATTCCAACTAAACACCATATATCGTGTTATATTTTATATATCTTTTAATAATTAAATAAAACTTTGCGTTTTAATTATTAAAGCAAAAAACAATATAGAGCTATATTAAGAAATAATTGTATAAAATGAGCGTAGATATTGTAAATCTCATTGAAAGTAATCCAATTACCAAATTAAATGGTAATTACCAGTCAAAGTTAGTTGAAAAGGTACAAAAAACATTTAACAATTATGAGCAACAAATGTTTGTCGCAAGTTTTTATTGCTATTTAAAGCATGATAATAAGAATGATTTTGTCATTGATATAGATAATGTTTGGAAATGGTTGGGGTTTCAACAAAAATATCACGCAAAATGTTCACTAGAAAAAAATTTTACTATTAACAAAGACTATAAAATCATTGCTCCCGAACCTCCGGGAGCAAAGAAAGGAAACAGAGGTGGTCATAATAAAGAAATAATTATGTTAAATGTTGAAACATTCAAAAAGTTTTGTTTAAAAGCAGGAACAAAAAAGGCAGACGAAATTCACGATTATTACATTAAATTGGAAACTATATTACAAGAAATATTAGTAGAAGAAAGCAATGAGCTCAAAATGCAACTTGAACAACAAAAAACAGAATTTCAACTATTAGAAGACAAAAAGACGCAAGAATATAATGTAAAACTTGAAAAGCAAAAGACTCTTGAACGAGAGAAAATATTGTTGAAGGAATATGCGACAGCTGGTGCTCTTTTTTATGTTATAAAAGTTAAAACATTTGATAATGGAAATTATATTGTAAAAATTGGAGAAAGTCGCAGAGGAGTTTTAGAAAGATACAAAGATCATAAAAGCAACCACGAAGAATGTTTGTTATTAGATTGTTTTTCTGTTAAACAAAGCAAAGATTTTGAAACATTTATAAAGGGTCATGAATTAATTAGAGGAAGTAAAGTAACAGATTTACCTGGACATGAAAAAGACGTGGAACTTTTTTTAATTGGAAAAAGTCTTTCTTACAATGTTCTTTTAAATATTATTAACAACAATATAAAATATTTTGACAACAATGATACAAATAAACTAGAACTTGAAATCCAACAATTAAAACTTATGCTTGAAATGAAAACCACAAACAATGATAATCTTTTAGTTCAAGACTTAATTAAAACTGTAAAACAACTCTCGTCCAAGATAGACAATTTAGAAAATATAAACAAAGACATTGTGTCAAAACTAAACTCTATGCAAACAAAAACAACAACTAATTTTAATCAACCACTAGTAACACTTGGTCCACGCCTCCAAAAAATAAACCCAGAAACAATGAACATTATTAAAGTATATGAATCAGTTGCAGAATGTTTGAAAGAATACAATTTTAAAGTGAAACGACCAAGCATTGATAAAGCTGTTAAAGAAAATACTGTTTATAATGGTTTTAGATGGGCTTTTGTAGATAGAAATCTAGATGCAAACATTATTCATAACCTGCCTCCAACAAAGCAAACAAAAACGCAAAATCTTGGATATATCGCAAAGCTGAATAAAGAAAAAAAAGAAATTCTTAATGTTTATTTGGACAGAAAGAGTGCCGCGAGTTTTAATGGCTACACGTCCTCCTCAGCTTTAGACACCCCTGTTAAAAATATGAGTCTAACAAACGGGCATTATTACATGTTATATGACAATTGTCCAGAAGAAACCATCTTAAATTTTGAAGAGCAACACGGTGAACCAGTTTTATACAAAGACGGAATCGGCCAATACACCGCAGACAACCAACTCATAAAAGAATTTGTTTGCAAATATGATTGCATTAAACAACTAAAAATGAGCGACAAGACTTTGGCAAAAGCACTTGACGCAGACGTTTTATATAACAACTCCTATTTCAAACGCATCGGAAGCAAGTTTAAGATTTTGTAATAACCAATTCTGAAAAATATTATTTGTCGCGAATATAATTCAAAAACTTTGTTAAATTGTATGCAATGATTAAAGTTGCTATAATAGGAACTGGACAAATTGGTTTTGATTTATTACATAAATTAATGAAATTGGAATTTGTTGACATTGTTGCATTTGTCGGGAGACGACCTCCAACAAAACAATTGCCAAAAAATGTTTTTTATAGCGAAAAAAGTATTATTTTTTTTAAAGAAAACCCGAATTTTTGTGACGTTGTATTTGATTGCACCGACGCATATTCCGCGGTAGAAAATTCAAAAGTATTTTTAGAACAAAAAATAACGGTTATTGATTTAACCCCTTCAAACATTGGAGATTTTTACATACCTAATATTACTTCATCAGTTTCTTTAAACATTAATATGGTTACTTGTGGAGGACAAGCGTCAATTCCTTTGTTAAATTACATAGATAATAAGTTAAGATGTATAGAATACGCCGAAGTTGTCACCCAAATTAATTCAGAAAGCGCTGGAATGGCGACCCGTATAAATATAGATAAATACATTGATACAACTGAAACGGCTATAAAAAAATTTACAAACACACAAAATTGCAAAGTAATTCTTAACATTAACCCGAGTGTTAACAGTAAAATGCAAACGACCATTTTTATAAAAACCACCAAAAATTGCGATGATATAAAATTTGAAGATTTTGATGAGTTCGTTAAACAAATGCACGGGTATGTTGAAAATTATAAAATAGATAAGCCAAAATTTTTATCAAAAAATTTATTAATGGCAAACATAACAATAACTAGTTCCGGAGACATTCTATCAAAATACGCAGGAAATTTAGACATTATAAATTGCGCTGCAATACACTCGTTAAAACATATATACAATAAAAATTATATAAATGCATTATATCCATTATAAATAATAAAATTGAATGAAATCCAGTGATGCAATTAGTTCATTTTTAATTAAACGTGACATTAATACTGTTTTTGGAATAATTGGATCTGCCAATTCTCACATTTATGATTCATTTAAAAAATATAATATTAAAATTGTTAATGTTCACAACGAGCAATGTGCTGTAATTGCCGCCGGTGCCTTTTTTAAAGCTACCGGAAAACTTGCAATTGCATTAGTAACAGCCGGTGGTGGTGCAACAAATTCAGTAACAGGAATTGTAAGTTTATGGGCGGATTCAACCCCAACAATTGTAATTTCTGGTCAAGAATCATCTAATTATGTTTGCGAACACAATGATAAAAGGATGTATGGAACTCAGGGTTTTGATTTCCCTCACATGGTTTCAAAAACAACAAAATATTCAAAAACAATCCTTGATTCAAATGAAATTCAAAGTGAAATGGAAAAAGCATATTCTATTGCATTAAATGGCAGAAAAGGGCCTGTATTATTGGATATACCATTTAACATTCAATGTCAAAATATTTCTTTTCGTCAATGGAATGAATACATTCCAGAAATAATTAATAATGGAATTTCAAATATTGAAGATCTCATAATAAACTCAAAACGACCGGTATTTTTAGTTGGTAATGGTGTAAAATTATCAAAATCTGTTGAATTATTTAAAAGTGTAATAAATGAAATAAGAATTCCTGTCTTGTTAACGTGGTCTGGAATTGATATTTTGGAAGACGAACATCCACTATATTTTGGTAGACCTGGATTATACGGACAACGAGCAGCAAATTTTATTCTTCAAAAAAGCGATTTATTGATTGTTTTGGGAAGCAGATTAACACTACCACAAAGCGGTTACGACTATAAAGAATTTGCTAGAGAATCAAAGGTTGTTATGATTGACGTTGATAAAACAGAGTTTAAAAGTTTTGCACATTTATGCATTGAAACTGACTGCAATGAATTTCTCAAACAATTAAACGTTAAATATGAAAATAAGTGGTGGATTGACGAATGTTATAGTTTAAAAAAACAATTTCCAGTAATAGAAGAATCGCACAGAGACGATGTGTTTCCAAATTCGTATAGAATAATTGATAAGATGTCAGATTACTTAAAATCTGATCAAATAATTGTAACAGATATGGGAACTGCATTATTGTCTGGCCACCAAGCAATTCGTCTTAAACCAAACAATATTATGTTTTCTTCGTATGGATTGGGAGAAATGGGTTATGGTTTGCCTGCAGCTTTAGGAGCTGCAATTTCATCGCCCGATAAAGAAATATTGTGTTTAAATTGCGACGGAGGAATGATGATGAATTTGCAAGAGTTACAAACAATTATACAACACAAATTGCGAGTTAAAATTGTTATATTTAACAATGATGGATATTTAATGATAAAACATACACAAAAAATGTTATTTAACGGAACTCTTAATTCGGTTGATTCAAATACAGGAATAGTTCTTCCAGATTATATGAAGGTTGCCGACGCTTTTGGTTATGAAAAATATCAAATTAAAAGTTGGGAAGATTTTAATGAAACCTTTCCAAAATTTATGGATTTTGCAGGCCCATCAATATGCGAAATATTTATGCCACCGCACCAAGAATTTATACCAAAGGTAAAAGGTGTGTTAAATAATGAAAATAATAGCATATTCGCGCCTCCATTAGAAGAAATGTCACCGCTTTTAAGTTATGATATTATTAAAGATATAATGAAGACAAACCTTTCTAAGAAGTCTGACTTGATTTCAAGGAATCAGCTATAATATATATAAAATCCTCTTGACCAGCAGTTAATGAATGTTTGCCAATTTCATCTATAAGTTTTATATATGAAATATTATACTTTTCACACGCTTTTAATATGTGTTTTTCAAAACCACCAAATAATTTATATTTTGATGTAAGTATGTTTATAGGTTTGCACAAAGGAACATGCATATTAAATTTGTCGCAATATTCTAATATTTTATTTTTGTCTATAGATTTTGACTCTCGCAGAAATGCCATAATTTCAAGAGGGGTATTTCCAGCCCCAGCACCAAAACCCCGCAGTGTTACGTCTATAATATCAGCACCACTGTCTATCGCGGCAATGGAATTGGCCACAGCTAAATGCAAATTATTATGACCATGAAATCCAATGGGTATGCCCATTTTTTTCAAAGCAGTCATTCTTTCGGATACTTCACATGGAATATAAGAACCAGTTGAATCCATTATTATAATCGCCATTGCTCCATAGGATTTCATTTTATTTGCTTCTTCAACTAATTTTTCAACAGAACAACTCGCACTCATCATTAAAACTCCGTAGACAGTTTTTTCTTTATTTCTCAAATGTTCTATGTGTGCTTTTGTTAAAGATGCTTCAGTGCAGTGACTAGCAACGCGAAATATGTCTACACCTAATTCAATAGCAGAGTCAATGTCGCGATTAATTGTTGCAAGACCAGGAATAATGTGAACCGACAATTTTGTTTTTTTTAAATGTCTTTTAGCTATTGAAATCATGTCATAATCTGACAACAATGATTCGCCAATAAGAATTGATGATGCACCTAATCCATTTCCATGACCAACCTCTATAACTTCTATTCCTGCTTCTTCTGCAAATTTGCAATATTCTTCAATCGCTTCTTCCGTTAATTTATGAGAGATTGCATGCGAACCATCTCTTAAAGTTAAATCGTGGTACATAATAACGTATATAATTTATTATTTACCATTTACTATTTAATAAGGTTATCAACTTTAATAAATAATTTTATTTTTTATTGTTTTAAAAAAAATTCTTTAATCTTTGAACAAACATAATCAACGTCTTCAATTGTCATTCCGTGATGAGCTCCTAGTAAAAATCCCTCGGCCATTATTCTATCCGCGTTTTGAAAAACCTCAAGATATTCGCGATACGCTGGATGTCTAGTAACATTTCCAGCAAAACAAACGCGGGTTTGTATATTATTTTCTTCTAGGAAAGTTAAAAGTTCTAGACGGTTAGGTGTCATAAACGGGATTGCCAACCAATCGCTATTAAAAGTATTTACAGGCATAACCAATTTGTCTGAAAGCTCCTTTAGATTTTCCAAATACCTATTAAAAACAGCCCTCCTTTTCTCTCTAATTTCATCAATTCTAGATACTTGAACCAAACCAAACGCTGCATTAACTTCCGACGATTTCATGTTATATCCAACGGCTCCATATAAAAATTTATAATCATAAGGAATGCCATCTATGCTAAATTCAAACCTCGTTTTAATATCTTCAGAGTTGTCGCCAATTCTACCCCAATCGCGAAACATTGTTGCACGTTTTAATAATTTTTCATCATTAAACATGACCATTCCACCCGATCCACATGCAGTTATCAAGTGGCTTGAATAAAAACTTGTAATTGAAATGTCCGTTTCAGGGGTTAATGTAATGGTGTCAGCAGAATCCTCAAAAAGTATTACGTTTGTTCTTTTTCTTATTTCAGCCCAGTCTGGTTTAGAACCAATTAAATTGGGAAGCATAATTACTTTAGTTTTTTCGGTAATTTTTTCGCATACTTGATCTGGTGTTGGAACATATGTACCAATTTCTACATCGCAAAAAACTGGTTTTAATCCACATTGAATAATTGGCGCCAGCGTTGTTGAAAATGTGCACGCCGGTGTAATAACCTCTGAACCAGGTTCTAAATTTAATGCATTTAATCCCAGTAAAATCGCTGAAGACCCACTATTAACAAAAAGTCCATGCTTTTTGCCAAACAATTCCGACACTTTATTTTCAAATTCAACTGTTCTTGGTCCAAACCCAGCAAGCCACCCATCGTTCAAACAATCAACAACTGCCTTAATCTCTGCATCTCCATATGCTTCTTTTTGATTTGGGGCATACCATATCTTTTTGGTCATGTAATTTATAATTATTTAAATATATTTATATTCATTTAGTATTAAATATAATAAATTTATTTTTCTTTTTATTTACAATTTAGAATGTATACTTTTCGTTTAAAACTGCAAATAAAATGTCTTTAGTTCTTATAAAATATGCAAAATATTACTACTAACATGCAATATATTATTAATAAACAAGAAGAAAAAATCAACAATTTACAAACTGTTATAGAAAGTAATGTAAATACTATATCTAAATTTAACAATCTAAATAACAATTTAGAAAATGTAGTTGTTCACAAAGGTTTTTATTGGCCTATAAAAGATAGTGGCGGAAATGTTAGCAGAGATTTTGCGCCTACTGGAAGCACATGTTATAAATTAATGAATGATTTTCCAGATGTTCCTAATAATATTTCAACTTTTGTTAAAAATAAAGATGTAGTTTTACAAGCCGGTGGAAATGTCGGATTTTATGTTAAAAAATACGCAGAAATTTTTAATAAAGTTTATACATTTGAACCTGAACCTTTATCATTCTACTGTTTGAATTTAAATGTTACTAACCCAAATGTTTACAAATACCAAGCATGTTTAGGAGATACTCACGAATGTGTAAATTTATATAATGCTTGCGATACGCCACTTGGTCATGGGGGCTCTCATGTAACTGGCGTTGGGTCAACTCCGACATTTATGATTGATGACCTTAATTTACAACTTTGTAGTTTAATACATTTAGACATTGAAGGTTATGAAAAAAAGGCAATATTGGGAGGAATTGAAACAATTAAGCGTTGCAAACCAGTTATAGCATTAGAGTACTATGAACCATGGTGCAATAGATATCAAACAAATCTAACTGAAATAGAAGATATTTTATTTTCACTTGAATACAAATATGTTGCGGAAGTTCAAGGGGATAGAGTTTATCAGCCAATAAATTATTAAGAAACTTATAAATTTTGTATAGAATTAAGTTAAATAAAATAGTTATTTTTAAATTTAAAATTATATAGCTTTATAATTTTAAATGAAAATACTTATCACCGGCGGGAATGGATTTGTTGGTCGCAATATTATTGATGAAATTATTAATAATACAGATTGGATGGTTATATGTTTAATACATATAAATGATAATATACCAGAATTTCCAGAAAGAATTAATAAATATAAAAAGATAGATGATATTACAACAAAAATTGATGTTATAATACACGCTGGTGGAAATCCTTCATCAAAATCATGCATATCAAATCCAGAAAGTGGTATAAATGATAATATTTTATATACATTTGAATTGTTGGAATTTGCGCGTAAAAATGATATTAAAAAATTTATATTTTTAAGCAGTTGTGAAGTATATGGTTTTGCGACAGAAACATCATCCGAGTCCGACGAATTAAAGTCATATAATATGTATGGGGCATCAAAAGTAGCTTGCGAACACATTTGTTCAGCTTATTTTCACACATATAGCATTTGCACAACTGCAATAAGACTAATAAATACCTATGGACCTCATTGTCAAAAAGAAAGATTTCCGTCAATTATAAAACAAAAATTTGAAAATGAAAAAATCCCACATTTTATTATTAGCAATAAAACAAAAAAACGTTGGTTAGATATTAAAGAAATGGCGAAGCGAATAGTTTTTATTATTAATAACATGCCGAATTATTTTGAAGTTTTTAATTTTGTTGGAGATGATAATTTAACTTTACTTGAATTCATAGAAAAATTTTCAGACTCCAAAAAATTTACTTATGAGTATATAAAAGAAGAAATATCCGGATATCATCACGAAGGAAATGCTGATGGTTCAAAGTTTAAATTATTTTGCATAGAAAATAACTACAAGAGTTAAAACAATTTATAACTTTAATTAGAAATAACCACAATAATTAAAATAATTTATATTTATAATAAAACAAAATTCTTTAATTTAAAGAGAGACGTAAAATTAATTAATTAATGATAACTATTAGTTTAAAGACATAATAAATATTTAAGTTAATAATTAAATGAACCAAAAAAATGATATTGATTTTGACGAAGGTTTGAAAAAATTTTTTAATAATCAAAAAAATATTTTAATATACACACACATGTCACATTTTGACATTAAAGATGGTGGGACAGTTGTTCAATATGAAGTTGCCAGAATTCTAGAAAAATGTGGACAAAATGTTAGGATTTATTCACCAACTGGGATATTAATACAAAATGAAATCTGCAATAAATTTTACAACAATGATTTTCCAATAGACGATAATTGTGTCGTAATTTATTGCGAAGGAACTGTAGGTAATCCTTTAAATGCTAAAAATGTGGTGCGCTGGATGTTAAGTGAATTGGGAAAAAATGTTCCATATGATTGGGTAAATACGTGGGGAAAAAATGAATTAGTATATTATTTTAATTCGGAAACAAGATTTTATGAAGCTCCAGAAAAAATTGGAACAGTATATAAATTGTTAAGCTGTCTTTACATTAATCCTCGCATACAAAACTACAAATTTAATAAAAGACAAGGGTCGTGTTATTCAATTAGAAAATCTAATTGGCATGCAAATGGAACTGTTAATTTTTTTCACTTTTCTGATTCATTTGAAATTACACGAGAATATGATCAAGAACAGTGCATAGAGGTTTTTAATAAATGCGAATATTTTATATCTTACGACCCTTTAACATTTTTATCAATAATGGCTGCATTGTGTGGTTGTGTATCAGTAGTACATCCTCTGGATGGATTAACAAAGCAACAATGGATTCAAACAACTGCAGCAGCAGAATACTGTAAAAACAAAGGATTGGATAACTTGTATGGCATCGCTTATGGAAATTCATCATCAGAATATCAATACGCTTTTTCCACAATTCACTTAGTAAAAGAACAATGGGATGATATTATTAAATTTAATGAAGAAAAAACTATTATCCCTTTTATAAAAGACATCAATAATTTTGAAAACATGAAGAATACAATTGACACTAACTATTTTTGAAATTAAAAACCAAAAAAGGAAAAAATTGATTTCAAATTAAAATATAAATATATTTTATCAAAAGCTTTTACAATGACAACAAGTTCATTCACGTCTGTATATTTTAAAGTCGCCGGAACTACTCGGTCTTCTAACTACAATGTAAATTTGAACTGGACTATAGCAGAGTTTATCAACATTATGAGAGAAAAAGTTATCAACGATTTTAATCTGGAAAATGTTGAATTTGTAGATACAATGCAAAATTTACCACAAGGAATTGCGGCAGAAGATGGACAAGCATTATTGCCAACAAATAGAACTATCTACAGTTACTTTGGAAATAACATTTACCAAACAGCATTTTACATTCGGCCACTTCCTTTACTTGAAGATGGAATTGCGATGGACGTTCAACCAGCTGAAGAAATTCCCAATTTTCCGCAAGAACGTGCATGCACAATTTGTTTAAACCAAGAGAGAAATCTAGTATTTATGCCTTGCAATCATTTGTGTGCTTGTGCAGAATGTGGCCTAAATCCTACTATTAGAACGTGTCCTGTTTGCAGAACTGTTTTCAATAATAGAGTAGTTGTTTA
>Ga0114959_10004463_pt1 | contig 10730 bp, 14 predicted proteins | sample C_130625_EF_Meta_FD_87317 | JGI IMG/M metagenome (GOLD analysis project Ga0114959, IMG submission 87317) | Freshwater microbial communities from Lake Croche, Canada to study carbon cycling - C_130625_EF_MetaG | ecosystem: Environmental > Aquatic > Freshwater > Lake | place: Lake Croche, Canada...
CTTTTCGGAAACAGCGCCTTGTTATCCACAAACAGCTTATGCATGGAGCAAGTACCTATTTGATCGTTGGGTGTTCCAACAAGATGTAAAGATATACGTGCAGGGTTTCCGTTACTTCAATGTATATGGTAAATGGATGCACTTACGAGGAAAGCGTAGTAATGCTATTGTTAAGTGGCGTGAGCAAGCCCGCAAAGAAGGCAAGATAACTGTATGGGAAAATGCTGAAAACATTAAACGTGATTGGACATGGGTCGGGGATGTGTGCCGTCTACATATAGACTTTATCAAAACTGTAAATGGTTCTGGCATTTGGAACTGTGGTGCAGGACTAGCACACAGTTTCTTAGATATAGCAGAAGAAATAGCTGAACAGGAAAATGTGCCCATAGAACTAGAGCCAGTTCCGCAACGAGAACTACCACGTTTTCGTAGCAAAACTAAGGCTGATTTAACGCATTTAAAAGATACTGTGGGCAAACGCAAATGGTTAAATGTATTCGAGTACTTAAATCAATAAATATAGTACTATGCGAATATCTGATTTAACCGACGAAGACCTCTTTGAAAGAGGCAAAGCCCCACGTAGCCTATGTGTTGGTAGCGTACCTGACGATAAGTTAGGTGCTAGCCAATTAGCCAGTTGTAAGAGCCAAGGCCTACGTGCCCGCGATGGCGAAAAGAGTCACTTGATTGGGCATGGCGGCACTAAAGTTCGTATTACTGTGGGCGGCAAGCGTATCAAAGGCAAGAAGTACGGCGGTCCATTGCCTGATTACGGAACACGCAAGGGACAACAATGAAAGTATTAGATATCTTATTGGAGCGTACTGCTCCAGCTGATCAGATCAATCCAGGATATTTTGTGTTCGGAGACAGTCATGCTAGAGCTGTTGGTATCGGCAATCCGTGGGATCACTCATTGGCAATCAACGGCAAATCAAGTGCTGAACTGGGTGCTGGAAACATTCCTGAGAATGTTCCAAAAGGCAGCGTATTGGTAATCAGCTTGGGCGCAAATGATGTTGTAAAAAATCCCAAGGATAGTCCAGATCAAATAGCCGCAAGAGTTAAACAGGTAGCCGATGCCAGTGTTGCAAGGGGTAATGAAACCATAGTACTGATCTTTCCGGCTGGCAGAAAAGATGATAAAAATTATCAGCGCAGAGTTGCTGTACGTAGTGCAATCAAATCTGCCATAGGTGGCCCGGTACATGAAATAGATTTGGAAGGAGCACCTCTCCAAGCAGACGGTATACATGCCAAGCTATCAGTGTATTCAGATCTTGCTAAAAGTTTTGTTGACAACTACAAACCAAATGAAAAATATAACATTGGTGATGTTAACAAAACAGACGACAAGAAAAAAGACGATAAAAAAGATCAAGGCGGTAAAGAACCAGCACAATCTGATGTCAAAAAAGTTGACGATAAGACAGATACAACAAAAGATACAACAAAAGATACAACAAAAGATACCAATGCACCTGCAGAAGTTGCTAGAGTAAGTGGAGTTGCACCTATTAGTGGGAAGCTGATTGTTAACAGTCCATACGGTAAACGCAAAAGCGGTATGCATTACGGGGTGGATTTAAAAGCCGCATCAGGTACTCCTGTCCTAAGCCCAATCACTGGTAGCATTATCAAAGCAGGAGAGGAAGGAGTATGCGGTGGTAGCATAACTGTGCGCACCGCTGACGGTAAAGAACAACATAGATTCTGTCATATTAAAAAGTTTAATGTAAGCGTTGGGCAGGAAGTCAAAGCCGGTGATGTAATTGGTTTATCCGGAGGTGCCAAAGGAGATCCAATGAAAGGCAATGCCACTGGTCCTAACTTACACTGGGAAAAGAAACTGAACGGTAGTTTAGTTGATCCTATGACAACACAATCAACACCAGTCGGCCAAGGTGCCAAGGTTGGGCCATCAACTGGGGTTAAAAGTAGTAGTGCTACTATTAGTATGAGTAGTGTCAGTGACTATTTGAAATCCAAAGGTATGGATGATAATCATCGCCGTGGCATATTGGCAAACATACAAGGTGAGTCTAGTTTTACCCCAGGAGTCCTGATTAAAGACGTAAATGGATTACCAAGCGGCGGACTATTTCAGCATAACGGACCACGTTATGATGCTATGACCAAAGCTGTCCCAGACTGGCAAACTAACTGGCAAGGTCAAGTAGACTATGCACTGAATGAACCGGCTGGCCGCGCATATTTGTCAACACCATTTGCCAAAGTAGGTGATGCTATTGCCTACTGGTTAGAAAAATTTGAAGTCACAGCTGACCCAGTCGGCGATCTTGCCAAACGTACAAATTTTGCTAGCTCGATCGCGGAAAGCATAACTAAAGTATGAATCTAATAGGTAATTTGTTAATAGCGCCGCCAGCAGTCAAAGGCAATTTTTGGTACAAGACTGTGATAATGATCACAGAACATCATGTGCATGGCAGTGTGGGACTTGTGTTAAACAAACGATCCAGTTTGACCATACGAGACTTTGGTAATCAACTGGGAATTCCATTGAATGTGGATGGGTATGTTTACCAAGGCGGCCCTGTTAATCCACAAAGTCTCAGCTTCTTGCACAGCAATGAATGGCACAGCAAGAACACACTTAGGGTCAATGAAACATTCAGTCTCAGTAGTGCAGACGACATATTACCCAGGCTTGCAATGGGTGATCATCCTAGAAAATGGCGTGTGTTTTTGGGATTGTGTGGGTGGGGGCCTGGGCAACTGCTGGGCGAACTGAATGGAACTCCTCCATGGCGCAAGGAGCACAGTTGGTGTACCAGTGGTGCTGATTTGAATTTGACATTCGAGTCAGATCAAAAAGATCAATGGTGTTCAGCTCTGGATCGTTCTGGTTTAGAATTCGCCCAAAACATCTTATTGTAATCGAACTTGACGTAAATACAAAGTGAATGTATAATTTATACTTCTAAGGTGGGTCTGTAACACATCAGAAAGAGGTAAACAAAATGGCAGATACTTTACTGCTAAACGCTGACGGCATGCCTGTTGGGCTAATGCCATTAAGCACACTAACTTGGCAAGACGCCATCCGATACATGGTTTTAGATAAAGCCGATGTATTAATGTGGCACGATGGTTGGACTGTTCATTCAGCCAATTGGGAAACACAAGTACCTAGTGTTATGATGCTACGCGAATATATGAAACCAAAACATTCAGTTCGTTTCAGCCGTGGCAATATCTACCTACGAGATAACGGACAATGCCAATACTGTCTTAAATACATAGACCGTAAAGACTCTACATTGGATCACGTTGTTCCAGTTAGCAAGGGTGGTAAAAGCACTTGGGAAAACTGTACAACTGCCTGCGGACCATGTAATGCCAGCAAGAGCGATAAACAAAAGGGTTGGAAGCCAAAACTCACACCTTACAAGCCAGACTTCTACGAATTAGTAAATAAGCGTAAGAAGCAAGGCTTCACTAACTTAAGGTTTAAAGAATGGTCACAATTCATAGTTTAAAAAAGTTTCTCTGGAAAATATTAGGGTTTGCCAGTTTGGGCATGGCCTATGTAGGTCTTGTCACTCCTGGCATTCCGTATAGTTGTTTCATAGTATTCGCAGCCTATTGTTTTGCCAAAGGCAGTCCAAAGATGCATGCCCGGTTATACAACCATAAAATCTTTGGACCGTTCTTGACCAACTGGGGCGAGAAGCGTGTATTCCCAACTAAGATGAAGTTCTTCATGCTGGCCATGATGAGCTCCAGCTTGGCCATTATGTACTTTACTAATGTACCCGCACGTGGCATTGTCTATACAGGCATGTTCATGTTCTGTGTAGCCGTATGGGCATGGCGCTGGCCAGGTAGTGTTGCTGAGCATGACAAGCGTATTGCCGAAGGACGTCGAATCGGTTGGTTCAATAACAGTTTCTAGGTAAATAATAGCACTTAATGAAAAGGTGCTATTATGCAAAAGATTCTATTAGGCTTGCTCTTAGCCGTTACAAGTGTTACAAGTTCAGCTTGGACACAAAGAGCACCAAACCCAGTACAAGCATGTCAAGTACATCAACCTTATGGCTTTGCACAGACAGCACGTCAGCTACAGCCAATTTGCCGTCAGGCTTATCTTGTAGCGTATGATGCACCGGCTAAACTACCAAACTATGTTGCTTATACACTAACTCCTCCTAATGCTTTAGGATGTGTTGCCCGCACTAATGCCTTTGCCGCTGATCAATCAGTACCAGGCGGTGCAACTCCAGCTGACTATGCTGGCACAGGCTACGACAAAGGACACATGAGTCCAGACGGCGACCTAAGCTGGGACACACAAGTAGAGTTTGAATCATTCCTAATGACCAACATGAGCCCGCAAGCTGGTTCATTAAATCGTGGCATTTGGAAACTGTTGGAAACATCAGTACGTGGTTGGGCAGTACAGCGTAATCAAACGTTTACAATCATTGCTGGCGGCATTTACGATGCCACTGATAAGAAGATTGGCTCTGGGGTAATTGTTCCGCATGGCTTTTACAAGATTGTTATCAACCAAGCTACAGGAGAAATTGCAGGCTGGGCATTTCCACATGTTGCACCATATCCTAACTTAGGTAACGACTTGACCAAGTTCCGTTTACCAATTGCGCAAATTGAAAAGACAGCTGGTGTTAACTTTGCTTTCCCTAAAAACGCAAGAGAACTAAATCCAGGACAAGAATGGCCTGTAGACTTTGGAGCATTGACCAATGCAAAACGAGCAAAATGTGGCGCAAACGCCAACGACGACTAAGTTTTACGTAGGGGAAATCAGGGAAAATGCAATACCTGAACCTACAGTGAACCCTGATAAATATCTAGTATACCCCGAGGACGATGGATATGACCGTTATAGAAATCCTTTCAGCACTGTGTAAGCAAATTTATAACGGACTAGCCCGCTTTGGTTGCGGATTAGCAGGAATTTATTATGAAGAAGAAGAGTCTTGATTGGACATTGATGGAAGAGTTCGTAGGTCGTTTAACTGACCTATGGGAGAATGAGAATTGGCAAAAAGTCAATCACCACGATAAGACTAACGGCCTTAGCCAAAAAGCTGTTAACTCTTATCGCAGAGAACATCCAGGCAGTAAACTTAAAACTGCTGTTACTACTAAACCTAGCAAACTAAAACCAGGATCAAAAGATGCTAAACGCCGTAAGAGTTTTTGTGCTCGCATGAGTGGTAACAAAGGTCCTATGAAAAAACCTAATGGCAAGCCTACCCCAAAAGCATTAGCACTACGTCGTTGGAACTGTGAATGAGAGCACAAGAATTTCAGCCACGCAAGCTGGTAATATTTGATATAGATGACACACTTGTACACACGCAGACCAAAGTACATGTGGTTCAAAATGGCCGCCGTGTTAAAAGTCTCAACAGCCACGACTTCACTCACTATAAACTACAACCAGGTGAAGAGTTTGACTTTGGTGCATTTCGTGACGCCAAAGAATTCTTTACCAATGCCAAACCAATCATTCCAATGATTGATCAACTTAAACACGATATTGCCACAGGCAATAAAGTTGTTATGGTCACAGCCCGTGCAGACTTTAATGATAGAGAACTATTCCTAGACACATTTCGAAAGTATGGTGTGGACATGAACAAAGTACATGTATATCGTGCAGGTAACTTTGTAGGCAAAGCCAGTACCGAAGAAAAGAAAAAGATTATCATACGTAATTTGTTGAACAAGGCTTCTTACTCCAAAGCCATAATGTATGATGATGCTATTCCTAATTTGGAAGCATTTGTTAGCCTTAAAGAAGAATACCCTCATACCAAATTTTATGCGTGGCACGTGAGTTTAAAAGGTGAAGCAACTGAGTATCAGAGAACTAATGAAAGTGTTTCGTTAGATCACAATCGTACTGACTATGAAGTACGTAACTATCACAAACTAGACAAATATTTGTCAGAGCTTTGTGACCTTGTAGAACAAGGACAATCTAGTGGTAAAGACTTTGGAATGGTAGCCGCAGGTATATTGCCGCTCAAAGGCAATTATATGGCCCGCCTTAATCGTCCAGGCAAAAACGGACGTATACATGCAGAACATGCTGTAATCAAAGACTTTATTAAGAAGTATGGTAGCATACCAGAAGGTAGTGTTATTATAACAACATTGAGTCCGTGTAATACTCCAATGGACGAACGTGATGGTCCTAGCTGTGCTGACTTATTGAACAAGTATGGTATACAGAAAGTTTATTGTGGGTACATTGATCCAACACAACACGATGGTGCAGAAGACGATCGCGAATATAATCTAGTCGAAACACAGAACAAAGAACTGCGTAGTCGTTGTGAAGCATTTGCTGATACGTTCTTAGATAAGGTACACGAGAACCTTATGGGATTTCTTGCTAAACCTACAAGGAAGAAAGTCTCCGCCAGCGCAGAAGAAATGCGTAAGTATTTTGAAAAAGAGAAAGCCAAAGAACCTGACAGAATAGAACGGGGTGAAGGTAGTAAAAAAGCACAGCAAGTATACACCAAACACGATGAAAACTTTGCCGATGGAAGGCATCCAGAAGATAAGGGTGATAGTGCAAGACATGGTATACCAAAACATGCTAGCATTAGTAGTTTAAGAAAAATTGCCAAACAAGGTGGCCGCAAAGGTCAACTAGCACACTGGCAAGCCAACATGAGATCAGGAAGAAACAAATGAAAAGACTATTAGCAGTTGTAGCATTTATTAGTTTAACAGGTTGTGCAAATATTATGGAAATGATTCCCAGCGGATGGGATGCTAACCAAGCTAAAAGTATAACAGATATACAATTAGAAGTTAGACATTTTGATTGTCGGGCAGAACTAAAACCACAAGTAGATCAATTAGCTAAAGACATAGAATGGTTTGATATCTATGCTAAGACTAAACCTACACGTGATATTGCCAAGCTAACTGGCACAATTACAGATACAGTTAAAGAACTACAGGATCGCGTTGACAAAGGACCAGTTAGCCCAATGTATTGCGATTTGAAAAAGAAGATTATACAACAACAAACTGACATTATTGCCAAGTCAGTACAGGGGAGATTCTAATGAGCGTACTAGCTGAATTGATGAATAGTGGTAACCAATGGGCCGCAGAACGTGCCCAGTATGCATTGGAAGTACACAGTGCAGTTGGAGCAGGCCAGTTAAGTCCTAGCGAAGCTCGAGAGATTCTACAAGACTTAATCAGTACTGACAAGTTAGAAGAAGCGGCAGCTGATCAACAAGCTCGTGCTGCCTTAGTGTTTGGTGTTACACAACTTATCAGTTTGTATTAAACACATGGACTAGTGCATTAACTAGATCCTCAATCATTCCATCATCATGAAACGGAGTAGGTGCAAAACGTAATCGTTCAGTGCCCACCGGCACTGTTGGATAGTTAATGGGTTGTACATAGATACTATAATCAGTTAACAACGCATCACTCATAGCTTTAGCACGTTTAGCATCTCCTACCAGTACAGGTACAATATGACTAGTTGAACATTCCATGACAGGCAATCCAGCAACAGCTAATCTATGCTTTAGTTTGCGAGCACGTTCTTGATGCTTCTCACGTACTTCATTGTGATCCTTAAGCCATTTAATAGCGGCCAATGCTCCACTACACGTCACAGGACTCATTGACGTTGTAAAGATAAAACCAGCGGCAACACTTCGAATGGCGTCTGCTACAATCTTATCGCAAGCAATGTAGCCTCCTTGTACTCCAAAGGCCTTTCCCAAGGTTCCGTTGACTATGTCAATCTTGTCTTCAAGCCCAAGTTCTTCAACTTTGCCACCGCCAGTTTTACCATACAATCCTACTGCGTGTACTTCATCAATATAAGTTATAGCTTTGTATTTTTCAGCTAGTTTGCATATTTCTTTGATGTGTCCTACATCTCCGTCCATACTATAGACACTTTCAAATACTACACACGGCGTATTACCCTGTGCAAAACTGATCTTGAGTTTTTGTTCTAGATCTTCTAAGTCGTTGTGATTGAAGATAACTTTCTTAGCACGGCTATGCTGTATGCCCACAATGATTGAGTTGTGATTGTTGGCATCGCTGACGAACTCAATGTTAGGTATAATTTTGGCTAGGGCAATCAAGGTCCACTCGTTGGCCACATAGGCACTGGAGAACAACACAGCTTTTGCTTTTTTATGTAGTGTGGCAATCTCATGCTCAAGTGCCACGTGATAGTGACTGGTGCCACCAATGTTGCGTGTGCCACCCGAACCTGATCCAGTGTGATCTAGGGCTGTGTGCATGGCTTCTAACACCACTTTGTTCTGGCCCATTCCCAAATAGTCGTTTGAACACCAGTTGGTTATATTCTTAATATTATATGGGCCATACCATATGGCTGAGGGAAACTTGCCAGTTTCACGCACAATGTCGTTAAACACACGATATTTGCCGTTTTCTTTTAATTCTGCAATTAGCTTTTCGAAGGGGTCTTTATTGATCATAGTAAGCTATTTAACACTAAATACACTACTGAGGAACACAATATGAAAATAGCAGATATATTGTACCACTGCCGCAATTGGTGGAATCTACATCAACTTTATTAACGCACAATAAGTATAAGATATGAGAGCAAAAGAATTTATCCAAGATCTAATGAAAGCCGCACAACAGTCGGGCACTGGTGTAGTCATCAACATTGGAGAAATTAATATCGATAGTGGAGATGATACTGACGACGTACATACAGCATTGGATACAGAACGTTTTGTTCCACCATTACAACAGAAGATTGAACTGATGAAAAAGATGGCTGGACAGCGTAGCAAAGATCCCAGCATCTACAATGACGATGACATCATGGACGACTAAGGAGTCGTACCGTGACAATACAAAAAGTAAACACCAGCCGTAACACAGCCACTCGATCTACTTATGTAGGTGAGAAGGGTCGCTTGTTCTATGACGAAGCTAACGGTGTACTTTACATCAGCGATGGCACAACCGCTGGCGGATCAAGCATATTCACTAAACTGGTCAATGGCAACTACAGTGCTACATTAGATTCCAGTGGTAATTTTACTATTCCTGGCAACTTGACTGTACAAGGTACAACTACTACAGTTGTTAACGAAACAATAACTAACAATGAAACACTAACTGGCACATTGACTGTTAGTGGTGCTACAACACTAGTTGCAACGACTATAAAAAGTTCTGGGCACAACCTAATACTTCAATCTAATACCCTCAATACAGGGTGGGCATCAACTAGCTCGTCTGTTGCTAGTGTCGCAACAGATCCATTAGGGGGAACTACTGCATATACTCTAATTGAAGGCACTGGCTCTAGCGATCATTCAACAGGACAAGGATTTAATAAACCATACATTGTTGGTAACACAATGACATGGTCCATGTATTTTAAAGCTAATACTAGAACATGGGCGTATCTCAGTAATTTTGATAATACACTTAGAACTGCTTGGTTTAATCTTGCTACGGGAACTGTAGGAACTGTACAGACAGGAGTAACTGCCGCAATGACTAGTGTAGGTAATGGCTGGTATCGTTGCTCAATTACAACTACACTTCCTGCCAGCGTGTCTCAGACATATCCCTACATTGGTTTATCAAACGCAGATGCAGTTACAACATATACAGGTGATGGCTCAAGCAGTATCTATGTCTGGAGGGCACAATTAGAGTTTGGTACAAGCCCTGGGACTTATATAGCAACTACTAGTTCTCAAGTTTTTAATAGTCCGTCTATCAGCTTACTAAATCTTGCTAATATATCAATGGATTCATCAGGAAGTTTAGTGCTTAGTCCCGGTGGTACAGGTGCATTACAAGCACAAAAAACTGATCTCACAGCAACAAACGGCAATGCACGAGGAGCAGGGGCAGTTGATTGGCAAATGTCAAGGTATTCTGCTAATCAGGTAGCAAGTGGGCAATCCTCAGTCATCGGTGGTGGCTATCAAAATTTATCAAGTGCATTAGTTTCAACAGTATCGGGAGGTTCTAGTAATACCGCATCTAGTTGGGCTAGTACTGTAGGCGGGGGTTGGGTTAATAACGTAGCAGGGTCATTTGCTACTATAGCAGGCGGCTCGTATAATACCGCTCCTGGGGCTTTTAACTTTATTGGAGGAGGATACTCGAATACAGGTAATAGTGCAACTGCGGTAACAACACAGACAGCTACAGCAAACGGAACTACTACTGTAACCTTATCTGCAATTAACAACAATATTAAAATAGGACAGTTTGTTGGAGGTACTTACATAGCTAACTATAGCTATGTTACAAACATAGTTGGTACTACATTAACTATCTCAGTCGCCGCTACCGGAAGTGGTTCAACTACAATTTCTTTTTATGCTAACACTAGTAGTATATCAGGTGGAGCCAATAATCAAGCCACAGGTTTGTTATCTTTTATAGGCGGTGGTGGCGACGGCGGCACTAGTGTTAAAGGCAATTTGGCATCAGGTGATTGGAGTACAGTAGCCGGTGGCTGGACTAACCAAGCACTGAGTTTTGGCGGAAGTATATTAGGCGGAAATAACAACGTAGCATATGGACCGTTTGGTATTGTTGCTGGCGGACAGTTCAATCAAGCTGGTAACAATACTCCGCAAGGATCGTTTACCACTACACTATTAAGTCCAAGTGGTTGGGCCGCATTTACTAATAACGCATTAACTGTTACAGCATTA
>Ga0114959_10004467_pt1 | contig 10728 bp, 9 predicted proteins | sample C_130625_EF_Meta_FD_87317 | JGI IMG/M metagenome (GOLD analysis project Ga0114959, IMG submission 87317) | Freshwater microbial communities from Lake Croche, Canada to study carbon cycling - C_130625_EF_MetaG | ecosystem: Environmental > Aquatic > Freshwater > Lake | place: Lake Croche, Canada...
CAGCGGCTCGAGCAGCTGGTCAACGGAACCTTTGCCCGAGCCTTCAAAGCCGAGGTTCAACCAGTCGAGGTTGCGGGCGCCTTGCAGCGTGAAATGGATGACCGCGCGGCCGTCGTGACTAAGGGCCGCACCGTGGTGCCCAACGTGTTCACCATCGATCTTGCGGCACACGATTACGAGCGCCTGATGGCCTATCGAGGGGCCATGACTACCGAACTGGCTGAGTTGGTCGTTTCGTACAGCGAAGAGCAGCAGTACGGGCTGTTGGGTCCCGTTGAGATTTCCTTCACTCACGATTCTGAGCTTGAGACCGGAATCTTCCGGGTGCGCAGCGAGGCCAAGGCTGCGATCACGGCAATGCCTGCCGCGCCTCCAGAAGCAGCGCAAGCCCCTGTTCTTCAGGCGGCTTCGCCAGCGGCATGGAGTAAGCCGGTGATTGCCAACCCAGCCAGCCTGGTGATCGATGGCACGTCATACGCGCTCACCCGCCCAACCAACGTGATCGGTCGCGGTACCGACGTTGACATTCGAATTGACGATCCGGGGGTTTCGCGCCGACATGTCGAAATCATCACCGCTCCCACTTCTTTGGTTCGCGACCTTGGCTCGACCAACGGAACATTGCTCAATGGTCGCCGAGTCGCCGAGAGCGCACTAGTCGACGGTGACGAACTGCAAATCGGCACCATTCAGATGCAATTTCGCACCGGTTGATCAATGTCTGACCTCGCCCTCACGCTCTTCCGACTCGGGTTCTTGCTGCTGCTTTGGGTGGGGGTTTTCTCGATCGTTGGGGTTCTGCGCCGCGATCTCAAAGCCCCGCGTGAGATGCGCAATCTTGGTTCGAGCGTGGCGGCCGCCGCGCCCCCGGCGAGTTCAAAGTCGAGCAAGAATGCCAAGCCCAAGCGAGGTGCCCCAACCAAGTTGGTGGTCACCGAAGGCGCACTCGAAGGAACAGTCGTGCCACTGGGCTCGGCCCCGATCACGTTGGGGCGTGCCAGCGACAGCACCCTGGTGCTCGATGACGACTACGCCAGTAACCGCCATGCCCGGCTTTATCAGCATGAGGGCAAGTGGATTCTGGAAGATCTGGGCAGCACTAACGGAACCTGGCTTGAGCGAACTCGAATCACAGCGCCCACCGTGGTGCCCAACAACGTTTCGATGAAGGTCGGGCGCAGCACGATGGAATTGCGCCGATGACTCTTGCCCTGCGGTACGCCGCCCGATCGCACATCGGTCTGGTGCGAGCCGGGAATGAGGATTCCGGTTACGCCGCCCCCACCATGCTCGTGGTGGCTGACGGTATGGGTGGTCATGCGGCGGGTGAATTGGCCAGTGCTGCGGCAGTTGCAACGTTCGCCCAGATCGATACCCAAAGTGATCACTCAAACGAAAGCGACGCACTCACCGAACTAGCCAATGGGGTCACGAGCACCACGGCCGAAATTCGCAGAGTCGTTGCCGATCGGCCTCAGCTAGCCGGCATGGGCACCACGCTTACCTCGTTGGTTTGGCGCGAGGGCTTAATCAACGTGGTGCATGTCGGAGATTCACGGGCCTATCTGTTGCGCGAGGGTGAGTTGTCGCAGATGACACACGACCACACCTACGTGCAAATGCTGGTTGATACCGGTCGCATCACCCCCGATGAAGCCCTCACCCACCAACGTCGCAATCTGTTACTTCGCGCCATTGACGGTGTCAACGAGGTCGAACCTGACCTGCAAGCGCGCGAAGCTCGCATCGGCGACCGCTATCTGCTGTGCAGCGACGGACTATGCGGAGTGATCTCACACGATGCCATCGCTGCCATTCTCGCCGAAGGTGATCCGACGCACGCGGTAACGGCACTTGTCGATGCGGCTCTTGAGGCTGGTGCACCAGACAACGTCACGGTCGTGGTGGCCGACGTGGTTGACCTCACCTCGGCCGATGCACTTCTTGCCACCTCGCAGGCGCCCGTGGTTGTTGGGGCCGCAAGTGAAACTCGCACCCGCGAAAGACTGGCCTCAGTCGACTTTCCGAAGGATGTCGAACCCGTGCTTCGCGCCGATGGCGACTCAACGGGGATCACTGAGCCCGTTGAACTGTGGGCCGACACAAGCGATCATCCGGCAGTCACACGGCGTCGCTGGTGGCCGTGGATCGTGGCCCTCGGCTTGGGTCTAGCAGCCATTTTCGCCGGCCTGTGGTTGTACGCGGGCACCCTGTTCTTCGTGGCAGCCCACGACAACGACGTTGTCATCTACCAAGGCTGGCCCGACACGCGATTTGCACGCGTGTATGAAACCACCGATCTCAAGGTCGACAGCCTCAACGAGTTGGCGCGGGCAACGCTGGCCAACCCCGCCGCCGGATCACTTGACAACGCGAATCAAGTGATCGACTCAATGCGCAAGAACACGATGCTTGCAACGACGAGTGGGGCCAGAAATTGAGTGCGGCGCAACCGCCGATTGCCCATCAAGCCACTCGGCGAAACACCGAGCTTGCACTGGTGATTGCCGCGCTCTTCATTGGCGGTGCTGCATGGCTGAATGTCGATTACGCCGTCTTAGGCAAACTATCGCCGAACTCGCTGCTCATCGGTGCGGCAGCGGCTGTGATCGCCATTGGGGCAACCTTTGCAGTGCGATTTCTTACTCCATACGCCGATCCCACGCTGCTGCCCGCCGTGATCTTGCTCAACCTGATCGGCCTGACCATGATTCACCGACTTGATCTTGGCGAAGCCCAACGCGCGGTGAGCAATGGAACAGCAGCACCCGCAGCCGATGTCACAACACAACTCACCTGGACTGCACTCGGTGTGGTGTTGTTCATAGCAACGCTGATCGTGGTGCGCGATCATCGCAAGCTTCAGCGCTTCACGTACACCTCACTGTTTCTGGGTCTTCTCTTGCTCATGCTTCCACTCGTTCCCGGAATCGGCGCAACCATTAACGGAGCCACTCTGTGGGTGCGGGTCGGCCCATTTTCATTTCAACCAGCCGAGATGGCAAAGATTGCGCTGACGATCTTTTTTGCTGGGTACCTCGTGGTGAAGCGCGATTCGTTGGCCCTTGTGCGCACCAAGGTTCTTGGCCTTGAGCTACCGCGCGGCCGCGACCTTGGTCCACTTCTGGTGGCATGGATCATCAGCCTCGGGGTTCTTGTTTTCGAACGCGATCTGGGCACGTCGCTGCTGTTCTTCGGACTCTTTGTCGGCATGTTGTACGTGGCAACGCAACGGTGGTCGTGGCTGGTGCTTGGCGCCATCTTGTTCATCGCCGGATCAGTCGGTGCCTACTTTGCCTTCAATCACGTTCGGGTTCGTGTGCAGGTGTGGCTCGATCCGTTCGCCTACCAATCTGAACAGGGCTACCAAATTGTGCAGTCACTCTTTGGCCTATCTAGCGGCGGGCTTCTAGGCAGCGGATGGGGTCAGGGGCATCCATTGTTCGTGCCGTACGCCAAGAGTGACTTCATCATCAGTGCGCTCGGCGAGGAACTTGGCTACACCGGTTTGGCTGCGATCATCATGCTCTACGCGGTGGTAGTCACCCGCGGCATGCGTGCATCGGTGGCCTGCCGAGATGCGTTCGGCACGCTACTAGCAGCAGGGTTGTCGATCGTCTTGGGTCTACAGGTGTTCGTCGTTGTCGGCGGAGTTACCCGCCTGATTCCGCTCACTGGGCTCACCACGCCATTTCTTGCGGCAGGCGGTTCGGCACTCATCGCCAACTGGATCATGATTGCGCTGCTACTGCGAATCAGCGATACCGCACGCCGGCCAAATGCCATTGTGGTTTCACCCGACGATGCCCTCACACAGGTGATGCGACTATGAGCAAGCAGGTACGTCGCATCACGTTAGTTCTTGGCATTCTGCTCGGAGCTTTGCTGCTGAACCTCACCTGGATTCAGGTACTGCACGCCGATTCGTATCGCAACCGCCAAGGCAACACTCGACTGATTCTTGAAGAATACGACCGCCAACGTGGGCCGATCTTGGTTCAAACCACTCAGGTGGCAAAGTCGGTAAACACCAATGATTCGCTGAAGTACCTGCGCGAGTATCAACCCGGAGCATCGCTGGCGCCGGTCACAGGTTTCTATTCAGTCGTCTACGGTGCAACCGGTCTTGAACGAACTGAAAACGCCATCTTGTCTGGCAGCGATGATCGATTCTTCGTCGACCGCATGCGCCAACTTTTTGCCGGAACCAAACCCCGCGGTGGCGGTGTGGTCACCACAATCAACGCCGCGGCACAAACCGCCGCGTGGGAGGGATTGGCCGGCCGAAAAGGAGCCGTAGTGGCGATCGATCCTGCAACGGGGGCGATCCTTGCTTTGGTGTCATCACCCTCGTTTGACCCCAATGAACTATCGAGTCATTCACCCGACAAGATTCGCGCCGCCTATGCGGCGTACGAGGCCGACCCAAACAAGCCGCTACTCAATCGTCCGCTGGCAGTCACATATCCTCCTGGCTCAACCTTCAAGCTCGTCACCACCGCTGCCGCACTCGAGAGCGGGCGATTCACCCCCACCACAGTGATTCCAGGCCCCGCCGAATATCAACTTCCGAATTCGACTAAGAAGCTCAAGAACTGGTCGGGTCAACCCTGCGGTCCTGGTGGAAAGGTCACGCTCGAAGATGCTCTGGCGATTTCGTGCAACACCGCATTCGCGTGGCTCGGTAACGAACTCGGAGCCGCCGCACTCGATGCCCAAGCTCGAAAGTTTGGCTTCGAAAACTCCTTTGAAGTTCCAATGAAAGCCGCGACCTCACGGTTTCCGGCCAATGCCGATGCACCGCAGCTAGCGCAAAGTGCCATCGGTCAATACGACGTACGAGCCACCGCACTGCAGATGGCGATGGTCGGTGCCGCCATTGGCAACCGCGGAATCACGATGAATCCCTATTTGGTCGACTCGGTGCTCGCCCCCGACCTGTCAATTCTTGAACAGACCTCGCCATCGCAATTTGAAACGGCCATGACTCCATCAAATGCGGCCGCCGAACTGGCCATGATGGTCAACGTGGTCGATCACGGAACCGGCTCCAATGCGCAGATTCCCGGAGTTGCTGTCGGCGGCAAAACCGGCACAGCACAAACGGGTAATTCCAATCCTCCGCATGCCTGGTTCGTGGCCGTTGCGCCCGCTCAGGGGCCTCAAGTAGCTGTGGCAGTTGTGGTGGAAAACGGCGGTGGCGCCCCCGAAATCAGCGGCAACAAACTCGCGGCGCCAATTGCCCGGGCCGTCATCGAAGCCGTTCTCGGGAAGTAGCTCACATGTCAGGCATGATGGTGAGGTGACCGAGCCCATGACCCCACTTGGTGATCGCTACGAGATTGGCGTGGTGATCGGTCGCGGCGGCATGGCCGAGGTGCACGAAGGTCGTGATGTGCGCCTCGGACGTCGCGTGGCGATCAAGGTGATGCGCGCTGATTTGGCCCGCGATGAATCGTTTCAAGCTCGATTCCGGCGCGAAGCCCAGGCTGCCGCAGCACTGAACCATCCCAACATCGTGGCCGTCTACGACACGGGCGAAGAGTTCGTCGGCTCAGGCTCATCAACCATCGCCGTTCCGTTCATTGTCATGGAATACGTCGATGGAATGACCCTGCGGCAACTGCTCAACAGTGGTCGCAGGCTGCTTCCAGAGCGTGCACTTGAGATCAGCGCAGGTACGCTCGCCGCCCTCGATTACAGCCATCGGCACGGAATTGTGCATCGCGATATCAAGCCAGCGAACGTGATGCTCACCCAAACCGGCGAGCCCAAGGTGATGGATTTCGGAATTGCCCGGGCCCTAGCCGACTCGTCGAGCACCATGACGCAAACCTCAGCGGTATTGGGTACGGCGCAGTACCTCTCACCAGAGCAAGCCCGCGGTGAAATTGTCGATGCTCGCAGCGATCTCTACTCAGCGGGCTGCTTGTTGTACGAGTTGCTCACTCAACGGCCACCGTTTACCGGCGATTCGCCCGTATCGATCGCCTATCAGCACGTGTCAGAACAGCCGCTACCACCGTCGGCCGTTGAGCCCTCTTTGACGTCGGCGATCGATGCGGTTGTCATGAAAGCGCTGGCAAAGGATCCGGCCGATCGGTACGCAACAGCGGCAGAGATGAAGGCCGATGTCGAGCGGGCGATGCAAGGGCTTCCCGTTACTGCCTCGCTCACCACAGCATTACCTGCGCCACCGACCCACGATGCCACCATGGTGATGGCTCCCGTAGCCGCCACCACCGCGCGAAGCCCGTGGATGTGGCTCGGCATCACCATCGGGGTGCTGGCTTTGATTGGTGGCATCGGATTTCTGGGTTACAAACTCTTCGGAGCAACCGACATTCCGAAAGTTGCAGTTCCGCGGCTTACTGATCTCACGGTCACCGAAGCGCGGGCAAAACTCGCGGCAGCAGGGTTGCTACTTGGCGAACAAACGCCACAGGCGTCAGTCGATAAGCCAAAAGACACGATCATCGGTCAACAGCCAGCACCCGGCGAGCAGACTGATCAAGGTCAACCGGTCAACGTCACCGTGAGTACGGGTAAAGAGCAGACCACTGTGCCCAATCTGGCGGGTATGGCCACAGTTGACGATGCTCGGGCAGCACTCAAAGAGAGCAAGTTGATTCTTGGCGCCGTCACTGAGGTCGACTCCGATCAACCAGGCGGTTACGTCATCTCAAGTACTCCGCCGTCTGGCACTCAAGAACCGGTCGGTTCGGCCGTGGCGATCTCAATCTCAAATGGCAAAGTGAGTGTTCCTGACGTTACTGGTAAGAGCCAGTCACAGGCACGAAGCATCTTGGTGAACGCAGGCTTGGCCGTTGATGTGCAAGAACAGGAAGATGGCGGGGCGAGCCCGGGCACCGTGCTTGCTCAAAACCCCGAACCCGGCGCAAAGGTTAATCGTGGAGCGGTCATCACCTTGACGGTGGCAATTGCACCGACGCCAACGCCCACGCCGACACCTACGCCAACCCCCACTCCAACACCTACGCCCACGCCAACTCCGACGCCACCACCCACAAGTGCTTCCCCAGCCCCGACCGCGACGTAATAACGATTACGCGCGCTGAACCACCGGGGCTAAACCGGCACTGCGTTCGACCGCACCAGAGTCACCGCACATCGCCAGCCAATTGGCCACCATGCGGTGCCCGCCCTCGGTCAATACTGATTCAGGATGAAACTGCACGCCTTCGACCATGAGCTCGCGATGCTGCAGAGCCATGATGATTCCGCTTTCGGTGGTGCCAGTGACGCTGAGGGTTTGCGGCACGGTGTCGCTTTCGACGGCGAGTGAGTGATAGCGCGTTGCGGTGAACGGAGACGGCAATCCCTCGAGAACGCCAACCCCTTGGTGATAGACCTGCGAGGTTTTTCCGTGCAGCAACTCGGGAGCGCGCGACACCGTTGCCCCATAGGCCACGGCAATGGCCTGATGACCTAGGCAGACTCCAAAAATGGGCACGTGGCCGGCGCATCGATCAATCACGTCGAGGCAAACGCCAGCATCCTGCGGCGTACCGGGCCCGGGGGACAGCAGCACCCCGTCGAAGCCGAGTGGATAGTCGGCGGCAATCTCGTCGTTGCGGCGTACCTCAACATCGGCTCCGATTTGCGCCAAATACTGAACCAGATTGAACACAAACGAGTCGTAGTTGTCGATGACGAGAATGCGGCTCACGCCAACATCCTCTCACTGAGCGGTGCCGGGCTTATCTCACCAGCACCCACGGTGACTTGAATGAACGGAAGGAGCGGCTCGACCTTCGGAAACACCCAACCGAAGAGAACAACCACCACGGCCACAAACAACGCCAGGCACTGCACCACCTTGGCCGCAGTTGGCCCCGGTAGTACCTGCCACAACCGCTCGTACACCTAGATCACCAGCCCTGGCGGCGGACCCTCGGCTCGCGGGCGCGTTGACTCGAGCGTGCCCCACCAAACCCAACGTTGGGTTGAGGCCCAGCGCGGATTACACGTGGTGAGAGTAATCAACTGTTGCGTTGGAGCAACACCTGGTTGATTCGGAACCGCGAGAACCACACCCACGTCGGTTGGATCAACGATTTTGTCCTTGACCAGTCGATAGGTAAACCAGGCGTGATCGGTTTGCACATAGACAAGGTCGCCGGCAATCAGCTGGTCGATGTCGCGAAACAACTCTCCATTTGTTGCCCGATGTGCTGCAACGGCAAAGTTGCCTACTTGGCCCGGGAGTTGACTTTGCGGGTAATGTCCGATTGCGCCCTGAAGGTCATCGAGGGTTACCCCCTGCACCACCGGCGCTCCCCACACACTTTGTTTCAGCCGAGGGATGTACATCAGCGCGAAGCCTTCGCCATCGACCACAGCAAGGTGTGTTTGGTCAGGACTGGTGGGTAGTGCCGTGGATTGCGGGCCATCAAAGCCATGCTCAATATTGGTGACCAGCGAGTTAGTAACCGTCGATGCCGCAACATTGGTCCACCACAGTTGGTAGGCGCAAAACAACAGCGCCACGACTCCGCACGTAATCAAGAGCTCGCCCACCACGCCAGCAACCCGCTGCCATGGTGAACGCTCAGACGACATGGTTCACAGCGTATGTGCCAAGTCGGCGCCACTAGCCCCTGCGCCCACCGATACCGCCCGATCAGTGGCTACTCTTTACTCAAGACAAGACAAGCGACATACCGTCTAGAAGGAGTGTTCCGTGCCAGAGTCCAAGGGGCGCAAGAACGACGCGTACATTCCACCCCCGACTAAAAAGGACCCGGTCAAGCTCGGGCCCAAGCCGTGGGTTGCTCCGGCTATGGTCGGCTGTTTCTTGATCGGGCTGGCCTGGATTGTGGCTTTCTACATCGCCGGTGATTCAATTCCGCTGATGAAGGACCTCGGAAACTTGTGGAATGTGGTCATCGGCTTTGGTTTCATCTCGGCTGGCTTCATCTTCGCAACCCGTTGGCGCTAGGCGGTTTCACCGTCATTTGATCCGCTAATTACACGGGTGTAACTTATCCCCACCTGTGGATAAGCCTGTGGATAACTATCTAGCGGTGACTGCAGCGCCGCCGTGCGCCACATCGTCACGATGACTAAAACGCCTAAAATGGCTAAAGCTCCCAGAATTTGCCAGAGCACCTGGCTGTTTCGTGGTGCGTAGACAAAAACGGCCGCAACTGCCGCGCCTGTCACGAGGCCACCTAGATGGGCTCTCCAATCGATTCCACCGCCGGGGGCAAATCCGATCGCAATGTTAATCGCGATAAGAATGAGTACTTGCCGCACGTCGTAACCAATTCGGGGCCCAGCGATCACCAAGGCGCCCATCAGCCCGAAAATTGCACCGCTCGCACCCACACTGACCGTGTTGTCCGGCGAGAACACGTACGAGGCAACTGCGCCCCCGAGTGCAGCCAGCAGATACAGCACGGCAAAGCGCACATGGCCGAGGGCACGTTCAACTTGCGGGCCGATGCTAAACAGCACAAACATGTTGAAGCCGATATGCAGCAGGCTGCCGTGTAAGAAAGCCGAGGTCAATAGTCGGTAAATCTCTCCGCTGGCCACGGCCGGCGGATACATTCCCCAAGTGTTGGCAGCCTGATCAATGCCGATCAAGAACTCAAAACCAAACACCACAAGATTCATCGCGATTAAGGCGTAGGCAACGTAAGGCGTCGATTGCGCGATAGGTGCACCCGCTGCAGTTACCGGCTGCCGCACGCTGGCGAGCCCGTCTTGCACGCAACTAGGGCACTGAAAGCCAACCGAAGCGCTCGTCATGCATTCGGGGCAAATTGGTCGAGCGCATCGAACACATGAAATGTACGTCTCGCGGTCAGGGTGCCGGTAGCAATGCGGACGCGTGATCGCGGGGTCAACTGCACTCATCGCACCATTGTGCCTGCAAGAGATCAACCCTTACTCGCTGGGCGGCTGCCCCTCACGATCTCGAATTTTGGTTGATCGCTCTTGCAAATGCTTGAAGTAATCGGACTCGGCGATGGCTCCTACCTCATCGGCCACCTTTTGCCGGTCGATCACCACGGTTAGTTTCTGCACCTGCTCACGCAGTTTGCGCTCACGTTCAACAACTTCGGTACCCATGCGTTGGAAAGCTCGCGCCAAGGTTCCCACTTCATCTCGACGCCCCGCGGCTTCGTTGAGCATGGCCGGATCAAAGGAATCCTGTTCGAGTGCGAGGGCAGCCTTGGTCATTGTCGCCACCGGCCGAACAATTCGCCTGCTCGACAGAAGCCCGATCAGCAGGCCCACGAAAAGAACGACGAGTCCGAGTAGGGCCTGTCGAATTGCCGAGGCGTTACCGGGGCCCTCGACTTCAGACTGAGGCACCGCCGAAACGAGGGTCCACCCCAACTGCGGAAACGCCGACACTTCAAAGCTCCACGGCTCAAGCCCTTGGTTGAACCCGGCCGTCTGGCGCAGCATCACCGGAGTGTCAGTCGCCGCCGCACCGGCGTTCAATGCGTTCGATGAAAGTTCGCGACCCCAGTCGGTGGATTCGAGCGCTGACAGATCCTTACCCGCTGGAGCGACGGCGACCTTGCCATCTTTATCGAGTAGAAAGAAGAATCCCGTCTCACCAAACTTGCTGCTCGCGAATTCCTGCGCAAGCGAGGCTTTCGTTTGTTCAAGTCGCGCACTTACGGCCTTGTCAATGTCGTCGATGTACACACCCGTTCCCAGAACCCACTGCCACGGCGCGTAGTACTG
>Ga0114959_10004468_pt1 | contig 10727 bp, 10 predicted proteins | sample C_130625_EF_Meta_FD_87317 | JGI IMG/M metagenome (GOLD analysis project Ga0114959, IMG submission 87317) | Freshwater microbial communities from Lake Croche, Canada to study carbon cycling - C_130625_EF_MetaG | ecosystem: Environmental > Aquatic > Freshwater > Lake | place: Lake Croche, Canada...
CGGACGAACCTCTTGTGTGTCGGTTGTTCCGCCAGGAGCACGGCCGATTTGCAACGTTCGGAAGGGATAACCGCTGAAAGCATCTAAGCGGGAAGCTCGCTTCAAGATTAGGTTTCTCACCGATTTATCGGGTAAGGCCCCCAAGAGACCATTGGGTTGATAGGCCGGAAGTGGAAGTGGAGCAATCTATGGAGCTGACCGGTACTAATAGGCCGAGGATTTAACTACATTTTACAAAATCGCGTTCACTGTGTGGTTCCCGAGTTACGGTCGGGAACTAAAACTACATATCTCTGTAGATGTTTCGCCAGCTCGAAAGAGTTTCGGTGGCCATAGCGAGAGGGAAACGCCCGGTCCCATTCCGAACCCGGAAGCTAAGCCTCTCAGCGTCGATGGTACTGCAAGGGGGACCTTGTGGGAGAGTAGATCGCCGCCGGACATTTTTAAAAAATAGCGCCACGCTTTGGTTGAATCCAAGGAGTGGCGCTTTTTTATTGCCCATTATAGATACGGTTAGCCTATGAAAAATGAGTTGAATTCAGGCCTGATTGAGGCAAGTGAATCGCAAGCCGCGATGGATCGAATTGGTGAAGAGATAGCATCGATCCAGTCATTGGAGTTAGAAGACCATGGGCTAGCGTATGAGCAAATTCATAAGAAATTAGAGAGCGCGCTTCGTTCGATTGATGGAATTTAACATTGCCTATGAAAACCCGTCTTGATGCAGAGCTTGTCCGTAGAGGTCTAGCGCGTTCTCGAGATCATGCTGCCGACTTGATCGAGTCTCGTTTGGTGATTGTTTCTGGGATACCTGCAAGCAAGCTAGCAACTCAAGTGGATGCAGAGACCTCAATTGTCATTCAAGGAGCACGCGAGGATTTCGTATCTCGGGGCGGACACAAATTGTCTGGGGCGCTAGATCATTTTTCGCTAGTCAAGGTAGCGGGAATGCGAGCTCTCGATGCTGGTGCTTCGACTGGGGGTTTCACTGATGTACTCCTCAAGCGTGGTGCCCAAGGTGTCGTTGCGGTAGATGTCGGATATGGTCAAATGGCCTGGGAGCTTCGTCAGGATCCTCGTGTCAAGATCCTCGATAGAACCAATGTACGTCACCTCTCCTTGGAACAGGTAGGTGAGCCAGTTGATATCGTCGTGGCAGACCTTTCCTTTATCTCCCTCACTTTAGTTCTCCCGGCTTTGATGAGCGTCGCTCAACCCGGTGCTGATTATGTTGTCATGGTGAAGCCACAATTTGAGGTAGGCAGAGAGAAGCTTGGCGCTGGTGGAGTGGTTAGGGACCCAGAGCTTCGCAAGTCAGCCGTACAGGATGTCGCCGATTGCGCCTACGATATGGGCTTAGGGTGTTTGGGTGTGGTCGCAAGTCCTCTTCCCGGACCGGCTGGCAATGTCGAATATTTTTTGTGGCTACAGCGGGGAAGCGCAGAGTTGAGTGATGAGGTTCTGCACAATGCAGTTGAGGAAGGCCCTCAATAACTTTTCATCAGCGATAATGCGAGATGTAATCTAAAGATTAGAGCGAAAGTTTTAACGAAAACGGGGGATGGAAAGATGCGTAGAGCGCTTATGGTCATCCATCCAACTCGGCCTGAGGCCATGGATTTCGCGCTAGAAATAATTGAAGCTTTTGATTCAGTAGGAATCCAGGCATCGATCAATCTTGATCGACAAATTCCAGGAACCCTACCCTACGACCCCGAATATCAATACGAAATTGCCATCGTCTTGGGCGGAGACGGCACAATTTTGCGTGCCGCAGAATTGGTCCTCGGAAAAAATATCCCAATCCTAGGGATCAATCTAGGCAACGTTGGATTCCTTGCAGAGATTCAACGACCAGCTGCTCATGATTTAGTACGTGCGATTGAAGCTAAGAATTATCGAGGAGAATCTCGACTCCTGCTCAACTACCAACTGTTCAGAGGCGGCAAAGAGATTGATTCGGGTTGGGCTTTAAATGAATTAGTTATTGAACGAAGCCACTCGCAGATGGCAGAACTATTCGTGCAAATTGATGACCGACCGCTATCCAGATGGGGATGCGACGGAGTAATTTGCGCGACGCCAACTGGATCTACTGCCTACGCCTTCTCTGCAGGCGGTCCAGTCCTCTGGCCTGAAGTAGAGGCGATAGTTGTGTTACCACTTGCGGCACATGCACTCTTCTCCAGGCCTATGGTTATTTCCCCTAACTCTTCGATCGTGATCGACGTCGAATCTAAGGTGGCACGTATCTCTGCGGATGGTTTTCGCAGCAGATCTATTGAAAAGAGTGACCGAGTAGTGATCGCCCGTTCCCAGAATCGAATAGAACTCTTGCACATCGAATCTGCCGTTTTTACCGATCGACTCGTGGCAAAATTCCGATTACCGATTGAAGGCTGGCGCGGTGAGTGAAAATTTTTTAGGTTTAGAAGAGATAACCATTCGAAACTTAGGGGTTATTGAGTCGGCGCACATTGAGTTCACGCCAGGTTTAAATGTGTTAACAGGTGAGACCGGCGCGGGAAAAACGATGGTCCTAACCGCTCTGGGATTACTCCTGGGTGGTAAAAGTGATGCGGAACGAGTACGAACCGGAGCAGATCGATTAGTTACCACAGGGCGTTTTGCCATATCAGAAAGCGTTGCATCAGATTTAAATGAAGATGATGTCGTAATCGAAGATGGCACCCTACTTATTTCTAGAACGGTGACATCTGATGGCAAATCAAGAATTCATTTAGGTGGAGTTGCTGGAACCCTCTCGAGAACCGCCGAAATTAGTGAAAATCTTATTGAAATTCATGCACAATCAAGTACGCAGCGACTTGCTAAACCAGCCTACATTCGATCGGTTGTTGATGCCGCCGTCGATAACCAGGCGCTGCTGAGTCAGATGTCTTCCACTTACCAGATATTTACAGAATTACGGCTACGGATAGCGCAATTAGAGATTGATCAGAAAAATCGAGATGAAGAGATTGCCAAGATCTCAGAATTCCTCACGAGTTTTACCGCTGTTTCACCAAAGGTAAATGAATTGATTGATATTGAATCCGAGTTAGCAAAGTTGAGTAACGTTGATGAATTGCAACAAAGTACAACTAACGCACTGAACATTTTGGAACGCGATGATCTTTCCGTAACGTCATCTCTGGTCAGCGCTAAGCGAGCACTGGAACATGTGAGTGGCAAGGATTTAGCCCTTGATGAGATAGCAACCACTCTCGGAGATTGTATTTTTTCGCTGGAGGAGTCCTTGAGCGCACTACATCGATACGGGAGTGCTTTAGATGCCGATCCAGTTAAATTAGATTATCTGCAGAATCGAAAGAGCGCCATCAACTCCCTGATAAAAAAACATGGACGTGGATCCGATCGTGACGAGGCCTTCACTGAATTGCTTGAACGTGCCGAAATCGCACAAGATCGAATCGCGGATTTGGAGGGTGGAGCAGATCGAATTGCTGATTTAAGGAGTGAATTAGCAGAGGCATTTATCGAAATGAAAACCGTCGCCCTGGAACTTGAGAAATCAAGAATGGAGGCTGCCGGCGACTTGAGTAGGCGAATAACGGAAGAGATTCATTCGTTATCAATGCCACATGCCTCGATCACAATCTCTGTGGCATCATCTGATCCGGAAGACCCGGCTTCTTACAGCCAACACGGCATCAATGATCTGATGATCTTGTTTACGAGTCACACGGGTTCTGAGCCGGGACTCTTGTCAAAATATGCAAGTGGTGGTGAATTATCGAGAGTGATGCTTGCTATAGAGGTGGTGCTGGCCCGGGATAGTCAGATTCCGACCTATGTATTTGACGAGGTTGATTCGGGTGTTGGTGGAAAAGCTGCAATGGAAGTGGGTAAACGCTTGGCACAACTGGCCGATAACGCTCAAGTTATTGTGGTCACCCACTTGGCCCAGGTGGCCGTTTGGGCTAACAATCACCTGGTAGTCACAAAGAACGAAGCTGGCTCCATTGGTGTTTCAAATGTCAAGACTCTTACCTCCGAGGAGAGGCGCGTGGAGATCGCGCGAATGCTCTCCGGACAGGAAGAGTCGACGACCGCTCAGGAACACGCACAAGAGTTGCTAGAGATGGTTAGTAAAAGAGTGATAAGTTAGCGCTCCGTGACTAGATCAGCAGAGCATCCAGATTCAACGCCAGATACATCGACACATGTCACGCCCAAGACAACTCACTTAACTAAGCATCTTTTCGTTACTGGGGGAGTTGCTTCAAGTCTTGGAAAGGGCCTGACTGCTTCAAGCCTGGGTCGTCTATTGACGAGCAGAGGGATTCGAGTAACAATGCAAAAGCTCGACCCCTATATCAACGTGGACCCTGGAACGATGAATCCGTTCCAACATGGTGAAGTATTCGTAACAGACGATGGTTCCGAGACAGATCTAGATATTGGTCACTATGAAAGATTTCTCAATCGAAACCTTGAAGGATTTGCAAACGTCACCACTGGACAAATTTATTCCAACGTTATAGCTAAAGAACGTCGAGGAGACTACTTGGGCGAAACTGTTCAAGTAATTCCACACATTACAAATGAGATTAAAGAACGTATTCTCGCCATGGCGGGCGTGGATGTGGATGTCGTCATTACTGAGGTCGGCGGGACGGTAGGAGATATCGAGTCATTGCCTTTTTTGGAGGCGGCGCGGCAGATTCGACAAGAGGTCGGTAGAGAGAACGTTTTCTATCTCCATGTTTCGTTAGTTCCCTATATCGGACCTTCTGGTGAATTGAAGACGAAGCCGACGCAACATAGCGTGGCAGCTTTGCGCTCGATAGGTATTGCGCCCGATGCCATTGTGATTCGTTCAGATCGCGAAATTCCAGCCTCCGTAAAGAAGAAGATATCAGCGATGTGTGACGTTGATCTAGAGGCCGTGGTCGCGGCAGTTGATGCACCAAGTATTTATGATATTCCGAAAGTGCTCTATGCCGAAGGGTTAGATGCATATGTGGTTCGACGCCTGGGACTGGGCGGATCGGATGTTATTTGGGGTGAATGGGACGAACTCTTAGAGCGAGTTCATCATCCTGCGCATGAAGTGAAAGTCGCGCTCGTCGGAAAATATATTGATTTACCCGATGCCTATCTCTCGGTAACTGAAGCGTTGCGGGCTGGTGGATTCTCAAATAATGCTCGAGTACTTATTCAATGGGTACCCAGTGATGAATGTGAAGATGATGCTGGGGCTTTAGCACACCTCTCCGACGTTGATGCGATCTGCGTCCCAGGTGGTTTCGGCGTGCGTGGAATTAATGGAAAGGTTGGAGCGCTAAAATATGCACGCGAGAATCTGATTCCAGTATTGGGTCTTTGTCTAGGTTTACAATGCATGGTAATCGAAGCAGCGAGAAATCTGGCAAACCTGCCGTTGGCGAATTCCACGGAGTTTGATCCGGATTCACCAGATCCCGTTATTTCAACGATGCGCGACCAACAGTCTATTGTCGCTGGCGAAGGCGATTTGGGAGGGACTATGCGCTTGGGGCTCTATCCAGCTGATTTGCAGCCCGATTCGATCGTTGCAAAGCTTTACGGATCAGCGACGATTCACGAAAGACATAGGCATCGTTACGAAGTCAATAATGCCTATCGAGAAAAGTTAGAGGAAACCGGGTTAGTTTTTTCTGGTCGATCCCCAGATGGAAATTTGGTCGAGTTCGTAGAACTTCCACGGGAGAGACATCCGTTTTATGTGGGAACTCAAGCCCATCCTGAATTTTTGTCCCGTCCCACGCAGGCACATCCGCTCTTCTCGGGTTTAATTAATGCAGCAATTAAACGTAATGACGCTCGTTGACGCGCAAATTCGCGAATACCTCAATCACCTCAATGTAGAACGTGGATTAAGCTCGAATACATCGATGGCTTATCAACGAGATTTAGCAAAGTTTTTAGCGTTAACAGCTCAAAAAGACTTACTGGCGGTAAGCCCAGCGACCATGGAAGATTACGTCTCGCAACTGCGGTCCAGAGGAATGTCAGAGAGTTCTATTGCTAGAAACGTAGTTTCTATTCGTAATGCGGTTGCTTTCACCTGCAAGGAAGCTAAAGTTTCAAATCCAATTATTGATGTAAAGCCGCCGAAGAGTGCGTTGCGATTACCGAAGGCGCTCACTGTTCCCGAGATAAATGATTTGATTGAAGCGACTAAACGAGGTGACGATGCACATTCACTACGCGCCACCTCCATCGTCGAACTTCTCTACGGGACAGGAGCTCGAATATCTGAAATTGTTTCATTGAATCTATCGGATGTGATGAAAATCGATGGTGGCGAGGTAGTCAGCGTTCGCCTTGAAGGCAAAGGTGGCAAAACGAGAGTTGTGCCACTCGGAGGATTTGCCCAACGAGCTCTCGATCAATATGTAATCCGAGTTCGCCCTAGCCTTCTCAAAAAAGATAGAAAACCGCTATTCCTCAACGATCGTGGAACACGGTTGAGTCGCCAGACTATGTGGAAGATCGTGTCAACTGCGGCCGAGGCTGCAAATTTAACGTTATCTGTATCCCCGCACGCCTTACGACATTCCTACGCAACGCACTTGTTGGAAGGTGGAGCGGACATTCGAGTGGTTCAGGAGCTACTTGGACACTCCTCTGTTACGACAACCCAGATATACACTCTGGTGACAATTGACCGTATTAGAGAGGCATACGCCTCCGCTCATCCTAGAGCGAAAGATTAATTCTCAGCGTCCGCGAAGTCGACGGGCAATTATTGATTGATCACCCTTTGCTTCCAAATCTGCAATGATGATGGCGAGAGATTCGCGAACTATGCGACCGCGATCGACAGCCAGCCCCAAATCGCCTCGTAGCGCTAATCTGGCTTGCTCTAAATCGTAGAGCTCTTCTGGGGAGAGATAGACCGTTATTTTCTCGTCATGTCGCTCTCTACCACTTGGCGAACGGTCAAAGGCATTTACGCGGCGACGGGGAGTGGTCCGTACTGCAGAGCGGCTAGAAAGCGCGATTGGAGCTTCCGGTTGATCCTCCACTGGAGTTGGGCTTAGAGGCGCAACTGCACTCAGAGTAGACGATTGTCGGAACAACTCCTCGGCCCCCGGAAGTACGACCCTGCGACTCACTTTGCGCCACCTCGAGTGATGAGCTCTCTGGCGAGTCGTCGATATGCAAGCGCTCCGGTCGAACTGCTGGAGAAGCTCGTTATGGGTTCGCCGAGTACCGTTGATTCTGAGAAACGCACGGTTCTGGAAATAATGGTGTCTAAGAGTTCCGTTGGGAACTCATTGCTAATAAGCTCCAAGACCTCACGAGAATGAATAGTTTTGCGATCAAACATCGTTGCAAGAATTCCAATTATCTCTACATTTGGATTGGTGTGTTCTCGAATTTTCTCAATCGTCTTCTTCACCAACGATAATCCCAAGACCGCAAAATATTCACATTCCATGGGGATCAGGACCCCGTTTGATGCAGTAAGAGCATTGATTGTTAGGGTTCCCAGCGAGGGGGAGCAGTCAATGAGAATGTCGTCATAGTTTGCCGAGATCGGCTCTAAAATCTTGCGAAGCTTATGCTCTTTGGCGATTTCGGTAACGAATGCTGCCTCTGCCGCAGCTAAATCTTCATGCCCCCTGATGAAATCCAAACCAGGGACATTTGATTTGAGAATGAAATCCTGAACTTTGGCCTGCGGGTCGTTGAGAAGATACCAAACAGACCCGTACTGCTCGCGTAGTTGAACTGCCTTGATGCCCAATCCAGTGGTCATCGATGCTTGTGAATCAAAATCGATCAGCAAGACGCGACGACCCATTTCGGCCAGTGAGGCGCCTAAATTAATCGTCGTGGTGGTTTTTCCAACTCCGCCTTTTTGATTAACTATGGAGATGATCCTGGTGTGACCCTCGCCAGGAGCAGGAATTACCTGTGGGATTTCTACGGGAGTTCTCCCTAAAATTACTGATGTACTTGCTAGCTCATCATCTCGATTTATCGATATATCTTCCTGTCGAGAAGGAACTGAATTGATTTCGCCCATAACCGGACTCTACGGCGGTGCGCCAAGCAAGGCAAGCCCGAAATGGGTACCTTTCTGTCATGGATCAGCTGCTTTCAGATCACCCGGGTAACGACGCGTTGGTCATGGCTGGTGATCAAGACGACTCGGAAGTTACGTCGTCCAAGAATACTTTTTCGGTGCATCTGAGCAATTTTGATGGGCCTTTCGACTTGCTTCTTCAACTCATCTCCAAGCACAAGATGGATATTACCGAGGTCGCATTAAGTGTTGTTACCGATGATTTCATTGCCTTTATTAGACCCTCTGAGGGTCACACAGAGGGTTGGGACTTGGAACAAACCACGGAGTTTTTAGTGGTTGCTGCGACCCTGCTGGATTTAAAAGCAGCCAGGTTGCTCCCAAGCGGGGAAGTCGAGGACGAGGGAGACCTGGCGCTTCTAGAAGCTCGAGACCTGCTTTTTGCCCGACTACTTCAATACCGAGCCTTCAAGGAGATCGCCTCCATTTTCAATGAGCGAATCGACGCAGCAGAGAGAACTTTTGCGCGCTTAGTTGCGATGGAACCACATTTTGCCCAGTTGCTTCCTGAGGTGCTCATAGGCGTGGGACCGGAGCGATTTGGAGCGATTGCAGGTCGAGTCCTCTTCCCGAAAGCGCCGCTCACGCTCTCAATCGAGCATATCCATAAGCCCCTGGTAAGCGTGGCTGAGGAGGCGATTAAGGTCGTAGAGATGTTAAAACGGAATGGAACGACCTCTTTTAGGAGCTTAGTCAGTGATGCCGATTCAACCTTTGTGGTTATCGCTAGGTTTTTGTCACTTCTCGAGCTCTATCGGGAAGGTGCATTGAGATTTGAGCAGGTAATCGCCTTAGGCGATCTTCACATCACCTGGGTAGCGGGCGAGGGAAGCGAAATCCACGTTAGTGATGAATTTGATGTACCAGTAGAGCCCGTTCCACCTGAGACAAAAGAGGAATAAATGTCTGAACATGAAGTAATACCCTCGAGTTATCGTAAATCCATTGAGGCGATTTTGATGGTAGTTGATGAGCCTGTGACAGAAGAGCTCCTCGCTCAAATTTTGGAAATTTCGACAGAGACGGTCTCTGAAACGGTTCAAACGTTATCCGAGTCTTACGAGGCGGAAGATCGAGGGTTTCAACTCAAAGCGGTCGCCGGGGGATGGCGTTTTTATAGTCATCCAGATGAATCTCAGGTTGTTGAGAAATTCGTTATGGACGGCCAGCAGTCACGGTTGACACAAGCTGCACTCGAAACGCTTGCCGTCATCGCCTACCGTCAACCCGTGTCTCGAGCACGCGTGTCGGCGATTCGTGGTGTAAACGTAGAGGCGGTCGTGAAGACGTTGGTAACGCGAGGATTGATCGAAGAGAGAGGCTCCGAGCCTGATACTGGCGGAATTCTGTATGGAACGACGAGCTTCTTCCTGGAGAAATTAGGCATTAGGTCGATCGAAGATCTACCTGCCTTGGCGCCATTCTTGCCCGACACCGACGGGCTTGAAGAGGTGCTTGCGACTCTTACGGAGTAGCAGTCCTGCATCTAAGCGGCGATCGGTTGGTTACGTAACAATCGAGTTCAGCGTTAGACTTTGCCCTCAGCCATAAGGCTCCACGATCAGTTGGATCGTGATGAAAGGGTAAAAACATGACCTTAGCAAGACTACAGAAAGTGCTGGCAGATGCAGGCATCGCTAGCCGCCGAGCCAGCGAACAATTAATACTTGATGGGCGCGTGAGCGTGGATGGAATCCAAATTACGGAACTCGGAACCAAAGTAGACCCGGAAATCTCTAAAGTTGAAGTTGATGGTGAGGCAATAAAGGTTGTAAAGACTAAAGTTTACTTAGCTTTTCATAAACCAGTCGGTGTTTTGTCGACAATGACGGACCCAAATGATCGCCCTTCTTTAGGGGATTACTTTAAGGACCGCAAAGAACGACTCTTTCACGTTGGTCGATTGGACCGCGAGAGTGAAGGCCTTATCCTTATGACAAATGATGGTGATGTTGCGCATCGAGCTACCCATCCTTCATATGGCATGGTGAAGAAGTATCTGGTTGAAATCGAGTCTGTTCTGACTAAAGAACAGATATCAGAGATGCTTAAAGGCATTATGTTGGAAGATGGGCTAGCTAGGGCTTTGGAGATTCGTACTGTTCGGGAGATTTCTCCGAAACATTCATGGGTAGAGATATCGATACATGAAGGTCGTAATCACATTGTGAGAAGAATGCTCGACTTTTTCGAGATTCCTGTGGCTCGACTGGTGCGAACTGACTTCGGTCCTATTCTGTTGGCGGAAACTGGAGTAGGTAGGTATCGCACCCTCAACGAAGTAGAGCTGACAAAACTGTTTAAGGTTTTAAAAATAAATCGATAAAGTTCATTTAAATTATTAATGAGTCGATTTAGTTATATTTGTATAGTTAAAATTCTTCAGTTTGCAGATGAAATTACGCAGGATTGTTTAATCATTATTTATATGTCGACAATTAAATTTTTCACAAATTTTGCGTTGTGGATTCCGCTTGTCGTAAATTATTAAGAATAGTTAAACATCTTTGTCGGCTTAACTATTAATTAATTTAACTGATTTGGGGAACCTTTTCGGCTATTCTTTATTCATGCAAGTTCGGGCATTTCGTGGTGCAACCCAATTAAAGAGGGATGATCCCCA
>Ga0114959_10004470_pt1 | contig 10722 bp, 10 predicted proteins | sample C_130625_EF_Meta_FD_87317 | JGI IMG/M metagenome (GOLD analysis project Ga0114959, IMG submission 87317) | Freshwater microbial communities from Lake Croche, Canada to study carbon cycling - C_130625_EF_MetaG | ecosystem: Environmental > Aquatic > Freshwater > Lake | place: Lake Croche, Canada...
AGTTAGTGGTCATTTCAATGCGACAATCAGTTTGGTTGGGATTTTCATCCAGCCATTTAAGTAAACGCCAGGTTTGTCCTGACATCATTGGCTCACCACCGGTGATGCGCAGTTGTTTTAAAGTTTTATGTAGACTTGAATCCCACCATTTGAAAAATGCTTCAGCATAGGGATTAACATCATTGTAGTCAAATTTAACTGTGTCATCGCAGGCGCTGATATAATGCTGTCGTTGATCAGTTACAAGTCCTGTATATGCACCGTTTTTTCGAACATCCTTTGCCCAGGTACTGCTGATACTTGGACAACAATAACTGCAGGCCAATTGACAGGTACGATCAAATCCAATTTCTAAATAAGTCAAATCAAAATCATCATCTGCACTGGAGTCAAATGCCACTTGCAGTTGATCTTCAGAAACTCCGGTACTGAGCCATGTGCGATCAGCAAGACCATTGGGATCTGTTTCTTCCATGACCCAACAGAACTGACAGTTCAATGGCTTTTCACCGCGTTGCATCATTGCTCGTTCATTTTTCTTGATAGGAGTGTTGTGCAATGCTCGAGGATTTGTTTTAATTGCTTCTATGTCAATGTCGTGAGGTGGATTGTGGTGACAACTGGTTGTCCAGCCCGAGAATAACCACATGCTGGCATTGTACCACTTGGCTCCACAGAAACTAGGACTCTTGCTGTCTAGTACTCGTATCTTCCATTGTTTCTGTTCTTCGTGCTGTTCATTCATAGGTTATTGTACCAATCTGCCAATGCAGGAAATGTTTCTGCAAAGTTTTTACCACGTCGTTGATCATACTGTGTGTAAAACTTTTTAAAATCTTGTTGCAGTACATTCAGGTCTGCGGCGCCCGAATGTGGAGTTTTGACCACATCCAAATAGTCGATCAGCCGTTGCAGTTGGTTCAACTCATACTCGTGCAAGAAGTCACTGTTTTTATTTGCATCGTACCATGCCTGCAACACCGACATGTATCGCATACGGTCTGTGTTGTTCAGCACCAACGGTCCTTGAAAACTAGGAAATCTCAAAATATTTAAACTGAAATTGATTGCATCTTTGCCGTATTCAGTTTTCCATTGCAGTATGCATTCTAGCATTTGATCAAGGCTGTCTAGACACAAAGCATTGATGGTGCACATGACATGTAGTCCTCGGAATTTTCCTGAGTCTAGCAGGCGTTCAACATTGTTGGCCCAGTCATCAAATACCAGCCCATCACGAATATACTCAGCCTGCAAGTTCATTGATTCATTGCTGGTGTACAAGTCAACTGTTACTCCATCAATGCTGTCTAATAGACGATCAACATCTACATCTGTTCCAAGATTGCTGTTGATTGCTAACCGTGTTGTACTCTTGCCTTTGTTGGTTTTGAACCATTCAATCAGTTTCCATGTTTCACCAGACATCAATGGTTCTCCGCCGGTGATGCGTAGCTCTTTTAAGGTTCTGTGGAGTCCTGATTCCCACCAGTTGAAGAAGGCAGTGACATAAGGGTTAGGATCGCCAGTTCTGTACAGTTGACTACTGCTATGATCGTGAGTAAAGTGATTTCTGCCGTCTGAGGTGAGTCCCATATAGGGTCCGTTATTCCTAATATCTTTAACCCATGTGCTACTAAAAGCAGGATTGCAATAACTACATGCAAACTGACATGTGCGATCAAAAGCAATTTCCAATGTTTGAAGATCAATGTCTCTACTAGGCGGAGTACGAAATGCATAGGCTAAATCCTCATCTGAATATATTACTGTTTTGTAAACTCTGTCGCTGATATTGTCGCGACCAATGTCTTCGATTTTCCAACAATACTCGCAACCAGCAGGGCGTTCACCTTTTTGCATCTGCTCACGCTCCATCTTTTTCTTTTGCGTGTTGTGCAGTGCTTTGGGATTGCGAACAACATCATCCGCTTCCACTTTGTGTGGCAATGGATGATGACAACTGGTGGTCATTCCTGATCCTAACCAGATAGTAGCGTTGTACCACTTGGCTCCACAGAATGAGTCTGACTTGATGTCAATCACTCTGTGTTTGTAATCTAAATCGGTTTCGTTGTTAAGTCTTGGCATTTTGTTAGTATAGCATATGATCAAGCTAAAGTCAATTGTTTAGCGTTATATTGGCATTCATTCCAAAATTCTTTCATCTCTGGGAATGTCTTTAAGAAATCAGTGTTGCGTCTGGCATCATGTTCGTTGAAAAATCTATAAAAGTCTGCTTTTCGTTGAGACAACAGGTCAGGATCCATTGGCGTTTGCATCCAAGCTATATCGCGATCCATGCGTTGTATTTCGTAATCTTTGAATCCTCGTAGTCTGGTCTCAGGAGTTTCTAAATTAGATTTCATCCAGGCATGTATATTTTTCATTTGGTATACATAACTGTCCGGCAGTATTTGTAGGCTTTGCCATTCGGGTTTTCTCAACACAGGAGTATCAAACCATACTCGCTGATAATTGCCGCTGTGTCGACTTCTTAGATCTAGTATGCCAGCTAGTAATTTTTGTAAACTGGTAACACTTAGATTATTCATTGTAACAATAAATGTCAGACTATTGTGGCTTGGTATTTCTGTTAAGAATTGGTCAACCCGGCTCCATAGTAGATCAAAATCCAACCCATGTCTCATGTACTCGGCTTGATTGCCCCAGCCATCCAAACTGACAAACTGCATGAAATGTTCAATGCGCCCGTCACAAATTTGGCTGACATAACCCATGTACTTGTCCCAGAGCTTTTGTTCTACGCTCAGGTTGCTGGTTACATTCAAGTGAAGTTTAGGGCTGGGATGTTCCAGCACATAGTCAAATACTCGATATGTATTTTTGTCCATCAATGGCTCGCCGCCGGTCATTCGAAAATGTTCCAGCTCTGGATACACATCTGGCCACCAACGCCAGAATGCTTCTACATATGGATTTTCATCTTTGACAGGTATCGGACGATTACGACCAGTAAAATGACTGGGATCATTGTGAGTGGTGCTGGTTGGATAGCCACCAAATCGATCTATTTCTGCTTGCCAGCTACTGCTGAATTGAGGACTACAATAACTACATGCAAGATTACAAGCATGATTAAAATTGACTTCCATGTAGCTGGGATTGATATCGTCGTCCCATTCACTGCTTACTATCTTGCCAAAGTCCTTGACTGCCCATGCTTCCCCAGATCTATAATGGCGATCACTTAACTTGCCTTTGTCTTCCATTGCCCAACAATATCCGCACTCCTCGGGTCTAACTCCATCCAACATTTGTTTTCGTTGTTGTTTTTTGTAAGGAGTATTGTGTAGGCTACTGGGGTTTGCAGTTATGTCTTTGATTGGTATAGCATGCAACGGTGGGTGATAACAACTGTTGTTTAATCCTGTGGTCAGGTGTAGGCTGACCTGTTTCCATTTGGCCAAGCACAAGCTGGGGCTAATGCGATCCATTTGAAGTTTAATTTTTTCAGCATCATCTAAAAATTTACTTTTAAATCCATCAACCATTTTATCGCCGGGCAAATTATTAAAATCTGCGTGTGTCATGGAATTTGCAACTGCACGATCAAAGTCTGGACTGACGACTCCGGCTATTTCTTGTCTCATCATGACAGAAAATTCTGTATCGTCAGCTAGGTCTATTATGTCTGTTGCACCTTCGCTGTCGAATTGATACTCTTGGTAATAGCGTTGATGATAAGTTATTGCCGCCAGTGCATTTTCCACTGCGTTGGGCATGTTGTTGACTCGTCGGCGACCATCCAACTGCCATTCTCTTTTAAGGCTAGATACCATGTCTGACTTGATTAACACATATCGATCGTGCCCGGGAAATAATTTCTTAAGCAATGGAATATTAACACAATGGGTTAATATAACTTCTTGGTTAGGAAGTTGTGTTGTTGAGTCTAAGTATCTGTATGCAAAGTCTTGATTCTGCCAGGTATAATCATAGATCTGCCCGGGATCAAAGTTGCGTTGTCCTTTGGTCCAAAGATAAAATCTATTTCCGCCACTGCCGGGATAAAAGGATATGATCATTTAAGAGTTGTTGGGTTTGAACTTATATGGTAATTGTTGTAAATCAGATTTTAATAACTTAAAGTCTGGCAAGGTATTACCAAATAACGATGCATTAGTTTGATCAACTGTTTTATGCCAAGACAATTGTTCCATCTGACTTGTTTCTTCGAGTATGGTAGGACTGTATGTCACAGCCGGGACGCTTGGTGGTGCTAATCGAACCCACTTATTGTAGTTTTCCAAGCATTGAGTTACATTGCTTACTATTTTAGCTTTTTCGTTGAGAGTATGCAACTTAATCGGTATACCTGACACCATAATACCGTCTTGAACCAGGTCCTGAATAAACACCCTGCAAGAACTGTACAAATCAATATTGGTTTTCATAAATTCTTTTTCTTCATCGGTAAACAAGTAATCAAATGGAACTAGACTTAGCAAGTAGTGCATGCGATTCCAGTCTGCCCAGGATATATCAAACTTATCTTCCCATCTTAGCGGGGATTGTACACCCTTGAAAGGATTTAGTCCTAAAATAAAATTTTCAAGATTAGGTAAATCTCTTTCGTATTCATAATATGCGTTAACTAAAAAATGTCTGTCTACCCATTCAATGTAGTCTTGGTACTGTTGCAACGATCGATTAAATGCGTCAGGGTGTATATTAATACCATTTGTATGAATATCCTTCATCACATCAAACTTCTCAGCGTGGCTATACACATTTAATTTCTTAGATTCTGCTACAATGCCCCAGCTTAGTGCATGCTCAAATACATTTTGTCGACGACACGCAATAATAAAAAAGTTGTCATTGAGATATTGGTAAAACGATAGTTGGTCAGACAAACTATCTCCTCTGCTTTTAATATGATAATGTGCTAGCCTAGAAATCTTGTCGTGATCATGTGTACTAAGACAATCAACTACCTGCTCAAGGCTTTGCCAATATCCCCATTTATCGTGCTTTTTTCCCAGTACAGTTCGATTAAATTTTTCATTCTTGTAACTAACTATCCCATTGGTTAGTTCGTGCAAATTAATAGTTAATTTATCTGCTGGTTCATTCATGTTAGCGTAAACAGTTGTCACTCTCTGAAGAAGTGTTGAGCCCACGCGATCCGGGGTAAGTATTAGAATATTCATAATGATATTTATGTACGCAGATAACGCATTTATACAAACAGTTTCTCTTAAAAGTCACGCCAATCGATATTTTACCGAATACGGCATTGACAATCCCAACGAGTGCACTTGCCGCGCACACTATGATAATAGTCCATCAGTAGAATATCAGTACAACGAAATTGGGTTTAGAGAGATTTCGGTTAAAAAATTTCTTGGACCAGAAATACTAGCAATAGGTGATAGTTTTACTGTGTCGCTGGGACTAAACGTCAAAGATTCATGGGTTAAACAATTAGAAAAAGAACTAAATTATCCAGTGCTAAACTTTGGTATGAACGGAGCCAGTAACAATTGGATCGCTAGAAAATGTCTACAGCTATTGGAGTATTTTGATCCTCCTTGCGTTGTGTTACATTGGAGTTTTAGCCATCGTCGAGAGTCAGACAAAACTCATCTACCCGACGAAGCAAGAATGATCCACATTGATGAAAAATTAGATCCTGTTGCTGACTACAATAATTGGCTGGCATGTGTAGAGTCCGTTGAAAATAATAAAAAAAATATTCCCATTGTTCATAGTTTTATATACGATTGGCATCATGCTAAAATAGACTATACCAGTGTCAAGACTCGAATCCCAATTATTCCACCATTGTCACTGAGTTTGCCGCCATCGTTAAACAAAGATTTTCAATTGCGCATTGCATTAATAATGGCATTAACTAAAACATACAGCGACCAAGAAGAAGTTTACGCACAATTTAACGCACAATTTGGTGTGACTCGTGCAGAAGTAAATTATCTAGTGGATAAATTGCAAGAGTATGATTTGGCCAGAGATGGATTCCATTATGGTCCTGTTACCAGTAAGAAAATTGCCACCATAATGAAATATACAATTAAAACATATGGACTACTATAAATTATCAGCAATTGTAATAGATGAATTTTCTGGATTAACTGCTGACGCCTACGGCATGGATAGCTTAGACGAATGTCATGACAAAAACTATTTTAAAAATTATCCGCTAGCTGTGCACTATCAATTTAACGAAATTGGATTTAGAGAAAAAAGCATTTCACAATATAACGGAACAGAGATTCTAGCTATAGGAGATAGTTTTACAGTAGGGCTCGGACTTGCTGAAAATAAAACTTGGCCTAGACAGCTAGAAAATATTGTCAACTATCCAGTATTAAATTTTGGATTAAATGGTGCCAGCAACAATTGGATTGCTAGAAAATGCCTACAGCTATTGGAGTATTTTGATCCACCATATATTGTAGTACATTGGACATTTAGCCATCGTCGAGAGCACTGGAATAGTAGTTGGACAGACGTAGAGCGTATGTTGCATTATACAGCAACTACAGTTGACAATTGCCTGGAGAACTGGGAGAACTGGAAAAAGTGTGCCACCCAAGTTGAAAACAATCCCAAGAAAATTCCTGTCGTACACAGCATGATACACAATTGGCACGATGGCGCCGTGGATTTTTCCGAAGTTGATTTTGCAATACCGGTAATCCCTCCATTGAACACACTGATCGCTTGCTTTCCTGGCTTCTCTGCGTCTTTCAACCGACACACAGAGCCATATATTGATAACGAAATGATATCTCTTGACAAAATCAAAACTAATTTTCCAAAATTAACTGATGATCAAATCAACATGTTGTTGTCTAAATTGGAATTTGTAGATTTGGCCAGAGATGGGTTTCATTACGGTCCGGCAACTTGCAATGTTCTTGCCAATAAAATAGCACAGTATATCAAACTTCCTTGACCATTGGCCCTCGATTCTGCCAATTGCTACGATAGTGATGTTTGAAAAAACTCGAATGATCAGAGTCATAGTTGCACATGGGTAAATCCAATTGAGTTTTTAGATCTTCGGCTACCCGACTGCTGACATGCTCTGGAGCAGAATCCTTGACTGTATCCCAGATTTTTTCTAATTCATCAAAGTTCTGAACTGTTTTAAAATCCCATTCAGTCAGCATGGTCATGTATGTGCCTTGTCTGGCTCCGGCAATGGCCCAAGCGCCATGTTCAACGTCTGTGCCTATGTTTTGCCAAACCGTTAAATTATCTAAATTGCGTTTGTGTACTTGGCTTTTGAAGTTTTCAACAGTGGGCTTGGCACCACGATCCAAACACATCTTGACACCTTCTCGGAATCCTGCTCGCCAGGCATGAAATGCTGAACCATTTGGGTAAGTTACACTATAGCAGTCATGCATGGCCCAATACAATGGATCAAAGCAAAACTCAACATCTGTGTCATCGGCACCAGTGCTGTTTTCATGAGTCTTCATGTTCAATACAAACTCTCGAGTCCAACTACTGAGTCCACCATTGCCGTACATTAGACCATTGATGTGATTCCTGGCACGCCAACGGAATACCGCTGACTCCCATTGAGCTGTTGGCATATCCAAGGTCAGGTTAAAGAATTCTGCATTGGGTATGTTGTCACCATCGATCAAAATAAATCGGTCAGTGTCGCTGGCTTCTGCGGCTGCCTTGTGAGCGGCGTCAGATCCCTTGACTCCATCTACTCGCTTGGCCCAAGGAACCATATTACGAATTTTAATCCAAAATTCTTCTCGTTGAGGTTCATCATAGGTCAAATAAATGCAATCTAAGTCTGCTACATCAATCTTCATAATTTCTTACTTTCCATTTTATAGTTCCTGCAGGATCAACCACCATAGCGTTGGTTGTGGTGGTTGAAGTTGAATCTTCATCAGTGGGTATTAATTTGTTGTGTTTGTTGCTGTTTGGTAAAACTATCTTGCCATTTATCACACGAACATCATATCTACCTTGTGCTAATTGTTCAACTGTAACTTCAATATAATTATCCCCTGGCACTGTGTCCATGGTATAAAACAACGGCAGTCCTGAGCTGTCATAGTACAGCCGTGGATTTCCATGCTTGGGGATAACTTCAGCCCTGGCCAGCTCTAATCCTTTGAAAAATTCATCCAACATAATACGGTGTAAAATCCTGTGCTAATAATTTTTCATGATAGTGTACTGCACCAACTTGTGCGAATCCATTTATTCTAACTTGAGCTTGGTCAATTTCCCAGGTCAATTCGTGATCCCATCTACCACTGGTTTGTGCAACAGCCGGTTTCATGTGCACAATTTGTGGATAAGTGGCCTGTGGAATATAAAAAGATTCCTTGCCCAGCAGTTCAACAGCAATGGCGTAGGCCAAGTCTGTGTTTGGCAGCTGATCAGCACCACCTTTGATTGCACTCATGTAGATGGGCCAGTGTTGAAATATGTTCTTTACTGTTAAAAAAAACTCTCTTGCTTCATTGCTTAGTCGCCAATAGGTAACAGCATTATAAACATCCAACAGGTTGTTGTCATCAAAAACTCTGCGATATGCTCGTGTCTTTGATCTTTGTCCATGATAGTTATAACAACCAACAGTCAAGCACACAGGAAGTATGCGCATTGCAGAAAACCAATGATTGATTGGACTGGCAATCAACATGTCGGCTTCTAACTTGATGGTTTCTCTAAATGGACTGGCAAAAAATACCTGCCAGTCAAGATCCAATTGCCAGGTCAACTGACTGGTATTGCCGTACGGCAAATGTTTTATAATATCAAACACAGGATCCGACACTGATTTATCAGTTAATAAACAGATCTTTGCATCTGGTTCGTGAGCTTTTAAACTGTGTGCCAGCACTTGAGCACATTTGACATAGTCTGTGGTAGAATTGTTGACTGCCACTATCATGTAGCCTTGCTCGTATTCAATTGCCAATTTGTGTCTCCAGAAATTTCTTATCCATGACATGTATATCTGTGTCGGCGGCTGTTATCTTAAATGATTTTAGTTCTCCAGCAGTGACACGATCAAAAGTCAAAGTCAAACAATTTTGGTCTAGATTGATTTGATTTCCTGGCTCAATGTTTATCAATGGCCAAGGGATCGCTACATCTGTGGGCTGTTGGTTGCCAGACATCAATAACAATGCCAGACTCAATGCATAATCATTGCGAAATGGGTTGGGATCAAATCCAAATAAATTGGCGTAATGATGATAATTCTTTTCAACCATTTGCCAGGCTGTGAATATATCTTGACTGCGTTCACTGCGATCAAACTTGACGACTGTGGCCCACCACATGGGCACATGAGCCTTGCCAAAATAACAAACTCTGTCGTGTTTGAGTGGCAATCCTATATAAGTTGAATGACATTGGAATGAGTGCTTGCTTTCGAGTATCAATTTTAATTGGTCACTGTAGACCCAGTAGTCAGCATCCAACAACAATGTAGTATCGTAGGGACTTAGTTCAAATGCTCGACTGCGACCTATGTTGTACCAGTTGGTGGTAAAATCAGTGCCGGGCCAGTGCCGCTGACCGCCCAGCTCAGCAGAAGCTGTTACTACCTGATCAAACACTGTATTATCTACTGGATGGTCTGTGATCAATGTTACAGGTATGTCCAAATACTCGTGTATTTGTTTGGCGGCACGCTCGGCAATGGCAATGTAATTGATTTTGCCCAAACCTTGTGCAAATATAACTGCACCAGTTGTCATCTATTTTTATTCAACTGTTCGTATTCTACTAGCCAAGCATTCATTTGCTCTTGCCAGCGTTGTTGACTCAGTGCCATGAGTTCAGTGGTGTTGATTTTTACAGGAGTTTCGTAAAGATCCAACAATACTGCCTCGCCAATTTTGCCGCAAGTAAAAATCATTGCTGTCAATTCTGGTCCGGCACGCCACATGCCACCAGCGTGGGCAAATACCATTTTGGCTTGATATTTTTCTTTGACCATTTGTCTTGCCAGAGAATGATCAAATCGAGACTTGACTTTTTGTGTAATTTCTGTAGGATCCATGCGTATAGTATACAGTAATTTTAGATAAAAAACAAGGGGCCGAAGCCCCTTTTTGGTAAAAATTATTGGTTAATATTAACCTTGGCTCCAGCTGACAGAGTTCATTGCTGGCGTTCCCCAAGTATTGGTCAGGTAACTGGTAGAGGGTTGACGAATGATATGAGTAGCTGTCAATGTACCGTCTACAATATCTAGTGCAGTTGCACTGGCATAATCACTGGGACTAACAACTGTATCAGCCGCATCATCTCTGAACAGTACTGCTACTGTAAGCACTGTTGGAGTGCTGGCATTATCAACTGACAAAGAAATTTGAATATAATTTGCTGTGTAAGGTGAGTTAGCTGAGTATTGTTTGAACACCACTGTTGGGCTGGTTGTTAAGTTAAAAAATCCAGCACTTGTTGTTAATGTAGTAGGACTTCCGCTACCACCAACTTTGGTAAAACCAGTATAGCTGGTTCCAGCAATGGTCTTTGTGGAGTTTGATCCTGTGATTACCAATGTACCCACTGCTGTTGCCAATGCTGACCAATCAGAGTCTTTGCTGTTGCCAGTACCACCAGTTCTTGCATAGCTCAATCTAATGTGTCCGCCTGCATTGAAAAAATATCTAGCTTGGGCGGCACTTGGGAATGTAAAAGTCTGGGTAAATGTTGACTGTGTAGTCCAGTTGG
>Ga0114959_10004471_pt1 | contig 10722 bp, 11 predicted proteins | sample C_130625_EF_Meta_FD_87317 | JGI IMG/M metagenome (GOLD analysis project Ga0114959, IMG submission 87317) | Freshwater microbial communities from Lake Croche, Canada to study carbon cycling - C_130625_EF_MetaG | ecosystem: Environmental > Aquatic > Freshwater > Lake | place: Lake Croche, Canada...
CATATACTTGTATGTCTAAATTGGGTATCGAGCATTCGACTTCAAATTCTTGGTTGTGTGCAGCGCCATGAGTGGCAACGACGTTGTACTGAGGCAGCGAGAATTTTTTTCCTTGCAAATATTCTTGCAGCAGTGTCTTGGCATCTTTACCGAGAGTTTTGGGGTCGACGGTTTCGATGATAGGTTCGTACAGTTCTTTGATAACGCTGTACGCCACATCAAATCCTGAATCGAGGAAGATGGCACCAAACAATGCCTCAAGTGTATCTGCAAGAATCGATGGGCGACGAAAACCGCCAGACTTGAGTTCACCCTCACCTAGTCTCAAGCATTGCGATAGTTCTAAATGCTGAGCAATTTCATACAGCGACTGCTGTTTAACGAGATTGGCACGAAGGCGTGACAGATCGCCTTCATCGATTTTATCGAAACGATCAAACAGCAGCGAAGCGATCACACAGTTAAGGACTGAATCACCAAGAAACTCTAACCTTTCATTATGGAGGCTGCTGTGACTGCGGTGAGTCAGGGCCTGCTGCAGTAATGCAGCATTCCTGAAGGTGTGACCTAGTCGAGTTTGCAATGCGTTGATATCCATTTGCCGTGCGATCAGTTAGGAGTTTTTCCTTCGGAGTCGGTTTGATTCGAACCCCGATACACAATCAGCAGGCTGGCAGGGCCAGCCAGATAAATCTTTTTTTCATAAGCGAAGCTGACTTTCATTGAATCGCCCATTCCTTTGATGACTAAATCCTTGCCTTTGAGAGAATCGATATAGCCGGCCGATGCTAATCTATCGAAGGTCTCGCGTAAGTCAGTAGGTGTTTGGGAAACGGCGGCAGACGCTTTGATCGTTTTTTCAATCGCCCAGTACTCAAATATGCTTGGGGCTGCCCGCAACACCAGTAAACCCGCTAGTCCCAACAAACAGAGTGAACTCAAAAAACCAATCAGTGAAAAACCCCGCGTAGCTTGCCTGCCGGCACATAACTTGGCAAAGCTCGCACGCAAAGGCATCACTTAAACGGACCTATACGCTTAAGGTCACCCAGATTCATCCAAACAAAAAATGCTTTTCCAACAATATTTTGGTCGGGTACAAAACCCCAATAGCGAGAATCCAAACTATTGTCGCGGTTATCGCCCATCATAAAGTAATGTCCTGCCGGCACCACACACTCAAAACCCTCAAGGTTGTAGCTACACAATTCATGCTGAGGAAATGCATCGGGACTAGGTACATACGCAGGTAAACGATCATCGTTAAGAATCTGATGAGACAGGCCGGTTAGATCTTCACGCAAATGTGTGAAGTAGGTCAGCCTTTCTTCATCCAAATAATCAGGCAATTTCTCGTAAGACAGATCTTGTCCATTCACCGATAAACGCTTATTTCTATACACGATCTTATCTCCCGGGATACCGACCACCCGCTTGATGTAATCAAGTGACGGATCCTTAGGGAATTTAAACACCATCACATCGCCACGTGAAGGGTTGTTAATGGAGATGACTTTTTTATTAACAATTGGCAGCCTGATGCCATAGGTGTACTTATTTACCAATATCAGATCACCAATCTGCAAGGTAGGAACCATGGAACTGGATGGAATCTTGAACGGCTCAAACATAAAAGAGCGGAAAAGAAACACGGTGGCAATCACCGGGAAAAAACTGCCTGTATAGGCAACCCAAGCCGGTTGGCCCTCGAGTTTTGCAACGAGTTCGGCACGGGCAACCGGATCGGGCTTGATACCACTCTCGGTCAGGCGTGCAGTTCGCGCATCAAATTCATCCAGCAATTCTTTCGCCTGACGCTTACGCGTGGGCGCAAAATAAAAACGATCTAATACCCATATACAACCTGTAACCACGGTGAGCAGAAACAGAATCAGCGCAAAGTTTCCGAGTAAGGATTGCAAAGTCATGTTGGTGTCTTTTTATTTGGGTCAGTTCAAACGATCTTTATTTATCTTCAACTTGCAAGATGGCTAAGAAAGCTTCCTGTGGTATTTCAACCGAGCCTACTTGCTTCATGCGCTTTTTGCCGGCCTTTTGTTTTTCCAGCAACTTGCGCTTTCGAGTGATGTCGCCGCCGTAGCATTTGGCAATCACGTTCTTGCGCAGCGCCTTCACGTTTTCACGCGAAATAATATTCGAACCGATCGCTGCCTGAATGGCTACATCAAACATCTGCCTTGGAATCAGCTCACGCATTTTTGCTGCAACAGCACGACCGCGATATTGGCTATTTGATCGATGCACAATAATGGCTAATGCATCGACCTTCTCGGCATTAATCAGCATATCGACTTTCACCACGTCAGCGGCACGATATTCCTTGAATTCATAATCCATAGATGCATAGCCGCGCGATATCGATTTCAGTCGATCAAAAAAATCGAGCACGATCTCAGCCATAGGAATCTCATAAGTCAACTGCACCTGTTTGCCATGGTAGGCCATGTTCAGCTGTACCCCCCGCTTCTGGGTGCATAGTGTAATGACAGAGCCAACGTATTCTTGTGGCATGTACAAATTAACCGTAACGATGGGCTCTCGAACCTCTTCTATCTTCGAAGGGTCGGGCATCTTGGACGGATTGTCGACCATAATCGTTTTACCATCGCGCTGAACTACTTCGTAAATCACTGTGGGCGCAGTGGTAATTAAATCCATATCGAATTCGCGCTCTAAGCGTTCTTGCACGATCTCCATGTGCAAGAGCCCAAGAAAACCACAACGAAAACCAAAACCCAGCGCTTGCGATACTTCAGGCTCGAACATCAAAGCGGCATCGTTCAACTTAAGCTTCTCTAACGAATCGCGCAGTGCATCATACTGATTAGCTTCGACTGGAAACAAGCCGGCAAATACCTGTGGCTGCACTTCCTTAAAACCCGGCAAAGGTGCCGGTGCCGGACGCGATGCCAATGTGATGGTGTCACCGACTTTGGCGGCCTTGAGTTCTTTGATACCTGCGATGATAAAACCCACTTGTCCGGCGGATAGCGAATCGCGCGACAGTGACTTAGGTGTGAACACACCGACGCTCTCAACTAAATGTTGTGCTCCGGTTGCCATGAAAAGAATTTTTTCTTTCGGGCGCAGAGTGCCATTCATGACTCGCACCAACATAACCACACCCACATAATTATCGAACCACGAATCAACAATTAGTGCCTGCAACGGCGCATCGACATCGCCTTTGGGAGCCGGCACACGGGCGATCAGTGATTCAAGTACATCTTGCACACCTAACCCGCTTTTAGCGGAACAATGAACGGCATCAGAGGCTTCAATACCAATCACTTCTTCGATTTCGCTAATCGCATTTTCTGGATCAGCGGAAGGTAAATCAATTTTATTTAAAACGGGAACCACTTCCACACCCAGATCAAGCGCTGTGTAGCAATTCGCTACGGTCTGTGCCTCAACTCCCTGTGAAGCATCGACGACTAGCAGCGCGCCTTCACAAGCCGATAAGGAGCGACTAACTTCGTAGCTAAAGTCGACATGACCGGGGGTATCAATCAGGTTCAGGTTATAAATTTGGCCATCGCGCGCCTTGTACTGCAGCGCGGCCGTTTGAGCCTTGATAGTAATGCCACGCTCACGCTCGAGATCCATGGAGTCGAGCACCTGAGCTTCCATCTCGCGATCTGAGAGACCACCACACAACTGGATGATGCGATCAGCCAGCGTCGACTTGCCGTGATCGATATGAGCGATTATTGAAAAATTTCTAATATTTTGCATTATTGCCGCGGGTACAAAAAAAGCGCTCTGAGCGGGGCTTTTCCCCATGCGAGCGCCTTGTTTGAAAAGCTATTCAGAAGCTGGCATTTTACCGGATTTGAGGGTGAACCTGACCGTTTAACCCGAATACGCCACCCAGATTAGCCGGAATGACTTGAAAGAAAACCTTTAACCACGTTTTCATCGAGGAAATAATGACAAAGTTGCTGATCTGGCTGTCCATCACAGCAACCCATCAGCACAGGCACCAGTTCATCATAGCGTTGGACAAGCTCGGGGTGGGGATCGATATCAACCACATTGACACTGATTTGATCGCCGACCAGCTTTCTAAGCGCCACAAGCAAATCATCACAAAGATGGCAATAACTGCGTGAATACAGAATAAAACGAGGCTGGTTTGGCACGTCAGGTGATGGTAACTAGGATTCTCTAAAAAAAGAAAAGGCTGCAACCGAGGTCACAGCCTTTTTCTCACGTCAACTTACTTATGGCTGCGCGGGACGCAAAGGGACGAATTGCGAAGCATCACCTCGTCGCACCAGCAATAAAGCGTTCTTCTTGGCGTCCAACTTGGCGACGAGAGCATTGAACTGCTTAGCGTCCTTGATATCGGTATTGTTTAAGCGAACAATCACATCACCTGGCTGCACTCCGGCACGTGCTGCTGAACCATCGGACAATTCAACAACTACACCACCTTCGAGCTTGAGTTCGCGCTTTTGTGCGTCAGTTAGATCAACCACAGCAAGACCTAGCGAATTTAAGGCTTGCTCTTGCTTAGGCTTTTTATCTTCTTTTTTCGCTACCTGCTCGACTTCCATTTCGGCGACAACGATAGGCAAATCGCGCTTATTACCTTTACGCAGGACCGTCAATGTGGATTTTGATCCTGGTTTGGTATTCCCAACTAAACGCGGGAGATCACCGGATTTTTCAATCACTGTGCCATTGAAATTAGTAATGATGTCACCTGCTTCTACGCCCGCTTTTTCTGCGGGACTACCGGGCTCAACCCGAGCAACTAACGCACCCTGAGGACGCGGTAAACCTAAAGACTCTGCCACGTCCTTAGTGACTTCCCCAATCTGCACACCAATTCGACCACGCACTACGCGACCAACCGATTTGAGCTGCTCGGATACGCGTATAGCCTCATCAATCGGCACGGCGAAAGAGATACCCATGTAGCCACCAGAACGGCTATAAATTTGCGAATTGATACCAATGACTTCACCGCGCATATTGATCAACGGTCCACCCGAATTACCTGGGTTAACCGCAACGTCTGTTTGGATCAGCGGTAAGTAATCACCAGTATCGCGTGAAATGGCCGAGATGATGCCCGCGGTCACCGTATTTTCTAAACCAAAAGGCGAACCAATCGCGATCACCCATTCACCAACGCGCAATTTGCTCGAATCACCCATCGTTAGGCGCGGCAGGTTAGTGCTGTCAATTTTCACCAGAGCTACGTCGGTACGACGATCTGATCCGATAATTTTTGCTTTGAATTCGCGCTTGTCTGTGAGCGTGACGAAGACTTCATCGGCTCCCTCAACCACGTGCGCATTCGTCAACACATAACCATCGGCTGAAATAATGAACCCCGAACCCACACCGCGTGGCGTTTGTTGCTGATCATCGCCACCCTGCGGCCCACCTTTGCGACCACGCGGAGAAGGCTGTGGACGCTGGCCGCCAGGCGGCTGAGCTCCGGGTGGTTGTCCAAAGAAACGGCGAAAGAATTCTTGCATTTCCTCATCTTCCGACCCCGGCGCACCTTGACCTTGCTGCATGGCCTTGGCGCGCTCGGTGGTGCGGATGTTTACCACCGCCGGACCTACCTTATCGACCAGATCCGCGAAATCGGGGAGTACGGCGGCAACAGCCAAGGATGAAATGGAAACACCCATGCCAAATGGCATGAAGGTAGCGGCTATGACCGCAAAGGCGGCAGCTGAAAAACTGCCAGAAAGACGCTGCATAATTTTCATGGGATTTTATTTGGTGTCAGAAGCGGAAAATTCAAGGGTATCGGCTACTTGCCGGATGGCCACCATGGGCACTTCGCCGACAATGGTAAGCCAAAATTTCCCAATCCGCTTGCCAACCATATTCACAGCCCCTTCCCGCACCGGATTCAGGCTACGAGCGGCCGACCATGGCTCGATGAAAATGGAAATACTCGCTAATCCATCAGAGCATACGATCTGAACAACATCACGCGCCTCACCTATTCCGCTTTGCTTTGCCGCGATTACTCTGCGCTGAGCGGCTAGCCGGCTAAATCCTGAGGGCAGAAGGAAAGTCCAGCCCGACACATCGGCAGGTCCGGAAATGGCGATATCGGTCTGCCAGCCATGAGTTGATATCACGCGCTCGCGCGACCGTGAAGCAGGTAAAGAGCCTATGGAAACCTCGCTAAACCCTATCTGCGCCACCAGATCGCCTCGCTCGCTAATACTTTGCGCTCGAAGTAGCAAGCCGGAACTTTCGTCAAACCAAAACCGATAGCCATAGCGCAAATTATCGATAGGTTGTAATTGCATAACCGTGGTGTCACGGCCAGCGACTCGATCATTTTCTAATAAACGAAAACGATAATGATCCGCCAGTTGCGCATTACTCAATTGTGCAAGCCCCGGAAAGCTGCGTGCGCCTACTTGGCGATCTAGGATAACTCGCCGCTCACGCGGCAGATACCAAATAATTTCTTCGCCACGACGCACAATCTCATTTGGTGGACCATCCAGCATTTCAATACGCTCAAGCGCTTCTTTTGCCTGGTGCTTATGAATAATGCGCGATGTATGAAGCGATGGCCCCTGCTGATTAAGCAAAATACCTGTGTAATCAAGTCGTTCCGCAGCCTCTCTAGCGCGCTCCACTCGACGCCACGCTAGGCTAGACTCCGACGCGACAGATTCGCCGGCAATGAATGCAGAAAAAAGGAAATACCAAAGACAGTGCCATCGACCAAACCAAGCTTGAACCATGAAATTATTTTTTGTTACTACCTAGTGGGTGAAGCCGGATGCCCAATCGCTCTTAGACCATACAAGGATGGCGTAGAACTTTGGTGCCAAAGAATATAGTTCTGAAGTTCTATTGAATCAGCGTTAGACGATTGCATATCGACCACAACAAGGTCATCTGCTGATGTGGGTATCGATAGCGATGCAGAGATATGTGTCTCTGCTGGCCAATGAAATATCGTGGGCGCAATCACAAAACCAGTAAGAACCGCTGCTGCAGCTGCCGCAGTCGCCGGCCATTTACTGAGTATGTGGCTTTGACGTCGCTTTATTGGAGCGATCAAGCTAGGCTCGTTTGCAAGTTGCGCTGCTAAACGGTCGTAGAAATTTTTTGTTGGGATGTATGCCATCTCTTCAGAGCGAAGTACATCACCAATTTGATGATAAATATCCCAATGATCACGGCCCGACATTTGATATACGGATAACATTACTGATGGCAGAAGAACGGGATCGAGCTCGCCATCCATCAGCTCAGAAATTTGTTGCTGGTTTTTTTGATTTTTTTCCATAGTCCTACCTACACTGTACGACGTAATTCACTACATAAACACTGCCATTAGTGACTCACCAACGTTTATCGAGAGCAGTACCAAGCAAAGGCCGAAGTTTGACTGCGATCGCCTCGCGAGCACGAAAAATCCGGCTGCGCACAGTACCTATAGGACAGGCCATGACGACAGCAATTTCATCGTAACTCAGTCCCTCTATCTCGCGCAGGGTAATCGCTATACGTAACTCTTCCGGTAAAGCTTCCATGGCAAAATTGACGGTCTCAGCAATCTGCTTAGTCGCCAACATGGACTCGGGAGTATTGATGTCTCTTAGGTGCTCTCCATCATCAAAAGTTTCCGCTTCTTCTGCATCGGCTTCAGTCGATGTGGGTGCACGTCGACCTTGCGTTACCAAATAATTTTTTGCCGTATTGATACCAATACGATATAGCCAGGTGTAAAAAGCGGAATCCCCTCTGAATTGAGGCAGTGCTCGATACGCTTTAATAAAAGCTTCTTGGACCACATCCTCCGCTTCAGCTTGATCTCGAATTAATCGTGACACCAATCGCATCAATTTACGTTGATACTTCGACACCAGTAACTCGAAAGCTTTTTTATCCCCGCGTTGAACACGGTCGACCAACAATTGATCTACCTCGCGCTCTGTAGTCAAACCCAAAATCCTCGCAAGCGAACACACCCCGAAAAACCTGTTCGATTGGGTGCGGCCTTTGTTGTTGACTTGATTTCAATTAAGAAGTTCCCCTGATTTAGGGAACAAGCAGCGATCACATAGTCGTTTCGGGATTTTTCCCAGCGATCCAATGACAGGCTGTGTGTAACTCGCGGAAAGAAGTCTCGTTTAGAGAGTCGGGTAGTACGATGACTACTCGCACATATCCATTCGCTGATTGAAAACGAAGCAATAGCAGCATTGACCAAAGCGTAGAGTCCCGATGAAGTTGAACTAACTCGCCACGGTCCTGGTGGGCACTATTAAATTGCACTGACTCAGGTATCGCGACCTGATCAGTCTGGCGTAAGTGAATCACGCCATTTCCGGAAATATCAATGAAGAAGATTTTTCTATAGCGGGTAGTAAAGAGAAAACTAGTGATCGCTGCTGCAGCGCAAAGTAGGATGAGTAACTGACGAAAAACAAATACGGAACCATCAACTGGCAAATTTACTAATAGCATGGCCGTAGTCAACAGTAGAAAGCCCATAACGATGAGCGACAATGAAATGATGCGCGAGGGTTGAACGACGACGTAAGTGGCAATCGACATCAGATAAACGTCAGTATATGTCAGCTAACGTTATCAGACGAAGCGAGGACATTGCTCAGTCAGCGCGGATGAATTAGAGTGTGCGGGAAAAGATCAGAGTTCCGTTCGTGCCGCCAAAGCCGAACGAATTTTTGACTGCGATATCAATTTTCATATCCCGCGCTTGATTAGCGCAGTAGTCAAGATCGCAAGCAGGATCTTGATTGAAAATATTTATAGTCGGCGGGGATTTTTGATTATGGACTGCAAGTACTGTAAAGACAGCTTCTAGTCCACCTGCACCGCCCAACAAATGACCCGTCATGGATTTGGTTGAGTTGACCACGATATTTTTTGCGTGATCGCCTAAAGCACGTTTGATAGCAACTGTTTCAGCCACATCACCCAACGGCGTGGATGTACCGTGTGCATTCACATAATCGACCTGATCTGCATTCACGCCTGCATTGCGCATTGCCGCTATCATGCAACGCCGCGCACCATCACCATCTTCCAGCGGTGCGGTCATATGGTGAGCATCAGCACTCATACCGAAGCCTAGCAACTCAGCATAGATTTTTGCGCCGCGCGCTTTGGCATGCTCATATTCTTCAAGCACCATGACGCCAGCGCCTTCACCCAGTACAAAACCATCACGATCTTTGTCCCAAGGACGCGATGCTGTTGCTGGATCATCGTTACGTGACGACAGAGCGCGAGCGGCTGCAAACCCCCCTAAACCCAACGGAGAAATCGTCGATTCTGCTCCGCCCGCAATAATGACATCGGCATCACCGTATTCAATCATGCGGCCGGCTTCACCTATGCAATGCAGACCCGTAGTGCAGGCTGTGACAATTGCGATGTTCGGACCTTTTAATCCGTATTTGATCGACAGATGACCTGAGATCATATTGATGATCGAGGCTGGAACGAAAAAGGGGCTTATACGGCGCGGACCACGGTCAGTCAACTCAGTGTGCGTATGCTCAATCATGGGCAAACCACCAATACCAGAGCCGACGATCACGCCTATGCGCTCAGCATTTTCCTCGGTGACTTGAAGTCCGCTGTCTTGCATCGCTTGCATGCCGGCAGCCATGCCGTAATGGATAAAGGTATCCATGTGGCGGGCTTCTTTACCAGGCATGTAGTCTTCGACATTGAAGCCTTTGACTTCACCAGCAAAATGCGTAGAGAAGGGACTTGCATCGAAACGTGTAATGGTGGCAATACCCGATCTGCCAGCCAGTAATGCATCCCACGAGGCTGTAACAGAGTTACCTATCGGGGAAACGCTTCCAAGTCCAGTAACGACCACACGACGTTGCTTTGAGCGACTCAAACCATGCTCCTGAAAACTTACTATCTGCTCGCTGCGTGAAAATTAAGCCTTAACGTGGGCGCGAGCGTAATCGATGGCCTGTTGGACCGTCGTAATCTTTTCAGCTTGCTCGTCAGGGATTTCCATTTCGAATTCGTCTTCTAGTGCCATAACCAATTCGACGGTATCCAGCGAATCTGCGCCGAGGTCATCAACGAACGACGATTCGTTCTTGATATCAGCTTCAGCAACACCCAATTGCTCAGCAACTATTTTTTTAACACGGGATTCGATGTCAGACATCTTGCTCCTCCAAAGGACAGGTTTCATAAAGTGCGCGCATTTTATCAGGTTTGCGCGATGGAACTCAGTTTTTGACTTTTGCTTTTATTAACAAAATAATGCGCTGAAAATGAAGCAAAAGCCCGTAATTACTCGAATTATCCGCCACTCATATACATGCCGCCATTAACATGCAGCGTTGTACCAGTGACATATCCTGCCTCAGCTGATGCTAAAAACGCCACAGCAGCAGCGACATCTTCAGGCATACCAAAGCGGCCCGCAGGTATTTGCTGCAATAACGCAGCGACTTGTTGCTCATTTAAAGATTTCGTCATATCGGTATCAATAAATCCGGGAGCGACACAATTGACGGTGATATTTCTACTGCCGACCTCGCGCGCTAACGCGCGACTCATGCCGGCAACACCCGCTTTCGACGCCGCATAGTTAATTTGCCCGGGATTACCCGCCGAACCAACGACGGAGGTGATGTTGATGATACGGCCGTGCTTAGCTTTCATCATCCCTCTCAATACTGCTCGCGACAAACG
>Ga0114959_10004473_pt1 | contig 10719 bp, 14 predicted proteins | sample C_130625_EF_Meta_FD_87317 | JGI IMG/M metagenome (GOLD analysis project Ga0114959, IMG submission 87317) | Freshwater microbial communities from Lake Croche, Canada to study carbon cycling - C_130625_EF_MetaG | ecosystem: Environmental > Aquatic > Freshwater > Lake | place: Lake Croche, Canada...
CGTTTATGCCTTTGATCATTTTTTTATAGGATAATTAATTATATGAAATACGAATATTATTACAATAATGTGCCCGGAGAAGAGCCTTCTCGTAACAATCTTATTTACACCAGTTTGATCAGTGCCGATAAAAAAACCTTTGTCAAGTGGTACTACAACGATATCGAATATCATAAAAATCAAAATCAAGTTGTAGATGCCGATAAAATGGATGAAAAATGGAAACGAGAAATGCATTACTTACATAACATGGCATACCATTTTCCAGAACTAGTTCCAGAAATATTAGATGTCGACGTCCCTAAACGTAAAATTTATCTTAAAATAGACGGCTCTGATTTTTGGGACAGGGCTTTGTGCGATCAAATGAATTACGATAAAGTCTTGCCTGATTGGCAGGATCAAATGCTTAATATATTTAAAGCACATAAATCTTTAGGATGGTACAAATATAGTTTACACCCTAGCAGTTATTTTATTGTAAACGGTCAATTAAAAAGTATAAACTATTTTTTTACGTATCATAAAAACGAGTCGTTTTTTAGTTTGAAAGATGTTGAGAGTCACATCTATTCTACTAGACAAGAAACATTAAAAAAAATAATGTTAGATATGGGGTATGCATGGGATACTCCGTTGCCGTTTGAAAAGATTCAAAGGTTAGCGTTAGAAAGTTTTAGCAATAATTATCCACGAGAGTTTATTAATAAAGCTATCGAGTTGTTAAATGTATAAAATTATTCCGTGGTCAACTGACTTAGATTTAACAGAGTTTTATTCAGAAGCTAATTGTAGGGGATTTGTTAATAACTCTAGTCAAAAAGCTATGGTTGATTGTTTTAACAACGAGCAAGAAAAACAAGTTTGGATACTATATCAAAATGATAAAGCCGTCGGAAGCGTTGCCGCACATAGTTTTCCCGAAATGGGTCAAAATAGCTACAGGGTGTTGGCTAGAACTTGCACTTTTGGAGAAGCCAGGCAAAATAGTGGACTTATTACACCTAAAAGATTAATTGCCGAGCATCAAAATTTAACAGATCAGTTTTTATTACCCGCTTGTATAGACTGGGCTAAAGGTGAATTGTATGCTACAAGTAACGAAAGTACAGTAGCAAGCCAGCGTTTAGTACATAAACATTATTTCCCCACACTTGAAAAATTAGGTATAGTTAAGTTTATTTGTAATTTAAATTACAGAAATACTGATCAGGCAGTATGGCAGATATACCCCGATAAATTCTTGAAAAATCTTAGTAAATATCCTCAGTGGAAGTAGTAGAAAAAATTTAAAATCTAGGTATAAATACTAATACTAAGGGAAGACAAACATGGATCAAATTAATTTAATTTTAAAATACACAGAAAATAGTAATTTTAATTGTATCGGGGATTATTTTCTTGATTTGCATAATTTTGAACAACAATCTGGTAATGTAGGAATAGATTTATTTTCACAAGTTCGAAAAGAATTTGGTATACCTAACGACGATTCGTTAATAGATCCAGGCTGGATTTCAAAATTTCAATCGGATCCTATTTCTAAAACATTTAGTTTTTCTTTTTATACTGAAAATGCAGATGAGTGTTTATCTTATATAAATTCACATAAAATTTCAGAGAATAATCCTGACTGGGTAACAGACATTTCATGGACTGTAAATAAAGATGTTCATCCCGGGTCAATGAAGGAAATTTTATTATTTAAATTTAAATTTAACGAAATTAAAAATATAATTAACAATAGTGATATTTTGCCATTAGACGATTTTTTAAAAAATGTAGTTTATGCTACACATGCTGATTCTGATGAAAATAATATATACGCATGTGCGACTGATTATCTTGAAGCTATTTCAAAAGATTCTATGATGTACATCATAAAAGAGTCTACATACCAGAATTGGACTGACAATTACGATTTTTGCTTTTGGGCAAATTTTTCAATCAGAAAACCTCAGTATTTAAGAGCAGAGAAAATTGAAAATTCTAATTTTAATTTTTATGGGGAAATAAAACTTCCTACTACGGATATAGGAAATTGTTCGATGATAGAATTATTAGATGATTCTATCGTAAAAGATGATGCTTTTCTATTAGAATACATAGATCAAGTTGCTAAATTGGTATTAAATGTCAGCCCTAATAAACCACAATTTACAAGATATCCTGAACCTATCACACTAGAACACAGATTTAAAGATTCTTTAGGATATTATTTTGCATTTTTTCTTAATTTTAATAATACATTTGAGGAATGGCAAACTGCACAATTATCTTATTTAGAAAATCTTATAAATTTTACTGAAATTTTTAAAATTAACGATAAAGATAATATTTTAAATACAGCGAGAACACAATGGTTAATTTAACAAACTCATCTTTTGCCACTGTAATTTTTTGGATAAATGATTCTAAAATTGTAAGATTCGAGGTTAATTTATTGTCATTAAATAACTTGCTTGATCAAGTTTTTTCTTTACCTAAATCAAATACATTTTATACAAAAATAACTGTCGAAACTGGTAACATAGTTAAGCAGATATATCCTCAGTAATTTTATTTAAGAAATTACCTTAACACCGTATAACTTTTCAAATCGATCTGCATCTGCACGATTATTAACTATGGGTTCCCCTTTAATATTTAAACTAGTGTTTAACAGCATAGGACAACCTGTTTTTTTATACCAAGCTTCTAATAAAACTCGGATTCCTCTATTTCCTTGCGGTACAGTTTGTATGCGACTAGTGCCATCAACGTGGGAAATAGCAGGATATAGGTCAGGATGCCGACAACGACCGACGACTTGCATATACCCAGTATCACAGAAACCACTAGGCATATCAAAATAATCACCAACATGCTCCTCCAAAATAACCGGTGCGAACGGTCTAAACTTTTGTCTATGTTTGATTTCATTTACACGATCCTTTATATCATTACCGCGAGGGTCTGCTAATAAGCTCCTATTACCCAAAGCGCGAGGGCCAAACTCAGCATGACCATTAGCCACGCCAACAATTTTATCACTAAGAAGGCAATCCAAAATACTATTGACAGGATAAGGACCAGGAATACAGTGGCCCAGATAGGCGTTGTGCCATAGTATCTGCTTGCCGTATACCAGTGCGGCAGCCCCAAGACTACTGCCAGCATCGCCAGGACAAGGCATAATCCATATATTATCAAAATAATCTCCTAAATTTCTATTTGCTAAACAATTGAGTGCTACACCGCCCGAGTACACTAAATTTGTACTCCAGTTAAAACCTCCAGCACGACTCATAACATAATAAACCAATTTTTCTAATACAAACTGTGCCGAAGCCGCAATGTCCTCGTTACTTGCATTAGATAAAAATGTTTGATCTACACCAAGATGTAAATTTTGATTAAAAGTTGTTTCAAAATAACTGTCAATTAGCTCATTGTCAATATCTTTAAAATATCTTGGACTACCGTATGCTGACATACCCATCAAAATATATTCATCTTCCATTGGCTTCAACCCAATGCGTTGTGTCATTGCACTATAAAACAATCCAATACTATGCGGATATCGTTGTCCCCATAGCTGTTGATATTTTGCACGACCGTCTTTATATTCTGCTCCCCATATACTGATAGTGTCCCATTCGCCAATAGCATCAATGACGACTACAGTAGCACGGTCAAATGGGCTTGTCTGAAATCCTGCGGCCGCATGACTTAAATGATGACTGTGCGTACTAATCGGCACATGTTTAAAATATCCCCGTAATTGCGTATGTATAATTTGTTTGGCGGTTAGCTTGTTCCACTCAATGCCCTGTCCCGAATATAACTGTCGTAGTTGTTTTTTCCAAGGAGTTTCATAATAAGCAATATGATCAATGTAGCGGTCTTTGGACAAATCCCATATTAGATCCGCATGAATATTGGGATCATTTTTAATTTTACTGTATCGTTCGGAATGGCCAGCAAATACAATCTCGCCTTGGGAATTAACTACACTAGCGGAAGCATCGTGGAATCCGGCGGAAATACCTAAATAATGTTTCACGTTAATTTTATAATTTATCAGTGGTATATAAACGGATCTTTTTTTTGTAATTCTTTGATACGTTTTTTATAAACAAAATAATTTTTAACTTTGTAATATAATTTTTTAATCATATAATTCCTTAAATTTATTTTCCAGCCATGCAAAATTATTAATTAATTTTAAATTTTGCAAGTTATCTTTATTTACTGTTCCATACTGTTTGCCTTGTTGGGCTCCTTGAATAGACCATTGGCCATAAGGTTGATCATCTCCAACACTGCACCATGTATTTAATCGTTGCTCAGTGTCGTTGTCAATTTGTCCTTCAATAGTTTTACTACTGAGTTTTACACATTCTCTAAATGCCGATTTCCATGTGTTGAAAGGATCAGTATTGAAATTAGTAGTACTGGCTATTGTGTCGATAGGAAAAAAATTATTGCTAATACTAGTAGTCATATCAACATTTCCTAAGGTCATATTTGCTGTTTTGTCTCTCGGTAACAATTTGATACCGCCATATCCATAACTTAAGTCGTTTACAGGATTTTTTGCCCTGTATACGTAAACAGCATCTGCCCAAATGTCTGTTGGGGCAACAAAACTAAAACTGTCTATTACAATACTATCGCCGTCAACTACCCAAAAATGGCTAGTTCCCAAAGTCTGTGCTACAGTTTTATGTGCTTGGTGAATTCCTTGTACTCCGTGCAATCTTTTGGCATAAGGAAATCGATTCAGCAAGTTATACCAGTTACTGTCTGCATTTGGTTCTCGATAAGAAATAAAAAATATATCAAACATTGTTGCGTGTAATTGTCCATGTTAGTTGCTCTAAAACTTGCTGGTATTGATTGTCAAACATGCCGGCTACAAAATTACTAGTTGCCGAATTTAACACCGGCACAGTTAATCCAAATTCTTTTTCTAATAAGTTTCCATAATGCGTTACAGCATCTAATACGTCTGCATTTTTTACTTCGTTATATATCTCCGCCAAACGATCAAAATCTCTTACATCGACGTGATTCCAATCTGTGCGATTGGTTTTATAGCACCCGTGACGGGCTCCTAACATGGCCCACATGCCGTTATCTACGTGTGATCCAATAGACATCCATATTTTTAATCTATGTAAATTATGCCAATGCAGATTACCAATATTTGGAATCTCGGGTAATACCCCATCTACTAAACTCATTTTAACACCTTCTCGAAAACCAGCTCGCCATGCTTGATACGGGCTAGCATTAATGTAGGTGTTACTATAGCTATTAGTCATAGGACGATATCCTTCTTCCCAACAAAAATCTACTTGTCCGTTATCTTGTTCAGCGGCTTCGTGAGTTTTCATGTCAAGTACAAAACTCCTACGCCACATCTTAAGACTACCGTTGCCATAACGAAGTCCATTAACTACATTAAGTCCTGGCCAGCTCATAGCTTGTGTGTTATTTGGAATTTCTATTTCTAAATTAAAAAATGCCGGATTGACAATATTATCTGCATCAACTGTTATAAACCACTCAGTAGTAGCAAGTTCGGCCGCGGCTTTGTGGCACTGATCGCTTCCTTTAACCCCATGCACCCGCTCAGCCCAAAAACACTTGTTGAGTAGATCCGCCCAATTGCGTTCGGCATTTGGTTCATCGTACGAGATGAACACACAGTCTATATCTTTAATTTTTATACGGTTGCCCATAAACTTATTCGGTCCTTATCAACATCTAACTCTATATCTAATGTTTTATCTTTTATTAATTTTACTAAATCAAACTCTAATGAGCAAATTAAAGTATTAACGTCGCCATATCCAGTAATATACAATTTACAAAGCTTTGACTTACTGTTAATGTTATTAATTAATGGTATTATAATAGAATCATCTAACTCGGTATCCATAGTTAAATTAATTTTATCATCAATTAATTGAAACTTAATTTCTAATTGATTAAATGTTCTACTTCGTTCGTTTAAATCTTTTATATGATTGTCGTTATCGTAATATTTTTTTTGTTTTCTTGAATTATTAATAAGATGAAATTTAGCTATTCCGTTATTATCTACGACAAAATATTTGTGCAAATGTTTTTTACCATTGATGAATTCTTCACCAATTGTTAAATCAACTATAGACTCGGAATACCCGTTAGGTACGTTTAAAGATTTTAATACCGAAATGGTTGCCGGTTTTTTTGTTTCTATATTATAAATTACATAAAAGTTCTTTGCTCTACTTTGTTCTTCAACGTCAACCATTCTAGTACCTCCATTTTTGAATCATTAATAAGTGTTTTATTAACGTAATGCAATAATTCTCGCTGTCTCCAAACTCCTAATTTAATTTCTAAATTTTCGTTAAAATTAAATCTAAGGTAATCGGTCCAATCATCTCCTACTCCTTTCCATCCTTGCACCATTGATTTCATATGAGTTATCGGTACTATAGGATGTATCGAAGTAATTTCATCTTCTATATCTAATATTTTAGCCGCAAGAGCAAATGCTTCATCGGTTGGTAAATTTATAAGTTTACTATCAGGTAAAAATTTATTAATAAATGGAATAGGATTATCTGTTATAAATTTTACCAAATCAAAGAATTCTTTTGATCTTTCATCTTTTTTAAAATAAGTCCAAGCATTATAAACATCTAGTAATTTATATTGCTCAAATACTTTTCTATAAAATCCGTAATGGAAAGACTGTCCTTTATAATTCTGAGGATGAGTACTTATGTATAAGTAGTAATTTTCTAAATAATCCCAATAATGATTCATTGGTTTAAGAAAAAACATATCCGAATCTAACAATACCGTTTCGGTATATGGACTAAGGTCGTAGGCTCGAGATCTAGAATCCATTCCTGTCGGTCCCTGATATTCTATAATATCATCAAACACCCAACTACATTTAAAATTTTTAATTTTTTTAGCATTGTTAGTTACTAACGCTATTTGACGTGAATTAAACATTTGTACATTTCGAATACTCATAGCACAGGCATAAGCTAATCGACTATAATCAATTTTTTCAGTATCTAACGCAAATAAGAGGTATCCTTTAGTCATTAGAAAACTCCATAAGTTTGTCTAAATTTTCTAATAAATTTAATTTATTCATAAAGTGTATATCTTGATCTTTAACAGTTAATGCTACCCAATTATCTTTTTTATTGTGGTCTTTGATCAAAAAAGTTAAAGAACGATTTTTTATTCGATATAATAAGTCAGTATCTTTTATCCAGATAGGGCTAGGTAAATCTCCCCACCATGGATCTATTCCATATCCGCTTATTATATGGCACGCTACACTAAAAGCAAAATCATTTCGATATTGTTGATAGGGGAATCCATAAATCGCCGCATAGTAGTTATAATTATTTTTAATATGTTCTACTAAATCAAATAATATTTTAACTTCCGGAGTCTTACTAAACATGATATTGGTCGCCCAAAGCGTCTGAATAGAAAATTGATTAATGTTAAAATCTAAATTTTTTTCGCCTAAATATGTTAAATCGATCATTTCAGGAGTTATTAAGAATTGCTCTGTACTATTCCAATATTTTCCTAAAGTATCGCTTTGTATTAAAAAATCTGTATCAATTATTAATGTACGATCGTAGGGAGTTAAATCATATGCAGTAGATCTGTTAGAGTTGATAAACTGTATAGTAATACGGTCATCGCCGTTGGCTAACGAACGGGTATTTGTAGTTTTTGGTTTCTCAACGAATATGATTTGATCAAATGGCAATTGATCAAATTTAGTTTTTATGTTACTTAGAGTTTTTTGGTCTGTAACCAAACTAACAGGAACAGCAAGATATTTGATAGCTAGCCGTGCGGCCAGTACCGCTTGACTACCGTAGTCTATATCACCATCATGTGCAAATAATAAACAGCCTTTGTTCATAAGCCCACTATAGATTCAACAGTTCTTTTTTTACGCAATTCTGTAATATCAACCAAATATTGGTTAGTTACTGAAAAATATTGATTCATAACGTCGGCAACAAATTGTGTTAAATCTTTAATTAACACTGGATTATCTTTATCGTCTAATATCACCAACTGTTCTGTACCTGCATTAGCCTTAATAGCGGATATAAAAGCTATAAAAGCTCGGTCAATATAAAACTGTCCGCCGTTATATGCAAACAATAAATCATTTTGAATTTTTTCTTTGAGTCGTTGTCTTTCTAAACTTTGGGTATATCGTAAATTGGATATATCTAAAGCTCGTGCTAATCTTTCGTCCATTTAATATTCCTTATATCGCTCTATTATACAGGAATTATTTACAGATTAATAGCCTCGAGTATGAATAATTGTGGAATTATTATAGATAGTTAAAATTGTCTATAGTTATCTCAGTATCGATACTACTAGACCGGTTATTAGCATCCGTAACATAAACAGTTATATTAACAATGCCAACCTGACTAGATGCGCCTTGATAATAATATCTAATAGTATCCCCGTTCAGTATACTTAAGGTAATACCGCTAGGCAATGTACCAGAATGGCTCCATGTATAAGGTGCTGTACCACCAATCACCTCATAATTATCCCAACTTTGTACATCTTGGCGTGAGGTAATGTATACCTTATTAGGACCGGTTATAGTTAGACCGGGCGACGGTGGTGGTGGAGGTGGTGGTGGAGTAGGTGGCAATCCCGATGTTGAATTGTTCCCTGCAAAGTCAGTTCCAGAAATTGTAACAGGATATCCTGTCCAATATGTTTCGTAGTTTTCGGTGATGTTATATCCAATTTGACCAGTTACAGAATCGCTCCAAATACTAGTATGATCATCTTTATATAGAACGGTAAATTTAACGCTGGTTGATGTTACTTCCGAAGCAGTTATACTAACATAGTTAGAAGCGTAAACACTGCCCCCGGTAATAGTAGTAAACGATGAAGCATTGTTGGCCTGTATATAATGCCACTCGTTGTAATCAATTTTATACATAACCCTATTCATTAGATCATTCCAGTAGCCATTTTGTGGTGTACCCATTTCCCCATAAAAGTAAGTTCCGAAAACTCTTAAATAATTCCCTATATTAAAGTAATATCTTGCGGCATCGGCGCTGGCAAAAGAAAGAGTAAAGGTAGACGATATTCCAGAAGGAGAATAAGACGACCCTCCTCCCCAACCACCTGCATCGCCGTTATATGTTTTAGAATATGCACTTGCGTTTAAAGATTGTCTTGTTGGATATACAGACAATCTATTAGAAATTGCATAATTTATAGCATTATTGGCATCATTTAAATATACGTGCGAGATGGGATTATTAACGGCGGATGTATAACCAAGGTAGTTACCGCCTGTAATATGAGTATAAGCGGTGTTGATATCATTAAGAAGATCGTTCCATTGGAGTGCTGTAATAATAGCATTAACAGCTACCGGAGCACATGTAACAGGGTACCCGTATCCGTAACTATAATCGCCTGAACCATTGTTCCAGTAAATACCACCGTCACCTAATACACCACGTACTTTGGCCTGAACAGTATTATAGTCTGATCCATAAATTATATCGCCCTGATTTGGCATACCCGTATCCTCTTTTAACTATGTATTTATTAAACTCTAAACAATAACTTCGGTTATTTTTGAACTAACTTATATTGGCTGTGTAGATTTTGCTGAATTTCCTAGAAGCTTGCTCTATAACTGTAATTATGTTATTATTTATAGTGTAAATAATCTTAAGAAAAATAATTTTAATGCAAAATCCTATATTAATAACCGGACATCGTGGGTGGATTGGTAGTAATTTTACCCAACTGCTTGATACACAAAATATCTCTTGGGTGGGATTGGATCGATTAGATGACGATTATTTAGGACAAGATATGTCCCAATTTTATAATAAAATTGAAACATGCGATACAGTAGTACATTTAGCCGCTACTCCGAGAATACCCGAAAGCTGGGCAAAGGCCGATCGCTATCGAGAAAATAACGTAGGTCTTACAGATAGAATAGCTCGTATCTGTGCGGAGCATAATAAACATTTGGTTTTTGCCAGTTCTAGTTCAGTGTACGGCAACGGAGATGGTCCGTTAAATCCCTACAGTTGGACTAAATTAGCCGGAGAACAAAGTATAGAAATGTACGGTCGTAGTCAAGGATTACGCTATACCATAGCACGTATATTCACTAACTACGGTGGAAAAAATGCAGGCAAACTGGTAATTTCAAATTGGTTAGACTGCTATACTCAAGGGATGCCTTTAATTTTACGGGGGACTGGCCAGCAAACTAGAGATTTTATACATGTATCGGATACTGCACAGGCTTTATTGGCCATATATCAACAACAGCCTCGACAAAAAATATTAGACATAGGCACAGGAAATACAGTTAGTTTATTAGAACTAATTAACATTTTTGGAAAAGAATATATACAGGAACCAGAACTAGTCGGGTATGCAGATCATACCTGTGCTGATTTAACTCGCACTCAAAGTTATTTGGATTGGGCTCCTAAGATTGACGTAAAGAATTGGATCAAAAATAAGTTGCTTGAGATAGATAATACAGGCATAAATACAGTTTCATAAGGAATCGTTATGCCAGCATTAAGTGAAAGTTTAGTTTTTATACCAGATCCGTCAGTTGGTAACACGGCTACTACAGCAGTGGTCTATCCAAACTCAGCAACCAAC
>Ga0114959_10004474_pt1 | contig 10718 bp, 10 predicted proteins | sample C_130625_EF_Meta_FD_87317 | JGI IMG/M metagenome (GOLD analysis project Ga0114959, IMG submission 87317) | Freshwater microbial communities from Lake Croche, Canada to study carbon cycling - C_130625_EF_MetaG | ecosystem: Environmental > Aquatic > Freshwater > Lake | place: Lake Croche, Canada...
ACACCATCAGGATCCAGAGTATTTGCGAGTTTGGCCACCCCATCTTTGAAACGTCCTGCCATTGCTTTTGCGGTGTCGTCCAAAATGTATGGATTAGTTGGTTGAAAAAACGCCAAAAAATAATCGACGTTGGTAGACCGTGGATGTAGCTGCGATAAGCGATCAATAAGATTTGAGCTACTTAAAACTAAATCTTTTGCTAGTAGTCTTTTCGATAAATCCTCATAAATCTCAGAGAATTTTATAAATACTTCATTAGGTATTTTTTTTGGATTACTAGGATCGTTCTTGAGTGCGTCCATGTTTTTTTTCAATGCGTTGATCTTAGCTATTTGTGTATCATTTAATTGAACAGAAGGATTGGCTTGAAAATTACGCAATTCATCCAATCCCATTGCTGTTTTTCCTAGGTATTCCTTCAGCGTCTCATACATATAGCCGGGATTATCTAAATGTTCCTTTAGTGCTGCACCAGTTAATTCAGCTAGCGATTTTTCGGCGTTGTTAGCCGTATTTGACGTAGAAGCTAGTCGCGATCCGTGAAGCGCAGCATCGACTAAAAAATCTTTGACTTTAAATGTTCTGACGCCTTCGAAAAATCCTAAGCCTTTGATGTGGTTGGTGAGTTTTTTTGCATCTTCGTTATCTTTAAAAGCTGAGTCGCGCAAAACATTCAGTAAGCTAGTTTTAGCAGCGACGATTTTTAGCGGCCGAAGAATAAAATTTTTCAGTCGTTGAACTAACGAGGGGTTTTCATTTTTTACGTAGAGTAGCTTTGCCTGACCAGAGAACATATCCGGCAGGTTAGTTTCTGCTAGCAGATAGGTGTGTGTTTTAGTTGGGGCTGCAGTTTCAGGTCGCAAGGTAATCTCCTATCCCCAGAGCTTATGGGTTGGCCCATCATAATTTCCCTTACCCGAGATGATCCTATATCCTTGTGCGGAGTGATCTGCGAATGAAGGTTTGGCTTGAGTAATGGTGGAGCGCGGCACAGGCGTTGATTTTATATTTTTAAACGCTGCAGAATTTTCTTCGCGCTGTCCAACGTGCCGGTGTAACTCAACTCGTATCAGCGCACGAAAAGGCGTACTCAATGTGTAGAGTAAATTTTTTGCCTTGCTGAGTAGTGATTTCGATGCCGTTCGATTTTCGTCTCCCAAAACGATATAGTCAGAGTTGCTTACCTTCGTGTTGTGAAGGTAAGCCTCTGTATTAACGAAATTATTCTGGGCTGAATGGATTGTCATTGATTATTTAAGCTAATGCTCAAATAAACCACTAGTTTTTTCGTTTGTATATATCAATAAAATATTAATGACTACATTACATCTCTTCTAATTTGAGTGTGTAATGTCCATATTTAAATTCTTGTGCAGGTTTAGGTGTGTGTAAATCGTCCTCTTTTATCTCAGGGGCCATTTTATTGATGGCGTCAGGTATGAGATTTACATTAAGAAAGTCACTGTAAATAGATGTGTTGTTCTTGTATTCTTTGATGCCTTTGAAAGCTTCTCCTGCGGTCATGCTTTCTTTAGCTCGTTTGATGCCCGAAAAAAAATCAATGATTTTTTGGCCTAATGATCGAGGTGCTTCACCTCCAGGACGCTGAAATAGCAACGTTACCTTTTCGCCTTTTTCATTTTTGTTAGTTTGTTTGAACCACCCTTCCGAGCTAATTTCATCTGCTGACGTATGTTGTGGAACCCGAATAGCGACAGTATGTGTTTTCATGCGAAACCTCGAAAAATTAAATTAGCTAACTAGTCAAGTAATCAAGCCATCACTTAAAAAAGTGTTGTTTAAATGATTCGAATTTAAAGGCGAAACTAATAAATTCAAAAAATATGGGGGGTTGCTCAGATTCCGTAACGTTAGGAGCGCGTTTGTTCCGGACGATCGAAAACTTGTGTGTAGGTGGGATAGAAAGAGCAGTACATCACGATGGTCAGGATGACCGAGAGGGGCATTAACAGCATGACCGTAACAGCGGTCTTGCCGAGAAGCAAGCTAAGGAGGGCGCTGATAACAGCGGGAAGGGCAATACCTATGATGATCCAGCCCAGTGCATAGGTTAGAAAGGCTTTGCCGCAACGGCGCACAGCAAAAAAACTATAAAAAATCGCTTTGAATAAGCCCATGCCTTGCCACATCGCCAGTGGGGCGGCGTGCCAAAAAGCCATAGAAAATGGTACATAAATTAGTGCAGAAAAAATCATCGCCAATGGCAAATTAGCGACCTCAAGATTTTTATCGTCAGCCGCTATTTGGCCAGACATGAGTTTCCAAAAGCTGCCGCCATCAATCACGGTAGATGCAGCAACACAAACAATAGCCACTAACAAATACAGCACCCCGAGTCGCAACAAGGTACCGAGTGCGGGTGAGCGCACAGCGGTAAGAAGAACCTTGGGTCGTACTTTGATCCCTGATTCGATATTTACACAGGCTTGCATGAAGGCCATAGAAAAAACCGGTACCAGTAGCAAAGGCAGTAATTGTCCCAACACAGGTATCAGCGACAGCGAAAACATCAGCAGCATGTACAACAAAAACAGCATCGAGAGTTCAGCCGGTTGCTGACGGAATAGCGCAAAGCCTTGTCGTATCCATTCGATACCTTGTCTGGCCTGAATACGTTCCATGATTAGTTTAAGCCTTCAACCGGATGCGCAATGCGATGGCGCAGTAGTCGTTCAAAGTGAGTGGGATCATGCGGTGTCAGCATTTCAGCTTCGCGTGGCAAATAAAAATCATACAGACGCGATAACCAAAATCGTAATGCAGCGGCACGCAGCATGATAGGCCAAGCAGCTTGCTCGTCAGTAGAAAAAGATCGTACGCTGGCATAGGCATCAATCAGTGCTCGTACTCGCTGACTATCGGTTTCACCGGTGCTTAAATTAATGCACCAATCATTGACAGTGACAGCCACATCAAATAACCAGGTATCACAGCCGGCAAAATAAAAATCAAAAAATCCAGTGAGGTGTTCGCCATCGAACATGACATTGTTACGAAACAGATCGGCATGAATCGGGCCATGAGGTAAGCGGGCATAACTTTCGGAGGCAGCAAATTTTTCCTGCGTCTGCATTTCATTACGCAAGAGTTGTTGATTGTCAGCGGATAAAAAGGGCAGTACGGCAGGTGTTGTTTCGCGCCACCAGTCTAGTCCGCGTAAATTGGGTTGATACAGTGAGAAATCCTGTGCAGCCAAATGCATCTTGGCCAGCATGGAACCGACTTCGTGGCAATGTTTGGCAGTGGGAGCGGGAATCCAATCACCTGTGAGGCGAGTCACTATGGATGCGGGCTTGCCATGCAGACGATTGATGATTTCGCCCTGATGATTCGGTAGCGGCGCCGGCACGCGTACATCACGCTGGGCAAGATGGCGCATCAAGTTGAGATAGAAAGGCAGTTGTTCAAAACTGAGTTTTTCAAAAATAGTGAGCACAAATTCACCCTGCTCAGTACTCAGAAAGAAATTACTGTTTTCGATGCCCGAAAAAATACCTTCGAGTGATCTGACTTGCCCTACCGGGAACTGTTCGGCCCAGGGAATGATGTCATCCAGGCTGACCGGAGTGAAAACTGCCATAGCAATCGGTTGGTAAGGGCTGCATTAAGGCAGCGTGAAAATTATCGGGGTGGTGTGGGCGGTGTTTCGAACGGAACTTCACGTGAGCGACCAGGCCGGAACTGAAAAATCTCCCATTGGGCAGCACGCGTACCACTTTGCGATGCTGGTATTTGTTCTGATGGTGTTACGTAATAGGTATTGTTGCCTCGGCGGATGCGAACCGATGTGATGGCATTTTGCTCGCGGCGTTGCGTAATTTCAGTTGTGCCATCGGTGACCGCGGCTGAGACTGAAGGCTCGTCAGGCAGCGGCTCGAGGCGCACATCCTCGCGTGGAGCCGCAGTCACGGCCGTCGCAGCAGCCATTACCACCGTGGCGCAGAGCCGACGGAGATAGGTAGAGCCGTAGTTTTGCAGAATCATGATCGAACTCCCGGAAGGCAAACGTCACCTGTTATGTGCCCCATTTTAACAAAGGCCATGCATAAGCTCCCTGCTTAGGCTTAGAGGAAGGATTGATGTGGATGCTCGGTCTCCGAAGGAACGATGTCGCGCGATTCATAAAAGTGAAAAATAGCATCGACGATCTCTTTGGGATCATCAATCACTTGTACAAGTTCCAGATCCTGAGACTCCACCATGCCATTCGCTAAAAGCGTGTCTTTGAACCACTGTAGCAGGCCTTCCCAAAACTTGGTGCCGACTAGTACCACGGGAATGCGTTGAGTTTTACCGGTTTGAATCAATACCAATACTTCCGACAATTCATCTAGCGTGCCAAAGCCACCTGGTAGAACGACATAGGCATCAGCATATTTAACGAACGCCACTTTGCGTGCAAAGAAGTGCCTGAATGAGAGTGAAATGTTTTGCCAGCTATTGCTAGTTTGTTCGTGTGGCAGTTCGATGTTGAGGCCGATGGAAGGTGAGCTGCCTTCATAGGCGCCTTTGTTAGCGGCTTCCATAATCCCGGGGCCGCCACCGGAAATCACTGAGAAGCCTTCGTCCGATAGTCTGCGTGCGATATCGACGGCGAGATCATAGTAAGGATCGGCGGGCGTTATGCGTGCTGATCCAAAGATCGAGACTGCCGGTCTGATATCGGAGAGACGTTCGGCGGCATCGATAAACTCTGCCATAATCGTGAACATTTGCCACGATTCATTCGCCTTGCGCGACGTGGCGCGTTCAATGTTGGTCAATTGCCGCAGTCGCGGCACCCGTTTCCGGTCGCTTTCCATATGAATAAAACCCTGTTGCTGGTCGATGGTTCGAGTTATTTATACCGGGCTTTTCATGCCATGCCCGATTTGCGTAATGCAGAGGGTGCTCCTACGGGCGCTATCTACGGCATGATCAACATGCTGCGTCGCCTTAGGCAGGATTATTCTGCAGCATACATGGCCTGTGTCTTTGATGCAAAAGGGAAAACCTTTCGTGACGATCTTTATCCCGACTACAAAGCGCAGCGCGCGCCCATGCCAGAGGATTTGGTTAGGCAGATAGAACCCATTCATGAAGTGGTGCGAGCTTTGGGCTGGCCTATTTTGATGGTCGAAGGGATTGAAGCTGATGATGTGATTGGCACGCTGGCTGTTCAGGCTGCCGCTCACGGCTTGTCTGCAGTAGTTTCTACCGGAGATAAAGATTTAGCGCAGTTGGTGAATGAACACGTCACTTTAGTCAACACGATGAGTAACGAAACGCTGGATCGAGCTGGAGTGATTGCAAAATTTGGTGTGCCACCCGAGCGTATTGTTGATTATCTGACGCTGGTTGGCGATACGGTCGACAACGTTCCCGGCGTAGAGAAAGTAGGGCCCAAGACGGCGGTTAAATGGCTCACGCAATATGACTCATTGGATGGTGTGATCGCTCACGCAGCCGACATCGGTGGAGTGGTTGGTGAAAATTTACGTCGCACTTTAGACTGGTTGCCGCAGGCGCGCACTTTAGTCACGGTTAAATGCGATTGCGATTTGCAATCACATATGGAGTCGATTCAAACCTCGTTAGCTTTTAAGCCGGAAGACCCTGCGGCCTTACGTGAATTTTTTAGTCGTATGGGTTTTCGTACCTGGCTACGTGAATTAAATGCGGAGCCGGCGACAGATTCAAGCGCGAACTCTAAAACTACTGCTTCCATAGCCGACCCATCCGAGCAAGCAAGTTTGTTTGCAGCGGATCCTCCAATAGAAACACATTACGAAACAGTATTTACGGCCGAGCATTTGGATGCCTGGATTAAGGTAATCAATGAAGCGCCATTAACAGCAGTCGATACAGAGACGACTTCATTAGATTCTATGCGCGCTGAAATCGTCGGTTTATCTTTGTGCGTAGAGCCGGGTAAGGCTGCCTATGTGCCCATGCATCATCGTTATCCCGGAGCGCCGGATCAGCTCTCACGCGAATTTGTTTTAGAAAAATTAAAGCCTTGGCTGCAAGACGAATCTAAGCCTAAGCTGGGGCAACATTTGAAATACGATAGCCATATCTTTGCGAATTACGGCATTGCATTGAAAGGCATCGTGCATGACACACTCTTGCAATCGTATGTCATTGAATCGCATCGAACCCATGACATGGATAGTTTGGCCTTACGTTGGCTGGATAAAAAAACTATCACCTACGAACAAGTGTGCGGCAAGGGCGCTTCGCAAATCGGCTTTGATGAAGTCAGCATAGAAACGGCGACGGACTATGCTGCTGAAGATGCCGACATCACTCTACGTTTGCATAACGCTTTGTGGCCACGGATAGAAGCGAATGAAAAGCTACGCTTCATTTACGAGAAGATCGAAGTGCCTACGTCGATCGTGCTGCAGCGTATGGAGCGCAATGGTGTGTTGATTGATGTCGATTTACTAGTCGCTCAATCAAACGAGCTAGGTATCAAGTTAATGGAGTTAGAAAAAGAAGCGCATGCATTAGCCGAGCAGCCTTTTAATTTAAATTCGCCTAAGCAGTTAGGTGAAATTTTATTTGAAAAACTCAAGCTGCCCGTCGTCAAAAAAACGCCAAGTGGCACACCATCGACGGATGAAGAAGTTTTACAAAAGCTGGCGGAAGATTATCCCTTACCTAAATTATTGTTGGACTATCGCAGTCTCGCTAAACTGAAATCGACCTACACCGATAAATTACCGCGCATGGTTAATCCATCGACGGGACGTGTACATACCAACTATGGTCAGGCGATTGCGGTGACAGGTAGGCTTTCATCGAACGAGCCTAACTTACAAAATATTCCCGTGCGTACCGCCGAGGGGCGACGGATACGTGAAGCCTTTATTGCTGCACCCGGCAACGTGATTGTGTCGGCAGATTATTCGCAAATTGAATTACGCATCATGGCGCATTTGTCGGGCGACGAAGGTATGTTGCGCGCCTTCGCAGCGGGCGAAGATATTCATCGCGCGACCGCCGCTGAAATTTTTGGCGTGCCTCTGACTGAAGTGAGTAGTGAGCAACGGCGTTACGCCAAAGTGATTAATTTTGGCTTGATGTACGGCATGAGCGTGTTTGGCTTAGCCGGTAATTTGGGCGTCGAACGTTCTGCGGCGCAGATGTATATGGAAAAATATTTCCATCGCTTTGCTGGCGTTAAACAGTTTATGGACGATGTGCGTCAGCAAGCCAAATCGCAAGGATTTGTTGAAACGGTCTTTGGTCGCCGATTGTGGCTTCCCGAAATTAATTCACCGAATGGTCCACGCCGTCAGGGTGCCGAGCGTGCAGCGATTAATGCACCCATGCAGGGCACAGCAGCAGATTTAATTAAGCTTGCGATGATCGCGGTGCAAAACTGGCTGGATACAGAACAACTCGGCTCGCGCATGGTGATGCAGGTGCATGATGAATTGGTGCTGGAAGTTCCTGAAGCGGAATTGGCATTGGTTAAGACGCGTTTGCCAGAACTCATGGCCGGCGTGGCTGAGCTGCGAGTACCGCTGGTCGCAGATGTGGGCACAGGCCCGAATTGGGAAAAAGCCCATTAAAGCAATTCACGGTAAAGCCGGCATCTGCGTCATTCGACGAATTGCCGGCGCACCGTCGGTTATGGTCTAATCGCGACGTTTGTTGAATTCAATTGGATTAAAAATCGATACCACCCTGTCTTCCATTTTGCTGGCAACCACCATTGGTGGGTTGATCAGTATTTCTGCGGCGGCCTTTCTTTCCTTCGGTTTTCTATCGAAGATGGTGGAGCGCATGGTCAGCCTATCGGTTGGTATTTTGCTGTCGACATCGCTGCTACATGCCTTGCCTGAGGCTTTCGAGTCCGATGCGAATATTCATGCCTTGTTTGCCACCTTGCTTGGCGGACTACTCGGTTTCTTTTTGTTAGAAAAATTTGCGATTCTGCGTCACTCGCACCACTACGAAGGTGATGGGCACGATCATGAGCACGGTCATGATGCGCATGAAGCGGGTAAATCAGGTTGGATGATTCTGGTCGGCGATGGTTTGCATAATTTTACGGATGGTATTTTGATTGCCGCCGCATTTTTAGCTGATCCAAAGCTCGGTATTATTACCGCTTTGGCCATCATTGCGCATGAAATCCCGCAAGAGATTGGTGATTTCATTGTGCTGCTAAATGCGGGTCTGACTAAAACCCGTGCCTATGTCTACAACTTAATTTGTAGCTTGATGGCCGTTGTGGGTGGCTTGGTGGGTTACTACGCACTCGGTAGTGGAATGCACTTAATTCCGTATGTGCTCGTTGTCGCTTCTTCAGGTTTTATTTATATCGCCGTGAGTGACTTAATGCCACAGATGCAGCGTCGCGCAACTTTGCGTGAATCGGTACCGCAATTTTTATTGATTGCGCTAGGCGTGATTATCGTCGTGGTACTGACCCATCGATTTCACGTTCATTAATTTACACAGCTCCGACGGCGACAGGGCGAGAGGCATCTGATGACCACTCGCTCCACGATCCCGGGTACAAGCGTGCTCCACTGAGCCCCGCAATTTCCATTGCTAATGCATTGTGGCAGGCAGAAATACCTGAGCCGCACTGAAGTATCGTTTCGTGTGGGCTGCTAATCAGCAGCTGAAATTCTGTACGTAATTGTTCTGCAGTTTTAAAGCGTCCATCATCACGCAAGTTATCTTTAAACCAGCGATTTTTTGCGCCGGGAATTCGGCCCGCCACTGGATCGATAGTTTCATTCTCGCCCCGAAAACGATCCGCAGCACGCGCATCGAGCACCGTATATTTTTGTGTAGCGAGATTAGTCACGATATCAGCGGCCGTCACGGTAGTAGTGATGGCGGGTCGTAAATTTATATTGCCGCGCGCCGGCTGAGGTATGTCGGTCACTAAAGCGCCACCGACTGCTAGCCAAGCCGCGAGGCCGCCATCAAGCAGCGCAACGTCGCTGTGTCCTACCCAGCGCAACATCCACCACACTCGTGATGCAAACATACCGCCGTGTGCGTCATACACAATCACGTGTGATGTTGAATTCGCGCCCCAATGACGCAATTGTTCAATGAAAGCTTCTTGCGAGGGTAGTGGATGCCTACCGCGAAATTCACCGTTTGGTCCGGTTGATTTATCAGATAAATGCACATCAGCATCGGCGTGTAGTGCTGAAGGTATGTGTCCAGCGGCATACGCGATTTCACCGGCTCTTGGATCAGTCAGTTCGGCTCGACAATCCAAGATGACGACATTCGCTGGGTTATTAATAGACGACTTGAGATCAGTCGCTGAGATCAGTGTGGTGTAAGGCATCCCGTTCTCCAATGTGGAAAGTCTGGCGCAATAATTATGCTATCTGTACGCTACCAATGCGTTATCAGAACGTGCTTATATTTTTTTGGGCGTACTGCTACGGGCATTATAAAAGGTCGCCGCAATACCGCTGATAAGAATAATAGCGATACCAAGCCAGCCGACCCAATCGAGATGGTCGCCCCAAATCAGAATACCCCACATGCTGGAGAAAATAATACCGGTGTATTGAAGGTTGGCTGTCACTAGCATGGCGCCAAGTCGGTAGGCGCGCGTCATCGCGATTTGTGCAATCGTGGCGGTAACACCAATGGCTAGCAACAGCAAAAAATCATGTGTTGAGAGTGAGTGCAATACGCGAATTTCGCCCGTATGCAGATAGCTGTTAACTACGCTGCTCAGCAGTCCACCGATAACACCCGTGGCCGAGAAGTAAAAGACGACACGGTATTCCGGTTCACCAAGCTGACCTAATTTTTTAACTTGTATGTAGGCGAGTGCTGATAGAAATCCTGAGATGAGCGCAATCAATCCACCCATCCATTGATCCGCATGCATCGAGGGTTTGAGAAGTAAAGCAACGCCCACAAAGCTGGTCATGATGGCGGCTGCTAATCCCCATTCGAATCGGCGTTGTTTATGCCACCATCCTAGCGTGAAGACTATGCTTGCGATCCAAATCGGCGCCATGTAATTGAGTGTCATGGCCGTCGCCAACGGTAATTCGCCGATGGCATAGAACCACATAGAGAGTGCGGTAACACCGACGAAACCGCGCCATGCGTGATGCCAGGGAAATGACGTGCGAAGCGAATAGCCGCGCAGTCGAACTAGCGCCAGCATCATTACCATGCCAACCGCTCCGCGACACATCACAATTTCGGAAGTAGAGGTATTGACGGACGCCAGCTTGACGCATACTCCCATCAGAGAGAACACAAAGCTGGCGAACAACATCCATAACGATTGCATGCCGCTAACCGCAGCTTAGTCGCGACGTGACGTTGAGGTCACAGCGCGATATTTTTACGATACCACTCGTGGAAATGCTGCATGCCATCTTCCATCGGTGATTGATAGGGCCCGACTTCATTCACACCACGATCGACTAATATGCGACGTCCGGCATCCATGCGCAGAGCGATCTCATCATCTTCAACGCAGGTTTCCATGTAGGCTGCACGTTCTGCTTCCACAAAGCTACGCTCGAACAAAACGATATCTTCGGGATAATAGAACTCAACGACGTTAGTCGTTTTTTGCGGGCCTTTGGGCCATAAGGTCGAGACGACTAATACATGCGGATACCACTCCACCATGATGTTGGGGTAAAGGGTCAACCAGATCGCTCCGTAGGGTGGTACGTCACCACTGCGGTAACGCATCA
>Ga0114959_10004477_pt1 | contig 10714 bp, 9 predicted proteins | sample C_130625_EF_Meta_FD_87317 | JGI IMG/M metagenome (GOLD analysis project Ga0114959, IMG submission 87317) | Freshwater microbial communities from Lake Croche, Canada to study carbon cycling - C_130625_EF_MetaG | ecosystem: Environmental > Aquatic > Freshwater > Lake | place: Lake Croche, Canada...
ATTCCAGCGAACTAGTCGATATGCCCATCATCATTGAGCAGGTGCTGGCTGCGGCCGACTATGGCCAGCAAAAGGATCGCTCAGTTCACGAAGTCACCATCACTCGCCAAGGGTTCATTCTTCGATTGCTCACCCTCGGGGCTGCAATTCGTTCAGTAGAAAGTGCAAATGCTGCAGGCACCCTCGGGCATGTTCACCTGCACCTACCCGATGTTGCTGACTACGCGGTCATCGCGCGTAATCCACACCTCGGCGCCACCATCGGCCGCTACGCCAATCGAATTGGCAGTGCGCAATTCACCCTTGATGGCACCACTTACGATCTCGATGCCAATCGGCCTCCACACATGCTGCACGGCGGCGACTGGGGTTTTGATCGACTCGTCTGGGATATCACGGTGGCCGAATCAGTAGCCGGCGAACCAGATCGGGTCACGTTCGCCCTCACCTCACCCGATGGCGACATGGGATTTCCCGGAACGCTCGTGGCCACCTCGACCTACGTCGTTTCCGACAATCAGATCACTTTTTTGTACGAGGCAACGAGCGATGCCGACACGGTGGTCAGTTTCACCAATCACGGGTATTGGAATCTGTCGGGCGAACCCACGATTGCTGATCACACGCTGCAGCTGGCCGCTTCGCGCGTACTCGATATCGGCGACGACCTTGTGCCGACCGGGGCCATCAACTCGGTGGCCGACACTCCTCTCGATCTGCAAACACCCACTCAGCTCGGTACAGCGATCGCGAACACCCCCAACGGTCTTGACCACTGCTTCATCGTTGATGGTGCCGACCTTGACAGCGATACGGGCCAGGCAGATCCGGTGAATCCGGTGGCCGTACTCACCGGTGGCGAACGGTGGATGTCGGTTGCCAGCGATTGCCCCGCCGTGCAGATCTATACGGGCAATTCACTCAAGCCCCCATTTCACCCACATCAGTCGGTGTCGATCGAAACTCAGCGCCTACCCGACGCACCCAATCACGCCGGTTTTGGACCATTTTTGCTGCGCGCAGGCCAGACATATCAATCGACCACCGTGTTGACCTTCGGAACCGGCCGGGCCCCAGTCTTAGATTCACTGCCCAGCTAATTCAGGCACCCCCGCGCCACACCACCAGCACTTTTTTGCATCGGGGTGCCCCAAGTACGACTCTTATGTGCTTCCCGCACCCACTGACGGCACTTTCCTCAACACCTCATGGCGCAGCGCGAGGCATTAACGTACCTTCATGAACATCACGATTTATCCGTCGACGGTAATCACCCTGAACGGCTACCGCCCACGGGCGCAGGCCGTCGCCGTGCGCGATGGGCGCATTCTGTGCGTCGGAACCGTTGAAGAGTGCCAGGCCTGGGGCGAGCACGAAATCGACAACCGCTTCGCAGACCTCGTGCTGATGCCAGGAATGGTCGAAGCTCACGGCCACACCGCCGAGGCGTCATTCTTGGCGGTTCCTTACGTGGGCTACTACGACATTCCGCTACCCGACGGAAGTCGGGCACCGGGTGTTACTTCATATGAGCAACTGATTGAGGTACTTCGGCAGGCCGATGCTGAGTTACCAATCGGTGAGGTGCTGCTAGCAAACGGATTCGATCCGATCTTCTTCGACGGGCAGGAACGACTCAATAAGTCGCATTTGGATGCGGTCAGCCACACCCGGCCGATCTTCGTGCGCCATGCCAGCGGGCACCTAGCCACAGTTAACACCGCAATGTTGACGGCCTGCGAGATCAAGGCTGATTCGGCGCCCGGAATTGGCATCGGAACCGATGGCCAACCCGATGGTGAACTTCAAGAAGCTCCTGCCATGTCGTTAGCGGCACCAGCCCTGGCCAAGCTAGTGGAACTCAGCGCCAGCCCCAACGCACTCACCGACTACGCCCGGCTGTGTCGCAACGCCGGGGTAACAACCACGTCGGAATTGCTCGGCACTTTCCTGCTGTTGCCTCAATCGTTGGTGCAGTGGCAGCAGCAAGTGGACGACCCCGAGTTTCCAGTGCGAATTAGTGTCTACAACTTGCCCGGAATACCCGGCAAGCCCGCTGACTACGCGGCCGCGGCACTTGTGGCGCAGGAAATTCGCAGCGCCGAATCCGACAAGCTGCGAATCGGTGGAATCAAGTTAATTGGCGACGGTTCGCTCCAAGGCTGGACCGCCTGCTGCAGCGCACCAGGATATTTCACCGGCGACGATCATGCGTTGGCTCAGTTCACACAAGACGATCTTGATCTGGCAGTTCGCACATTCCACGAGGCTGGCCTGCAGATCTACTTCCACGCCAACGGTGACGCAGCTGTCGACATGCTCATCGACTCAGTTGATCTTGCTCTGCGCAATTACGCCTGGCTCGACCACCGCCACACGGCTCAACATTCTCAAACCACAACAGCAGCCCAATATCGCCAAATGGCCAACTTGGGTATGGCAGCCAACCTCTTTACGAATCACATGTGGTACTGGGGTGACCAGCATTACGACAAAGTCATGGGGCCAGAACGAGTGGAACGAATGTGGGCGGCACGTTCGGCGGCTGAAGCTGGAGTGTCGGTTACCTACCATTCCGACTCGGGCGTAACCCCCACCGGACAACTGCACACCGCCTGGTGCGCGGTGAATCGACTGACTCCCTCGGGCCGCACCCTCGGCGAATTCGAGAAGGTCAGCGTTGAGCAGGCCCTCCGCGCGGTGACTCTCGAAGCCGCATACCAACTGCACATGGATCATGAAATCGGCACGATTGAAGCCGGCAAGCGCGCCGACTTTGCCGTCTTGGAAGCCGATCCGCTCGAGGTCGATCCTGCATCGCTGCGCGACATTGCCATTTGGGGCACGGTACTTGGCGGAATTCCTCAACCAGCCGAACGAGCCTGACCATCACCGACCGGCTGCCCAACGCCGGCTTAGGCGAAGCCGGCGAGAACAGCGTCGTTCATGCGTTCGAATGTCGCTGCTCGATCTGAGGTAAAGCCAATGCCAACAATTTCCAGGCTCATCGCACCATGCACCGCAGCCCAGATCGACTGTGCCACTTCAACCGGCTTGGCGGCGTAGTCGCTTGGGATGCTCGGAGACGCGATCTCGAACCGCCATCACCAATCGTTACATGTAACGAATTCATTGGTGAAGGTAGTCTGCCCCCAGACACTTCAAAATGGTTGACGAAAGGAAACCACATGGCACATCTGCTGAACGATGACGAGTTGAGTGCCGAGCTCAACGAATTAACAATGTGGGTAAAGCGCGATCAGACAATTGAGCGCACTGCCACGTTTCCTTCATTCCTGGCAGCGATCAGGGCGGTCGACGGCATCGCACTCGTAGCCGAAGAACTCAATCACCATCCCGACATCGACATTCGGTGGCGAAAGCTGCACCTGACTCTCACAACACACGACCTCGGCGGACTCAGCGATCTCGACATCGAGACCGCTCGTCGTATCGACATATGCGTGGCTGATCAGGGCGCGACATCGAGTTAGCGCTTCCATAGCCAGACGTCACTCCCGCCTACCCTCTCCGTCACTTCCATAGCCAGACGTCACTGCCGCCTACCTTTTCCGTCACTTCCATAGTGAGACGTCACTCCCAGGGCCATTTCGGCGTTTTTATGACAGCACGCTATGGAAAAGCGGTTGAGGGGTCGTCCTTATGACAGCACGCTATGGAAAAGCAAGTGGGCCCGAGGGATCAACCTCAGGCCCAATTGCATTGGGGTGAGTGACGGGACTCGAACCCGCGACATCCGCGACCACAACGCGGCGCTCCACCAGCTGAGCTACACCCACCATGCTCCGCACACTTCTGCGGCGCCCCCTGAGTGTATACGCGGCCTTCGGCCAGGCGGCCAGTCGGCCATCCGGTCAGCCGGTCTTCGACAGAATTGACTGCAGCGACTGGGCATAACCCGCCGAGGTGTAACTCGCGCCCGAGACGCCGGAAAGTTTGGCGCCACTTGCTACAGCCTGCTGGTTCAACATCGGAATGGCCTGCTGACTGATGTAAGCCGACCGGCCGTCGGCATTGGGGTACTGAATTGCATCGGCCGAGCACACCTTGCCGCCCGCAACCTTGGCCACCACCTGAACTGGCCCAAATTGGGTCTGCACCGTCGATCCGGTTATCTGCTTGGCAGTTGAGCAATCCGTGGCCGCCGGAGTAGGAGCCGCCGGAGTAGGAGCCGCCTGCGTAGGAGCCACCTGCGCCGTTGGAGCCGACGCATTCGGCGTGGTGCCGTCGGTGGTCGCCTTCGCGGGTTTCGCGGTCGGCAGCGTGCCTGCCGCGACTGCGTTCGACGACCCATGTAGTCCTGGATCAAACAACGTGACCAGCGCGACCGCCGCACCACCGAGGGCAAGGGCAGGCGCCACGCGGCGCATCAAGTTACTCATGGTCAGACCCCAAATCGTTCGACGTGAATTCGGTTTAAGGAAACTCCGCAGGCGCGCACTGACTTCTCGACAGCGCGTTCAAGGCTTTCTGGGCCGCAGATATAGACGTGGCGGTCAGCAACATCGGGCACCGCCTGCTTCATCATTTCTGGCTTGAACGGATCTCCACCACCGAAGTGATGACGAGGCCCTGAAAGCAAGAACAGAGTTCCGTTGCGCTTGGCTAGCAACGCCTCGACTTCGGCCTTGTGCACGAAGTCAGCGTCGTTTCGCACTCGCACGATCAACACCGGGTGTTGCTCGGGCGTGCAGTCTTCGATCACCGCACGAAGCGGGGCGATTCCGACCCCACCACCAACCAACAGCACTCGCTCACCTTGAGCACGTTCGGCAGTCATTCGGCCGTATGGTCCTTCAAGGAAGGCCCTAGTGCCCACTGGCATCTGGTGAATGGCCGACGAACCATCACCGAGGTTCTTGAGTGTGAAGCGCAACGCCTGATCGGTTGGCGCTGCTGACAACGACACCGGATGCGCCTGCCACAGCAGGTCGCCATGCCCAAAACGAAGCAGGAAGTACTGGCCAGCCGTTGCACGCAACTTCTTCAGGCCCGGGCCTGAGATGCGCACGCTGGCGACATCAGGAGCTTCATGCGTGATCGCTACAACCCGCAGTGGCCTGCGGAAGAACGCACGAGCAAGGTCACCGAACCGGTCGCCGATGACCACCGCGAGCACGACCAGATACAGCGCCCACCACCAGTAGATGCCCACCTTGTCGCCCATGAAATCTGAACCCATGGTCAGTTGATGGCCAAAGCCCATCAGCACGGCCAAGTAGGCGGTGAGGTGAACGAAGTACCACGTTTCGTAGTGCACCTTCGAGCGAATGCGACGCCACGAGGTTAGGCCGATCAGCAGGAACAGAACCCCCGAGGCCGTGGCCGCCCACATCCACTTCTGGGTGGTCATCAAGCTCCATAGCTCAGGCAGCATCGCCTTACCCTCCAGGCTGCCGTAAGCCAACAGCGACGTCACGGTGTGCAGCAGCATGAGGAACACCGTTGAGGTGCCTACCCAACGGTGCCAGCCGAGCATGCGATCGAGGCCGTAGCGACGCTCCATCCAGCGCGGACGCGCCACCAGAAGCACACCGCCAAGCGCGGCCAGCGCAGCGCCGAGACCGGCAAGCTGGGCAACCGCCAGCATCGGATTTCCGGTGAGGGTCGAAATTCCACCGTGCTTGATCCACAGCGCCAAGGTGACGCCGGTGATGAACAGCACCACGAGGGTGACGTCGAAGTCAGTGAGACGACTAGCCGGCGCCGGAGACAGACGACGTGGCGCCTTGAGTGGCTTGCCCTCTGACATTGAAGTCTTGGCTGAACTTGCGGTCGTCGTCATGTTTCAAGTGTCACGGGTCAGAAAGCATGTACGCGCCAAACAAGGCCCTGCCGCGGGGTTCCTGACACTCCTCTAACACTCGTCGCATGCCCCGCACACGTTCGAGCACCCAAGCGTCAGAATGAGGACATGTCGAACCCCCGCATACGCAGTTTTCATGCTCGGCGCGGGCGCATCGGAACGTCAATGAATCAGGCCCTCGACGAGTTGCTACCCCGCTACGGAATCACAATTGATCAGCCAATTGCCCTTGCCGAACTGTTCGATCCCCCGCTGCCCGTGGTGCTTGAAATCGGTTGCGGCATGGGTGAGGCCACTCTCGAGTGCGCTCGAACTCAACCCGAGATCGGTATCGCCGCGATCGACGTTCACACCCGAGGAATCGCCACGATTCTGCGCACGGTTGCTGATGAGTCGTTGGCCAACGTCAGGGTGACGCGAGGAGACGCTGTCACCCTGCTTGAAAATCTGCCCAAATCGTCGCTGGCCGGCATTCGCATTTGGTTTCCTGACCCCTGGCCAAAGGCGCGGCACAACAAGCGCCGATTGATCCAGGGCCCTTTCGTGGCCCTGGCCGCCTCTCGGTTGAAGCCCGGCGCCACGCTGCACGCGGCCACTGATTGGGCCGAATACGCAGACCAGATGCTCGAAGTTCTGAGCGCTGAGTTCCTTCTGCGCAACCTGCACGATGGATTTGCCGACCGCCCCGACTGGCGTCCGGTCACGCGATACGAGCGAGTAGGAATCGAGGCGCAACGGCCCATCGCCGATCTCGTGTTCGAGCGGGTCTGAGTACTTTGCTAGAGTTGCGGCTCACGCGCCGCTAGCTCAATTGGCAGAGCAGCTGACTCTTAATCAGCGGGTTCACGGTTCAAGTCCGTGGCGGCGTACCGGATCGTGTGGATTTTGCACGGAAAGTGAAGCCATAGGCAGGCATCGTCTGCCACCGGCAGATCACCCCCGAAGGCTTCTTCCCCGGATCACGCTTTCCATTCTCCACTCTCTGAATACGACCCCGACCACGTCCGCCCGTTGGGTATCGCAGAATCGTAAGGTCGATGACACCTAACAAAACACGCGATGGCGATGTCGAGAATTCAATAACCCAAATGTGTTGACAGGCGGGGCCTGCAGCGGCCAGAAATCGAGGAATTAGAACTACGTCTCAAACCAGAGCCGCAGCATCGCTACGGGCTCCCGATGAACGTCTCCTTAGCTGTCTGGCCTCTGCAACGGGTGAAGCAGTGAACTAAGGCTGCGGCGGAAGCGGTGGCATCTCGATCGGCTGACGCATGGTCGAATAATCGGTGGAACACATGGTGGTCGAGGCGGGCGACACCGACTGCGTGGTTGAGTGCGAGCACGCCAGCGGTAGGTAGATGGTGAACGTGCCGTCTGAGTTCAGCGCATACATACGACCCGCGTAGCCCGGCATGTACATCCAGCCAAGACTTGTCGGACCGTTGATCGCCGACTGAGCCACCGTTGCACCTGTGGCCTCGCTCGCCCACAGCAGACTCTCGCGCCAACCGTTGTTGAACAGAGCGGCGACGCTGAACCCAGTCGGGTCGATGTACTGCGATGAGACGACCCGATGCTTTGCCGACCCCATGGTCACTAGGTAGTCAGACGTACGCCAATCGGGGCGACTCCAGCGCACCTGCAGCGCTCCCGTCGACTGGTCAAGGTGAACCCCAAACACACCGCCGACGAGCACGTCTTGCATGAAGAACATGTTGTTCTGAGGATCTGTCGAGAAGCTGGCGGGCGCTTCACTGCTCGCGCCCTTCGGAAGTGACACACCCCAGGGACAGACACGATGAATGTCATCCTCGTTACTTTGCCGCACCACCGTTGCGCAAATGTGTGTCGTGGTCGACGTGATTGCGTTGGCGTTGAAAATTACCCATTTCCCCATCAGCACAGGTGCATCGCCGGCGCCCTGCCCCGAGATGAGATAGCTCGGCGCCCATGAAGCATCCTGCGTGAGCGTGTGGGCCTTCGGGTTCCAAATGATGCGCACTCCGTGTGTCGCGCCCGCGAGATAGATGTACGTCTTCTTGCCGTGGGGCGTCACGATAGGACGAGCCGTTATGGCCTGGTCGAGCTTGATTGACGCAATGGTCTGCAGGGTCACTGGGTCAATGGCCAAAAATGTTGTGTTCGGCTGAGGCCCGAAATCGGCGATACACCCCGACATCGCGCCGCTGCCCTGGATCAGGCAGCCAGTTGAGCGGTTTTGCGACTTGAGCAAAATGGTTCCGCGAGCGTCAGGCGCCACAGCAAAACCATCCAGGTTCGCGTCATTTTGGGCACCATCGAGCATGGTTTGTTCCACCCATCTCGTGATGGTGCCCGTCGACGGATTGAGTTTGTACACGCGCGGCCCAATGGCCACGTCAATCGAGCCGTCCTTCACCACGGCCATGCTCCCTGGCAGCAGCCATTGGCCAGATGGCAATGGAAGTGACGTACGCCAGATTTGCCGACCGGTCCTTGGGTCAAAGCGCGCCACATAAGGACCGTCGAGGTAGGACGAAATCGGAATCGCGGGTGATCCACCCAGCAGAAACGCGGCCTTTGGACCGCCGAACGTCACAATCTGAACTCCGCCAGGGTACGACTGTGCGCTCGTGAACTGCGCGACCTGATTCTTACCCTTCATGGTGCCAGTGAAGGTGGCGCACGGCTGCAGTCCGCTGTGAATCGCATCGGTCACTTCGGGAGCACCGATCGCCGCAGCGTAATTCGTGAAGTTATTAGCTCGATCCTTCGCATACGAGCGCATGCAACTAACCTCGTGCCGGATCGCCGACGGCACGCCCTGGCTCGCTGACGGAAGGGCGTGCCCTCGTTTGTCGTTCGGAGCTACATGCGCTTGCGAGACTGCGACACCCATCCCCACCGACATCAATGTGGAGACAGCGACCGCGAGCGTCGTGCGGATTGCTCGCCCCTTCAGCGGTTGTGCACAAGTAGACATTAGCCCAGACCAGCACCTCGCCCCGTCAGTGTCTACCGTGGAAACACGGTGTTTCACTAGGGTGACCGCCGAACCTTCATCAGATAACGCACACCTCAACTGATGCCCAGGCCCGCACACACAAGGAGAGACGTGACGCCGCAGGATTTCGAAGGCACGTAGTCGCTTGAGTCGTACCGCGAGTTTTGGCCGGAAGGACTAGGCCTAGAGGCGCGGTGCCGAGCATCCGAACACAAGCACTCCGTTGCGCTTGGAAACCATGTCAAATCCCGCCCGTAAAAGCACCTCTTGACTTGCACGATTGCCTTGAGATGTTTCAGCCAACACCCGCTGAACTTGCTCAGAAGCCAACGCGAATTCAACTACGGCGAGCACCGCTTCAGTAGCAAGTCCGCGGCCTTGCGCGCTTGGCGCTAAGCCATACCCGATCTCAACGTCGCCATCGGCCGGTTGGCCCTTGAATCCAATACCACCAACGACAAGGCCGGTCTGGCGCTCGATGATATTCATGAACCCAAATGGCGACTCGGCCTCAACTCCGCCGGCGTCAATCAAACCGGCAACTACAAGGTCGCCTTCGGTGGGGTAATCGGTTGCCCAGACGTCTGATCGACTACCTGCAAGAACAGCGCGGGCGTGTTCCAAAGTGAACGGAACCAGCAGCAGCCGCGGCGATTCGATCATGGCCACGACAGTCAGCTATTGACGCTTACGGCGCTGGGTACCTGGGGTGCCAGAATCTGGTCTTTTGGAACTGGAACCCACAGAACATTGGGCATGGCGTCCATGGCGCGCTTGTTCGACCACGACCGAAGGCCCCGACGCATTAGCAACAAACCGCCGACGGCCGCTGCCGTGGCTGCAACACGTTCAACGCGCACCTTGCCGTTGCCGTCGGTGTAGAAATCCTTGACGGCGGTAACACCCTTGTTGATTCCGCTCTTCACCAAGTTTTCAGGCTTGAGTTTGTCTTGCAGGGAGTCAACGGTGCTCGCAAGGTTATTGCGGGTGGCGATCATTTCGGCTTCGATCGCATCGGCCTGGGCGGTCTGCTTTTTGCTCACGCGCCAACTCTACGGGGTGTCGGGCCGTGATCAACGCGGAACAGCCGATTGGGCCTAACCAGTAACCGCGGGAGCGCGCATCGGCTCAGCCGCCGAGTGGTCATCGAGCCCCGAGGTTCGGCGCAGTCCGCGGCCACCTGTGATGGCCAGCACGATCACGAAGAACACCGCACCAACCAGCACGATCATCGTTCCGCTGGGCACACCGGCGAAGTACGACAAGTACATGCCAAGCAACCCACAGATCGAACCCACGATGGTCGAGTACGCCAGCATGCGACCAAATGAATCGGTCAGCATGCGCGCGATCACGGCCGGAATCACCAGCATGGCAGCCACCAATGTGACACCGATGATGGTCAGGGTGGCCAAGATCGACAACGACAAAACAATCATCAGGCCGGCTTCAACTCGCGAAACGCTAACACCAGATACGTCGGCAACGTCGGGGTCGAAGGTTGAAAACAGAAGTGGGCGATAACGTAAAAACACGAAAGCGGCCGTGATGAAACATACGACCACAAGGCCGGCGATCTGCACCGGAGTGATTCCGAGAATCGATCCGAACAGTGCGTTGTCAAACGATGGGCCTGATGACCCGAACTTGGCGAAGAGCGCCACACCAAGGGCGAACGATGCGGTGGTGACAACGCCGATGGCAGCGTCGGCCCCAACTCGGCTACGCCGGGTCACCTGGGTGATCGCCAGTGCACTGACGATTCCCCAGACACCCGCGCCGATGATGTAGAACTGTGCGGCAAATAATTGGAAGGCCGCAAAGCCACCGAACACAGCGTGCGAGAGCCCGTGGCCGATGTACGACATTCCTCGAAGCACGATGAATACGCCGATGAAGCCAAG
>Ga0114959_10004479_pt1 | contig 10711 bp, 8 predicted proteins | sample C_130625_EF_Meta_FD_87317 | JGI IMG/M metagenome (GOLD analysis project Ga0114959, IMG submission 87317) | Freshwater microbial communities from Lake Croche, Canada to study carbon cycling - C_130625_EF_MetaG | ecosystem: Environmental > Aquatic > Freshwater > Lake | place: Lake Croche, Canada...
CAGTGAAAATCACGGCCAGCTACAAGTCGGTCTCGGTCAAGACGGTGACCCTGACGGTCACCAAGTAAGCACTAAAAAATCCCGGGTGGCAAAGGCGCCACCCGGGATTTTTTGTGCCTGACGAAATGCTTTTACGCGTTGATCTGGACCATCTCGTAGGCTTCGAAGGTGTCGCCTTCTTTGAAGTCAGACCAATCGTCGAACGTGACACCGCACTCCATGCCGTTCGTGACTTCACGAACGTCGTCTTTGAGGTGCTTGAGGCTACTCACCTTGCCGGTGTGCACCAATTCTCGACCCCGCTTCACACGGCAGAGGGCGTTGCGGGTGATCTTGCCGTCGGTGACGTAGCAACCAGCGATGATGCCCTTTCGACCGAATTGGAACCGAATACGGATCTCGGCGGTACCCAGCGCTTGCTCTTCGAACTTGGGTTCGAGCATGCCCTTTACGGCGGCTTCGATGTCCTCAATCAATTCGTAGATGATCGTATAGGTCCGAATTTCAACTTTCTGCTTCTCGGCCTCTCGCTTGGCTTCGCCCTCGGGTTTGACGTTGAAGCCGACAACGATGGAGTTTGAGGCGGCGGCAAGGTCAATATCAGCCTTAGTGATGCCGCCAACACCGCTGAGGACGATGTGGGTTTCCACTTCCTCATTGCGGACCTTTTCGAGCATTCCCTTGACGGCTTCGACTGAACCCTGCACGTCGGCCTTGATGATAAGGTTGAGTTCCTTGAGGCCCTCTTCCTGCTGCAACCGACGGAAATCTTGCAGCGACAGACCGCGTTGCTTCACGAATATCGTCTTGGCGCGCTGATCATCTTGGCGACCAGTGGCGATTTCTCGGGCCGTCTTTTCATCCGGGGCGGCTTCAACTTTGTCACCGGCTTGCGGAACTTCGCTGAGACCGAGGATTTCTACGGGAGTGCTGGGACCGGCTTCGGTGATACGCTCGCCGTTGTAGGCGGTCATGGCCTTCATGCGGCCATAGGTGCTACCCACGACCAGCGAATCACTGATCTTTAGGGTGCCGTTCTGAATCAGGACGGTAGCAACGGGGCCTCTTCCCTTTTCCAGTTTGGCTTCAATGACAACGCCCTGCAGTTCGCCCTTAGGATCGGCTTTGAGTTCGAGGACTTCGGCCTGGAGCAGGATCATTTCCAGAAGATCGGGAACGCCCACGCCGGTCACAGCGGAGACGTTGGCGGTAATAGTTTGTCCACCGTAGGCTTCCGGAATGACGTTATATTCGGGCAGTTGCTGGAGGACTCGCTCGGGATTAGCCGATGGCTTGTCGCACTTGTTCACGGCGACAATCATCGGAACGCCTGCCGCCTGGATGTGCTGGATGGCTTCCCGCGTCTGCGGCATGATACCGTCGTCGGCCGCGACTACCAGAATCGCGATATCAGTTACCTGGGCACCACGGGCGCGCATGTTGGTGAATGCCGCGTGGCCGGGAGTGTCGAGGAATGTGATTTTGCCTTCGGGGAGCTCGACCTGATAGGCACCGATATGTTGGGTGATGCCGCCGTGCTCTTTACCGGCAACGTTTGCCTTACGAATATAGTCGAGGAGGGACGTCTTGCCGTGGTCGACGTGACCCATGATGGTGACAACCGGCGGCCGAAGCTGAGCTCCACCAGCCTTCGGCTTGGCGACTACTTTCGGCTTAGGCTTATCGGCAAATCGGTAGGTGACTTCGTAGGCGTCGGTGATCCGCTTGATCTCTTCTTCGGTCAGCGCCGCCGTCAAGTTCTTCATGATCTTGAACTTGGTGACCAACGCCTTTTGAATTTCTGGTGCGGGAACGCCCAGGGCCATCGCGATATCTCGCGGAGTGGCGTTTGGCTTAACCACGATTTCATCGGATCCGGCGAGTTCGAGCGCGCTTTCCTGGATGAGCGCGAGCGTATCGGCGTCAGCATCAAAGCCAACTCCGTCGTGCTCGATGCCCAGATCGGCGAGTACTCCGTAGAGGACACCGGGGCGGAGCTCAAACTCCTGGGCAATATCCGCAATCTTCGTCATCGTGTTAGCTTTAGTCTTTACCTGAGTCTGCATAAAATGTCTTGTTGGAGGGCGATCCGGCTGGTATCGGAAATTTGACCGCGTAATGCCCGATCGAGTCGTCGCTTTACAAACGCTTCGTTCACGCACGAGACGTTACGACAGACGTATGCACTACGACCACGATCCTTCCAGACAGTTACATCACCTTCCAGCCGCGTCAGCCGAAAAAAGGTCGATTGGGGACCGCGTCGCCGGCAGGCGATGCAACTCCGAGTCGGTTCGATGAAACAAGGGTACCCGAGCAGAGCAATTTTTCCCCGTCAACGGGCCTAACCAAGATGGCGATCGAGGGCAATGCCTTGCCCCCGAGTCGGGTTACTTTTTATCGCCTGCGGCTTGCGCTTCGCTGCGGATATCGATTTTCCAATCGGTCAATCGAGCCGCGAGACGGACATTTTGACCACCCTTGCCAATTGCCAGTGAGAGCTGGTTATCGGGCACGATGACGAAGGCGTGGTTCTCTTCTTCACCCTGCTCATTTCGCTTGGTCGTGAGCTTGATGCTGTTGACCTTGGCGGGCGAGAGGGCGTCGGTGATGAACTTGCGGGCGTCGTCGCTCCATTGCACCACGTCGATCTTCTCATCGTAGAGTTCATCAACGATCGCCTGGACACGGGCACCGCGCGGCCCGATACAGGCGCCGATCGGATCGACGCGCTCATCGGTGGTGGAGACGGCGATCTTGCTTCGCTGACCGGGTTCGCGGGCAACCGACTGGATCTCCACGATTCCCTGAGCGATTTCGGGGACTTCCAACTCGAACAGCTTCCGAAGCAGGTTAGGGTGGGTGCGGCTGACGACGACGCGTAGGCGGCGGCTGGAGTCGTCCACCTTGTAGACATACACCTTCATGCGGTCATTCTGGCGGTACGGCTCGGTGGGCACCTGCTCGCGGCGCGGGAGTTCGGCTTCGAGCTTGTTCACGTTGATGTAGACGCTCGAACCCTCTCGGCGACTCACCACACCGGTAACCACGTCACCGAGCTTTTCGGTGAACACGGACTGAACCCGCGTTCGCTCACTTTCGCGCAACTTTTGCTGGAGCACCTGCTTGGTGGTTTGCGCCGCAATGCGACCGAAATCGAGCGGATTCACCGGAACGTACAGGAAGTCGCCGATTTCGATATTAGCTTGCTTCTTTCGGGCTTCGGTGATTTCGATCTGTCGCTTGGGATCGGTGAGCGTGGCGACGACTTCCTTTCCGACGGCGGCGGTAAGCGGCGACAAAGTGATCTTGACCGTGATGTCCCCCTCTTTCGCTTCGCGGGCCCCGATAAACTGCTTGTAGGCGGCGGCCAGGGCCTCTTCCAGGTCCTCGCGTAGCTCTTCTACCGGCAGGTCTCGCTCCTGCGCGATAACCGTAAGTTGCTGCATGATGTCCATCGTCTGTTTCGCCTCCGTAAGTTTGGGTTAGAACAAAAAAGGGTGGCCTATAAGCCACCCCTCGTCGGTCGCTCCCAAATTGTTAGGGTAATTATACCGGCAATAGGCCAAAACCCATGACCATTGTTCTCACTAATCTTGAATTTTATGCCTACCACGGAGTGCCCGATGCGGAGCAGGAGGTGGGCCATCGGTATCGGGTTACGGCTGAGTTGCGCTTAACTGAGTGCGGGGCGGAGAAGTCGGACGATATTGCCGAGACGCTGGATTACGCGGCGGCAGCGGCAGTCATTTTGGAGATTGGAACCGGGCGGCAGTACCGAACTCTGGAGCGTCTGGCGAATGAGCTGGGTGATTCGTTGCTGGCAGAGTTTCCCAGCTTAGCGTCGGTGGAGATACTGGTTGCGAAGATTGCGCCACCGATGCCGTTCATTTTGGAATCGGTTTCGGTTACGGTTATTTGCCACCGGTGAGCGTGATACCCTTAATGAAGTAGCGCTGGCAGGCGAGGAAAATAACGACCATGGGCAGCAGTACGAGCAGACTTCCGGCCATGAGGTAGTTCCACTCGGTTCCTCGGATGCCTTGAAGGGAGCGCAGTCCGATTTCGAGGGTCATTTTCTCCGGACTGTTTAGGTACATGAGGGGACCAAGAAAGTCGCGGAAGCCGCCTACGAAGGAGAAGACGGCGATTGTAGCGAGGACCGGGCCGCAATTGGGAAGAAGGATTTGCCAGAAAACGCGACCGTAGCTGGCACCGTCGATCTTGGCGGCTTCATCCATCTCTCTCGGGATACCCATCAGGAACTGGCGCACGAGGAATATGTTAAAGGCGCCGCCGCCGAAGAACGCGGGCACTACGAAGGGATAAAACGTGTCGATCCAGCCTAACTTGGCGTTAAGGACATACCCAGGGATCATAGTGACCACGCCGGGGAGCATCATCGTGCTGAGAAGGAGAATGAATAAGCGATCGCGGCCTCGGAATCTCAGTCGGGCGAATGGATAAGCCACCATCGCCGCCGTGAGCGTGACGCCAATGGTGGGAAGGATGCCGAAATATATCAGCGTATTCGTAAACTTTAGGGCGAAGTTGAATTCGGGATCGGTCAGGAGGGTCGTAAAGTTTTGCCAGTTTGGATTGGCCGGCCAGGACCACGGATTTGACTTTGAAATTTCCTCCTGCGTCTTTAGCGACATTGAAACTACGATGTAAACGGGCAGCATGAAGAGAATGCTTCCGGCGATGAGTAGCGCACTGACCACTAGCTTTTGCAGCAGGTTTGTCCGGGCTCCTCGACGCGCAGCGGCGCGATATCCACTGGCCAAGTCTTTTTGTGCTTCGTTAGTGACATGGCTCATTTTAGGTCGCCCTCATAAAACACCCAACGCTTGCTTCCTCTCAGCTGGATAACCGTAAGTACTAGAATGATCACAAAGAGGATCCAGGCCAACGCACTGGCGTAACCCATCTTGAGTTCGCGGAAGGCGGCGCGGTAGAGATTCACCATGTAAAAGAGAGTGGCGCGGTCGGGCCCACCATCGGTCATTACCACCGCCTGAGTAAACACTTGCATCGCCCCGATGACGCCGGTGATGAGGCTGAAAAAGATCGTGGGAGTTAGCAGTGGCAAGGTTACGTTTTTGAACCGTTGCCAAGCGTTTGCCCCGTCGATGGTGCTAGCTTCGTAATAACTGGTTGAGATGCCCTGTAGCCCAGCAAGGTAGATGATCGTGCCGCCACCGGCTCCCCATAAACCCATGATGATAAAGGCGGGGATGACGGTTTGGGGATTGCCGATCCAATTAATCGGCTCCCCGGGTTTCCCTACCCAGGCGCTGAGCATATTCCCTACCCCCATCTGGGCGAGTGGCCCGGTTCGATAGAGTAAGTCATTTAGAATTCCTTGATCGGGGTTGAAAATGCGCATCCAAATAAGGGACATGGCGACGCCGCTGGCCAGAGACGGAATGTAGAAAAGGGCGCGATAGATTGGGATTCCCTTTACGTTCACGTTCAGTAAAAGTGCTAATCCGAGGGCCGAAACCATGCCGATCGGGATACTAAAGATGGCGAAGATGAACGTTTGCCGAATGGAAATTGGAACGTTATCGTCTAGAAATAGCGCATCAGTGTAGTTGCGAAGGCCCACCCACTTTGGCGGCTGAATCATATCGCTCTCAGCAAAACTGAGGAGGAACGAGTAGATCATCGGTCCGAAGGTGAGAGCCAGGCCAAAAATCCACGGGATCAAAAAGAGGAAGGCGCTGCGGCTCTCCTTTTGTTCCGAATTTGTGTAGCGAACGCTTCTCTCTGGCCAGAAAACCCACGCGATAAGACCCGTAATGATTAGGATGCCGGTTATCCAGGCACCAACAACGGGGAACGGCTGTGTCTCCTGCCGCCGGATTTGATTCTGAAGATCGCGGGTTCCTTTTGCTTGGAACATCTCCAGGCTTTCCTTCGCGGGCCGCACGCCGCTGACCACGTCGAAAGCCAAACCTTGGGCCATATCGGCGATCGGCCGGAAGTATTCCGGCACCAGGTCGATATCCATCGCGGCGGCGGCGGCATCGGTGATGGCAAGGTGCTCGGGAACGGCAGCGACCCCCTCAGCCGGCAGCCAAACACCCGGTGAGTTGGCAAGCGGTCGTATCGCCGGTACGTTAAATCCCGCGCGGGCCATCGCCGTCATCCCGGGCGGACCGCTCATCCACTGGACAAATTGCCATGCCTCCTCGGGGTGACGAGTTGTCGAGAAAATTGCCGTACCGCTTCCTTCGCCCTTAGTGCGGGGAGCCAAGCCTTCGAAAGCTGGGAACGGGACCATATCCCAATCTTTCATCTGCTCACGGAGCTTGAAGACCTCCCACGGACCGCTTTGATACATTGCTAGTTTGCCTTGCAAAAACTGGTCGCGTTGGTTCGTGTTGTTGGCGGTTAGTTCGATCTGACTAGGGGCCCATTTGCGGACATTGACCACGTCGGCGGCCCATTGCATGAGTTGCACAATTCGGGGATCGGTAGCGTTAAGTTTTGTAGGCTGATCGTTGCTGTTCCACAGCTTTACGCTGCGTGACACGGTGATGGTATCGAACATCAACTGCGGCCATGCGCTCGCGTAGCCGTATTGAATGGGCTTTCCATTCTCATCCTTTTTGGTGAGCTGCTGCATCAGCCACGTGAAATCGCGGTTTTTCAGTTCTGGGCGGGGATCGTAATTCCACGTCCAGCGAGGGTCGGGATACGGTAGACCCGCTTCGTCGAACAGCTTCTTGTTGTAGTAGATGATTCCGGTTGGGGCAACTTCTCTTGGCAGTGCCCAGAGCTTGCCCTCATAGGTAAAGAAGCGGCGGATATTGGGATAATAGTCGTCGATCTTTACCGCGGGAGTGCGGGCCAGGAACGGATCCAGCGGGAGCAGTGCGCCACGGAAAGCGAATGGACGGTAATCCTGCGGCCCAACCCGCATCACGTCCGGCGCGATATTGGCGGCGTACATCGCCATAATTTTCTGGGCGTAATTGTCGGCGATCGGTTCTACTTTCACCGAAATATTCGGGTGCGCATCCTCGAAGGCCTTTATGATCTGGCGGACTACCTTCAGCGAATCGGCGCTATCGGTCACGCAGTAGCGCAACTGGATCTTTTGCGCCATCACGATCTGGACGCAAGCGAATAGGGCCAGAACCGACCACAGCCTCATCGAAGTGCCCCTTCTGCGGGGCACCGCGCGACGGATTGGTGAGATCATCGGTTTCGAAACGGCTATGCCGCCCCAGCATATTCACGATTGGGGTGCATTAGGGGAGTGCTTTCCGGGGTTCGTACAGGCATGAGTGGTTGATCTGGGTCAAGCGAAGCCTTCACCCACCCTTCGGTCACCAGTGCCTCTAACGTCTGCAGCATCCGCGGCATGTGTTCGCGATAATCGATACCTCGCTCCTGGAAGAATTTTTGAAGTTGAGGCACGAACGCCTCAGCGCGACCATCCAGACGGATTGCTCGTAACACGGGTACGAAATCGCCGTAGTTTGGCAAGACCTTCCCATCGCGAACCCAAGCCCGCACCTTTTCGATGCGACCGTTCTGCATGATGGGGACAAACTCTCGATCGGCTCCGTCCAGATTGACCTCAAACACATTGTTCTGTGAGATCTGCCAGACCGCTTCCTGGCCCGAGAACCACTGAATGAGAAGCTTCATCGCGGTGACATCCCAAGTGCCGATCTGAGCGAACTGGTATGTATCGTTGGAGAATCCACCGGTGGAAAGCCACCGGAATGCATCATCGGGATTTAAGTCCAGCCCAGCCTCCTTGGCGATCTTGCTCGTGTTCTCGCGAAGATCGGTGAATCGACCATTGCCGACATACCAGAAGTCAGCAAACTGAATGTGGGATTTCAAACGACCGCGGGCGGTGGCTTGGTAGCGTTCTCGGAGCCACGCGGCGTCGTGTTCGCCACGCCTTAGTTCCAGAATCGTGTACGCCACCTCCCTGGCTGCCGAGTGGGCGAGCGTCATGCCAGCACTCAGAATCGGGTCGGCGAAGCCAGCACTATCTCCGGCCAAAAACCAGTTCTCACCGACAAATCGATCGGCAACGTAACTCCAATCACGCGTGGTTTGAAGCTTCTCTTCCCGGTTGGCGTTCGCTAACCACTTGGAGATATTTGACTCTTCCGCGATTGCGTCGAGATACACGGCCTCTGGCGTGGAGTTCATCGTCTTGTAATACTCGGCAGGGATCACCAAGCCAACGCTGGTGCGAGTTTTGCTGATCGGAATAAACCAGATCCAGCCGTATCCAAGGCTCATCACCTGGATGCGAGTGCCGCTATCACCGAAAACCACAGCCCAATCGGCATCTTGCCAGTAATCCCAAATGGCGATGTTGCGAAGGTTGGTGGGAGAATCCACTTCCACGCCCATCGCACGTCGCATTAAGCCTCCGCTGCCAGAACAGTCAACGTAATACTCCGCGGTAACGGTTTCCCCAGACTGCAATTTAAGACCGGTAACTCGGTCGCCTTCGCGACCAATTTCGGTTACCTTCTCGGGCTGGAGCACATCCGTGCCCAATCCAACCGCATGGTCAAGCAGGATTTTGTCGTAGACGGAACGATCCACTTGAAACGCCAAGCTGCGGCGTTGGCCTTCAAATTTGCCTGGACGCGAGTAGGTTTCAAACTGGGTGCCAGGAATGAACTCAAAGTCCCAAAGTTCATCGGTACGTCCCCATCGGTAGGTGGCACCAATTTTGATGGGGAAGTTTGCGGCTTCAACCTTGTCCCACACCCCCATTTCGTCTAGGATATTGCAGATGGCCGGAAGCTGACTTTCGCCGATGTGATCGCGCGGAAATTCCTCGCGTTCGATCACCAGCACCGACAAATCGGGTTGATACTTCCTAAGCAAAGAAGCACAGGTGCTGCCCGCGGGGCCCCCTCCGATGATGGCGACGTCAACCTGCTTTGCCATCTCTTTAGTTACCGGGCTTGGATGGCGCGGCGCCGCCGCCCTGCTTCTTCATAAACTCTTCGAAGCCCTTTTTCTCAGATTCTGTCATCAAAGACGGGTCGGCTCCCTTTGAAAATCCTTCCTTGATTTTTTTCTCTTCGTCTTTGCTCACTTCGTCGCCGCCTTGACATCCGGCGACCACGACGGTGAGAATTGAAAACAATAGTGCGATTCTTTTCATCTAGATTATTGGCTCCTGTATTCATAAAGCTGGCCCGCAATTGCGAGCCAGCTGGTTGTTAGTGGGTCCGAATTATCGGATCGAATTCCACTGATTCAACTCGGGCTTATTGTAAGGATCCGGGTTGGTGGCGTCAGGTCGTGCGCTCTTGGCATGACCATCGGCGTAGGCAAAGTTTGCCTGCGCGTTGTTGTCGTTGGACGGGGAAACCCCACCGCGCTTTCCTCTCGGATAGGCCGCTTCAGTACCGCCGGCTCCCATATATCGAGTACCAGCCGGAATGAATGCGGTGTCGCCACCATAATAATCTTCCGTTTGGTCGCCATCCCACAGGAAGACCTGAGTAGGCCAGATGTACGAAGCGTTACCGCCCGTCCAGTATCCACCCGGGCCCGCCATGTCGCGGTTGTACTTGGGAGCGAAGGCGATGGTGGCCGCCGGTTGGGTTACGGCCGTAGCGTTGATAACGCCCGGAGTAAACCAAGTCTGCCCGCCGGTTACCCAGTCTGGCTGAACGAGGCCAACGATTCCGATTTGGACGTTGTCTCGATAGTAGCTAGGTGCGCCACCCATGAGCGAGTTGGAAGCGAACGAGATCCAAGGACCGGCGAATTCGCTGTAGCCCGTGGCCGAGTCGAGAGGCGATCGGAAAAGTCCCGCACTCTTGATGTAAGGCGCAATCTTGGGTGCCCAATAGCACTCGTTGGCCTTGCTTTGATCGCCCCAACCGCCACTACCGGGGTAGTAGACGCTGGAGTTCACGAATACATCATCGGAGTCGCCCGCATAAATGAGGGTGCCCAGAATAAGTTGCTTGGTGTTGGAAAGTTCCGAAGTTCGCTTAGCGGCGGCTTTCGCCTGAGCGAAAACCGGGAACAGGATGGCGGCAAGAATCGCGATGATAGCGATGACGACGAGTAGTTCAATGAGCGTAAATGCTTTTCGTTTCAATGAGATCCTCCGTTGGATAAGATAGGCACCACGGGGTGCCGTTCGCCGAGAAAAGATGGGGTCATGGGCCGGGTCGGTTTTTCTACCAGCCTCGGACTTGGTTTCGAGGCACTTTCGCGCTCCACCAGTTCCATGGCAAATCGCACTGTCTCCACCGGATGAGCAGGGTTTTCTGACCGGTCGATAGTGAGGTCGGCCGCGCGTTTGCCGATGAGTTTAAGGGGTTGCCGCATGATGGTGATGTGCGGAAATCGGGCGGTACTGGGACCGCAATCATCAAAAGCGACTACCGAGATATCCCGAGGAACCTGCAGACCACAAACTTGGAGTGCGTCAACCACGGACCGCCCCAGTTCATCGTTCCAGCAAACCAATGCGGTGGGTAGCGGATTTGGAGAACGTAGCAAGCAATCCACTAACTCCGCTCCCCAGCCCACGATAAGGTCATCCGTTAAATCGGTTGCCCAGTCTGATCCTCCATCGGCAGATTCATCGGAACTGGATGACGACGACAGATTTGCCAATCGGCGAGAGGCGGCTCCCCGAGAAGAATCGGCGCAAAGCAGAACTTGCTTTTCGGCCGCTAAACCTGCATCCCGC
>Ga0114959_10004480_pt1 | contig 10710 bp, 12 predicted proteins | sample C_130625_EF_Meta_FD_87317 | JGI IMG/M metagenome (GOLD analysis project Ga0114959, IMG submission 87317) | Freshwater microbial communities from Lake Croche, Canada to study carbon cycling - C_130625_EF_MetaG | ecosystem: Environmental > Aquatic > Freshwater > Lake | place: Lake Croche, Canada...
CATGGTTGCAAAAACCGCACTCGGGTTCAGTTAAGAGTTTTTCAGCCTGGCGCAAATCTAAATAGCCGGTTGTCTGAGTCACTATTCGCAAGATTGTCTGGCGCGCTCGAAGGGATTCGAACCCCTAACCTTCTGATCCGTAGTCAGATGCTCTATCCGTTGAGCTACGAGCGCGTGCGCACCTAAATGCGCTCCGCCAGTCTAGCCCAATTAGAGTGTCTGCCAAAAATCGCAGATTATCGGGAAATTAGATGTCTTCGAGTGAATCGTGAATTGGGATTACTTGGTCAAGACCAGTGATGCCAAACACTTTCAGCACCCGTTCATTAGTAATGACAAGATCTAAGTTTTTATCTGCTTCCCGGCACCGCTTGAGACCACGGACAATTACACCTAAACCTGATGAGTCCATGAATGAGACGTCTGTTAAATCAACAACAACAGATTCAGTGCCAGATTCAAGAGCCGCAATGATCACTAAATCTAAATCGGGTGAAGTCGCCAAATCTACTTCGCCAGAAACCGTGATTACGTAACGGTCTGAGCCTGGGGTCGTTGCGATTAGCATGATCGTCCTTTTCTTTAAGTACTTCTAATCTACGCTACAGATTTAACTGTCCGGCGCAATCCCGGCTCTCGAACTTGCATAGATATTGGGTAAAACTACTTCGAAAAATGGACTTGGGTTCGGCTGCGAAATCAGAATTTCAACACTGTCTGACTGCATTATGCAGTCTGCTTTTAATCCAAAGTTGTCCCGGCTAAATGCCTGAGCAACATCACATGCCTGTTCCTTATTAAACTCAATCTCTTGCGCGCCTGCCAAAGCGATTGACTCTGCTTTTGAGTTGAGTCTTTGTTGTGCAACTAATAGTTGAGCCACGGCTCCTACTAAATAGGTCCCACCAAGTAGAGCAAGTATAAGTGCCAAAACTAAAACTGAAATCTGCCCTGATTCGTTTTTTCTAAATCGAATCAACATCAGCCAAACTCTTCGAACACTGGTTCAAGTCGAGCACGCGCTTTAGCAGTCAGTACTAGTTGGTATGGAAAAACTTCTAAACCAATGTTTCTTGGAGATATTAAGGTGAATTCCACAACATCAATTTCTGGAATAACAACAATCTCTGTGCCATTGGGAAGGGAGTTACGAAAAGAATCAGGGATCGGATCTCCTCGACCTACTATTCGAGCTCCAAGTGCAGCCGCACTCTCCAGTTGAATTTGCGTGACAGTTAATCCAATTAGCGAAACGGACATCGCGACAATTATCAATACGGCTGGAATTACCAGCGCAAATTCTGCAATCGCATAGCCATGAGCGCGTTGGACTAAATGTTTGCCCTCATCTAGTCCAACGCTTTTCGCACAACTCACCGTTAGCTCATGAAAAGAAAACTGAATGCCCGTTGAACAATCTTCCAAATTAGGTCCTGCACTTCTGGGCTAGTCAGCAACTTTAGAAGTACTCCGCCTAATCCGGCAGCTGCAATCGTGCCAACTGCATATTCTGCGGTGGTCATTCCTTCTTCGTTAGTGAGCACTTGCTTAATTTTTAACTTCACTTGTCCCTCATTTCTGATGATGCGCAATTGCGCTATTGAAGTTTGTTTTGGTTGGGCGGATATTGAAAGAAGGGATAATCAATTGTTTACTTCATGACTATGTGGATTACTTAATGAAGCCGCTTACCAAACTCGCAACTATTGGTACGACGGCAAGCAATATGAAAGCGGGCAGAAAGCATAATCCCAGGGGCAATACGCTCTTGACTGCCATAGATTTGATTCGCTTTAACTTTTCAGTGTCAATAGAACTTTGAAGAATGAACTCCGCATCATTCAACTGGTCACCAACTGGGCCACCAGAATTCAGCGAAGTGATCAGGGTATCTGTTATCGATTGCCAGCCTGGATTGGTAATTGCCATTTCTTCAAGTCCGCGCACGAGAGGAAAGCCGATCCGAAATTGATTCAATGCGCGATCAAGTTCTTGTGCTGCTGTATTTGGTGAACGCTCCTGCGAATATTCCAAGGCATCACTGATAGTCATTCCTGAACTGACACCTAATTGAATTATTTGTAAAGCACGAAGGATTTCAGAACTTGATGCTTTCTTTAATTCGAGTTTCGTGGTGTCAATGTTTGACTCATTCTTGATTTCCACAGCTTGCTTCTCGGTTTCGTACTTTCTAGGTAATGGAAACAAGAGACATGCCGCAAGGCAAAGGCACAAAGCTGCCATAAGTGTCATGTGACATCTGCCAATGCGCTATCTAGCAAACGTCTGATCCAAAGCCAGCCAAGCATTTCAAGCATTAGTCCAAGTACCAGACAAGCCCGTCCAGCGGACGAATTAAATAACCAAGATATGGAGGCGGTGCCAAGAATCAGGCCCATCCCCGCTCCCATTACTGGCAATCCGGCAAGGACTAAAACTGTTGCTTTTGTGCTTGCCAATTCAGTTGACATCAACTGTTCGTGTTTTCTGCGATTTATCATTGCTTGAGTAATTCGATTTAATGCTTCGTTGATGCTGCTGCCAGAACTCAAACTTATGTCTAATAAATTTGCACAATTAACTAAGAGTGGGAATTTATTATCTTCTGAGTCTTTACGCAAGGCTGGCAATACCTCAACTTGTGAAGCTAAGGCTTGCCTTGTGTTCAAAAGTGCAAACCCCGGCGCCCGAGTCACGGCCAATCTAAGAGCATCGGTGAGGTTAGCTCCCCCAGCTAATTGACTCTTCAGATTGAAAACGAATTGGAGTTCTTCCTCAAATGACATCTTTCTTTTTACTTTTTGCTTATACGTGAATCTCCACACTGGAAATTTCGGTGGAAATCTCAGTTTTGGCAAAGGTCTTACCGATAAAACTGCCGCAAGCGACAGGAACATAATCGCAACGAACAACCTCATGCAGCTGCCTTCAACATTGTCGCCACATCTATCGATTTTGTGACAACGGTTCCATCAGATGTTCTTGCAAACTTTGCTAGTTCGGCTACTCCGCGCTTTCCGTCGCGCACACTTTTCATTTGAATCACAACATCAAAAGCGGAGTACATTTGAGCATGTATCGCTTCGCGAGGCAGCCCTGCTAGTAATCCCAGAGCTTCAATTCGAGTTGGCACGCTTGCCGCCTCATCAGCATGGATTGTGGTTGCACTTCCTTTGTGCCCAGTGTTTAATGCGAGCAATAGATCGCTTACCTCTGGACCTCGAACTTCCCCAATAACAATTCGATCAGGTCGCATTCGTAGTGCCTGTCGTACTAAATCTGTCATTGATACACCACCTGATCCTTCGCTATTTGTTAAGCGTGCTTGAATGCTGACTACATGAGGATGTGGAATTGAAAGTTCAGCAGAATCCTCAATTAACACGATCCGCTGACTGTCGTGAGTTCTGGCAAGCATGGCCGCTAACAAGGTGGTTTTGCCGCTGCCAGTTCCACCACTAATAATGAAACTTTGTTGTGTGTCAACAACATCGCAAATACTTTCATACATGGCTTCATCTAGATCTCCTGCAGCACACATGTCTTCCAGTGTTATATGTGTGCGTGCAGGGGTTCGAATCGATATCACAACTCCTGTCGTTGAAATGGGTGGCAGGACTGCATGGAATCGTAAGCCAGCATCTGTTCTGATGTCTACAAAGGGTTGTGCTTCATCTAATCTGCGGTGTCCACGTGTGGCAATTCGTTTGGCAAAGGCTTGCGCTGCCGTTTCTGAATGGAATTTGACGTCAGTTCTTTCCAACCCCTTTCCCCGATCAATCCAGACATCATCAAATTTATTCACCAAGATATCCGTGAGGTTGGGTAGGAACAATAATTCTTCCAAAGGGCCGAGTCCGAAAATCGAAGATAACACCTCATCCACTAACTCCACTAGCTCCGTTTGTGATGTAGCTGGATAGAGCATGCGAACAATTTTTGAAACTGATTCAGCGTTTGGTTCAATCCTAGCTTCAATGCACGCCGCTTGGACTTGCTCCAAAATGTTAGGCAACTGACTTAAGTTCTCTAAGGTATGAGATGCGTTGAGCTAGAGAGTTTAGATTTCTGGTGAATCCTCCAAGATTTATTCCCGATACGCCAAACCCTTGCTCAATTTGTTCAACTATTCGAACGTCTGTGTTTATAACAGCAGCAAGAGGCGTGTTTAACAACTCGGCAATCTGCATAGGATCAAGACTCGACCCTGGGATACTTCGCACTACCAATTCGATGCGCTTTGCGTAGCCAGCTAAGCCAGCAATACATAGTTTTGCGCTGGCACATCCTCGTACGGTTGCAGTTGTTGCTACAAAAATCATGTCACAATCTGCGATTGCATCAAGTGAGAATTCCTTATTGCTGGCCCTAGGAAAATCTATTACTACCAATTCGCAAGCTTCTTTAAGTTTGTCTAAGATCAAATTTCTTGGAATTGAAGTTTCAGCAAAAGTCATTGGGCCATTGGTCAGCAGACCTACACTTTCACGACTGGGCAAACTGCGATACACATCGTTGCCATTTATTGAGCCAGATAGTTCAGAAAAATCATGCCAACGCATTCCCTTTTGATTTTCAAGTCCGAATGCAATGTCTAAGCTCGCTGAACTTTGATCGAGGTCAACTAGGGCAACGTCGTGGAAGATTTGTCTGGCATGGAATGCCAAACCACAAGCGGTAAGGGAAGCTCCTGCCCCGCCTGAGGCTGGGACTACGCCAACGGAAAGTCCCTTAGTTTTAACTGGCTCGCTTAGGTGTTCGATCAACCAATCACGAGAATCTGGAATGGTTGCAACGTGTTTTGCCGAAAGCCGCATCGCGCTGGACCAGGTTTGAGTATTAGTAGTCCCAGCGACAACTAAGATCACATCGTTATGAACAAATTCAATCTCTGAACATTCTTGACTCACAAATACTCGGTATGCAAGGTCGATTTCTGATTTCGTTGGTTCGCTTGCGACAACTAAGTGCGTTTGAGTAACGGCTGCTATTGTCTTAAATTCACTGATTACTCGGTCGTCGTTCGTAATTAGTAGGGCGTGCATTTGTACTCCAGATTCCAGAGGGCGCAAAATCGCGCGACTTCGAAATCATGGTTCTTTTACTAAATAATCGAAATCCCACACACCAACCTGTGTTGGGCAAAGGAGTGTGGAAAAGGTGAGAGCCCTCTCGGGGGGAGAGGGCTCTCTAATCGATACGGGGGGTGTATCGATGTTGACTACTTGAAAGCAGTCATTCCAAGACTGACGAATTCCGCCTAAAAATTCAAGTTAATGTTTGGCATCCGCCATTTCAGCCAATTCATTCGCCATTTCTATGCCTCTTCGAATTGCGTCGCCTTGCCATGAAATCCAGGCTCCAACACCATCTCGGGTCCCAGACGCATATCCAGTCAAGGCCTTTACATAAGCCGGACGGCCAAGTAAAAATGCACCATACTCACTCATCACAAGTCCATCATTATCAACGTCGCGAGCGGCAAGAATCAATCGAGTACTTGCCCGGGCCACTAAATATGAACCCTGCGAAAACGGTCGCAAAGTTGCAAGTTCGGCATGTGCAATTGCAGCCACCAAAATTGAGGAGACTTTTGATTCGATAACTAATTCAGTTAGCTGACTTAGCCGTTCTTGCAAAACTTCATGTGGCGGCAAACTTCCCAATCGAAGTGGGTCATTCACGTCATTAGTTGTACGAGGCCGACCACGATCTTCGTCAGTTGATACAAAAGTATGAAGTCGCGCCAAAACCTTAAGTGGTTCGGATTTAAATGCCAAACGTTGGAGGTCTGCTTCTGCAGTGACTAAAAGTCCTTGATCAGAAAGTGATCCCATTGGCGAAACTTCTGGTTCCATAGTTGGATCTTTTGGCATTTGCGCGCCATCCAACGCGGCAGTGGCAAAACCAGAAATTCGTCGCGTGTATGGAATCAGTGAATCTTTGTGTCGACGTACAGTTCGATTCCACATCAATTCGTCAATTGCCTTTAATGTGGCTTCACACTCACTGGAGACCCCAGGGATCGAAAGAAGATTACTTAATGGGTCAACTTTGGGTTGCGACAACACTTTTATTACTTGGAACCAGAACGCAAATTAGAAATAGTTTGCACGGTGTTTGTAACAGACTGGGCGGTTTTGGAACCAAAGGTAATCTTTGAGATCTGGCGCTTAGCTAATAGTCCGAGCACAATTGCGCCAATAGTAAGTCCGCCAACTACAAACAAGAAACTCACCCAAAGTTCATAGCCAAGTGTGTTTAGGTAATAAGCAGCAGCAATGAATACAAACACGACTGCAAGATTTGCCATTGCTATGGCGGTAATAAAGAGGCCGGAGGATTTTGCAAATCGCCCAACAGACTCTTTGGCTTCTGCTTGTGCCAACTCGATGTGGCTAGTTACGAGCGAGGATAAATCTTCCTTGATCGAACTAATCATTGCTATGAAGTTCGCATCTTTTTCTAGGCTCATACTCACATCGTAATACAGGCCAGTGGGATTCTAAATCTATTGATCTAATCGCCTTTATAGCGCCCGATAGCCATTGATCGCAACGAGATCACAAAGACCGAAACAATGATGGCAACCAAGTTGGTGAAAATAATTGCGAATTTACTTGTAACGAGCATTGATGCGTCATCACCAAAAGATACTTCGGCGATAAGCAGCGCAACGGTGAATCCGATGCTAGCCAGCGAACCTACTACCGCAACGTCCCACCACGACAGTGCCGGATTCAATATTCCATTAGTGAAACGGGAAACAATAAATGCGCCCAGAGTCACTCCAATAGGTTGCCCAATAATTAATCCACAGAGCACTCCCATAGTTAACGGATCAGAAAGCGCTTCCCCCAAACTGGTGCCAAGAATATTTACGCCAGCGGCTAGTAGTGCAAATACAGGTACGGCAAAGCCTGCGCTAAACGGTCTAAGTTTTGCTTCAACTTTATCGCAAGGCGAAATTGATTCGTTGTCAGTTTTGCTCACTCGCATAAGCAATCCCATGGCAACACCCGCGATAGTTGCGTGAATTCCGCTTCGAAACATCGCATACCAAATGATTAAGGCAAGGGGTAGAAAAATCCAAAACGAGGTAACTTTTCTAGATTGCAGAAATCCAAAAGCAACAAGTAATGAAACAGCAGTTAGAAACCAGGCTAAGTAAAAACCATGCCCGTAGAAAATTGCAATGACAATAATTGCACCAAGATCATTAACGACTGCAAGCGTCAGCAGAAACGAACGTAATTCAATTGGTAATCGCTGACCCGCAATTGCCAACACTGCAAGTGCAAAAGCAACATCGGTAGAAATTGGCAAGCCCCATGCTGCCTGTGATGTGGTTCCGTAGTTAAAGGCAGTGAAGATTGCAGCTGCAACTAACATGCCACCTAGTGCAGCTCCAATTGGGACCGCTGCAATTCGTGGATTAGACAACGTTCCGTGAACAAATTCGTGCTTGAGTTCACAACCGATAACAAAGAAGAAAACGGCAAGCAAGAAATCCGCGGCCCAGGTACTAAGCGGTAAATGTAGGTGAAGCGATTCAGGTCCAATTTGATAGCTGACCAATGCCTGATACGAATCTGCCCAGTTTGAGTTAGCCCAAATTAGCGCTATAACTGCCGCGCCCATTAGAAGCAGGCCACCGACTGTTTCATTTTTTAACGCACTTGTTATCCGACCCTGTTCGCTTTCGGAAACTGGATTAAGAACATCTACTTCGTGGGCCACGCTTTCGACTTTATCTTAAAAACTAGTCATCTTCTGATGATGAATTACTTAATCCATCACTAATCAAATTCATGATTGTTGGATCAGCAAGTGTTGTAACGTCACCTAAAGTTCGATTTTCAGCAACATCGCGCAGAAGGCGACGCATGATCTTTCCGGAACGTGTTTTCGGTAATTCAGCAACGATCAAAATCTGGCGAGGCCTTGCGATTGCGCCGATCTCTTTTGCAACGTGCGCTCGCAATTCTTGAGCCACACCTGGGCCATCTTCGGAGCCCGCTCGCAAAATTACGAACGCAACAATTCCTTGTCCAGTGGTTTCATCGTTGGCACCAACAACTGCAGCTTCGGCAACTGTTGGGTGCGAAACTAAAGCCGACTCAACTTCTGTTGTTGAAATTCGATGTCCCGAAATGTTCATCACATCATCGACGCGACCAAGTAACCAAATCGCGCCGTCGTTGTCCCACTTCGCTCCGTCACCTGCAAAATATTGTGACTTGAATCTTGACCAATACGTTTCTTTATAGCGCTCCATGTCGCCCCAAATGCCTCGAAGCATTGCAGGCCAGGGTTCAGTTAAAACTAAATACCCACCACTTCCGTGACCTACAGCAACGCCAGCATCATCGAGAATTTCAGCAGAGATTCCTGGGATCGGCCCCATCGCAGAACCTGGTTTAGTTCCAGTCACGCCTGGCAATGGACTGATCATGATGCCACCGGTTTCGGTTTGCCACCATGTGTCAACGATTGGGCAGTTGTCAGCTCCAATAACTTCGCGGTACCACATCCACGCTTCGGGATTAATTGGCTCGCCAACACTTCCTAGCAATCGAAGACTTGATAGGTCATGAGCTTGTGGGAATTCGTCTCCCCATTTCATAAACGTACGAATCGCAGTCGGCGCTGTATACAGAATTGTCACGCCATACTTGGCAACGATTTCCCACCAGCGTCCCTTGTGAGGGGTGTCGGGTGTGCCTTCATAAATTACCTGAGTCGCGCCGTTTGCTAGCGGACCATAAGTTACATATGAGTGTCCGGTGATCCAGCCAACGTCCGCGGTACACCAATAGACATCCGTCTCAGGCTTTAGATCAAATATGACTCGGTGCGTGTAAGACACTTGCGTTAGATAGCCACCGGTCGTGTGCAAAATTCCTTTAGGTTTTCCGGTTGTTCCGGAGGTGTAAAGAATGAATAGTGGATGCTCGGCATCAAAAACTTGCGGAGTGTGAGTAGTTGACTGGCGAACAACAATGTCATTCCACCAAACGTCGCGATCGTTATTCCAATTCACTTCTTGATCGGTTCGCTTTACTACCAAAACATTTTTGACACTTGGCATATTCTCAATAGCTTCATCGACGGCTACCTTTAGTCCAAATGCGCTTCCTTTTCGGAAGCCGCCATCGGCAGTGATGACCAAACTTGCAGAAGCATCTTCAATTCGACTACGAAGTGACTCTGCTGAAAATCCGCCAAACACAACTGAATGAGGTGCGCCAATTCGAGCGCAGGCCAACATTGATATGACTGCTTCTGGAATCATCGGCATATAGATAGCAACGCGATCTCCTGACTTGATACCTAATTCTGTTAAAGCATTTGCAGTTTGACTAACTGAGTCGAGCAAATCTTTGTAAGTGATTGTTTGCGTGTCCCCGCGTTCGCCTTCGAAATGAATTGCAACGCGTGAACCATTGCCAGCTGCAACATGGCGATCTACACAGTTCACTGAAACGTTTAACTTTCCACCAACAAACCATTTAGAAACTGGGGCTTCGGACCAATCTAAAACCTGACTCCACTTGGTATCCCACTGCAAATTTTTAGCTTGCTTACTCCAAAAACCTTCGCGATCTGATTTGGCACTTTCATATAGATCGGCTTTGCCATTAGCTTGGGTAGCGAATTTTTCAGATGGTAGAAACACTCGATCTTCGTGAGATAAATTCTCTAACGCTTCACCACTCATTGTTTATTCACTTTCATTTCTTTGGCTCAAGGCTTTTCACTTTAGATCATTTGCTAACAACGATGGTTCTCTTAGTTGAGGCTCGGGTCAAGTGAAATGTAGATTATTGCTTAATCTATTGCGCTAATCTGCGGTCGCTAATGTCTTGATTTCCGTGACAATCTTTGAGACTAAATCTGAAGGACGCATGGGGCCCTTTAGGCCAGCAACGATTCCCAAAAGTTCGGGTAATCCTGCTAATGCGCCAGTCCTTGTCACCGATAAAAGCGGGTTCTGTTCCTGGGGTGCTTCATCACGATCGGCAATCAATCCCTGCCAGGTCGATTCCCAGCTAGACAGAATTTCAGGCTCTTGTGGCACCGAAAAGAAATGTCCAACTGGAGCATCGTGGCGTAGAGATAGAAGTGATGAATCTTTTAGTCTGCGGACCAAGACCATTGACCAAGCGAGCTCTTTGTTTCCTTTTCGAATGGCGCATGGTGTCCGGCAAGTTCGTTGACCACTTACGGCTGACAACGGGTTTGGTACACCTGCACAGATACTAAGTGCGCCAGCCACTCGAGAATGGTTATCGCGAAGATGCGTACTCCAATTTTTTTGTGAGTCATTAGCCGTGATTACGTTTTCAAACGCTTTACGTTGTTGCCGATTAAGTGGACAAGCTTCGGTCTGCCACATGGAATTTAGCTGAGTTAGATATTCGGCGAGTTGCTTCGGATTTCCGGCGTGACCTAGCTCTTGCTCCCAACCTAGAAGCGGCAAATACTCTGTCATTAAATGAATGATGGAAAGGCCCATACTGATGTCGCCTTTTAGAATTCTTACTTCGAAAACTTCCAACAAAAGTTCGAAGGTTGGAATAAGTGAGTCCAATGCTCCATTAGCTTCCTCTTGCGCTGTCATTGGCCAAGTGCGAAGCGCTAAGTCATCTCTAATGTGTTGTGGGATCAAGGAATCCTGACACCAGGATTCGAAATCGTGTGTGTCAA
>Ga0114959_10004482_pt1 | contig 10705 bp, 7 predicted proteins | sample C_130625_EF_Meta_FD_87317 | JGI IMG/M metagenome (GOLD analysis project Ga0114959, IMG submission 87317) | Freshwater microbial communities from Lake Croche, Canada to study carbon cycling - C_130625_EF_MetaG | ecosystem: Environmental > Aquatic > Freshwater > Lake | place: Lake Croche, Canada...
AACTGGGTGGAGGTTCAAGTCCTCTCTCGGGCATTGCCGGGGTTCTCTCTCCCTGGGATCTTTCCCCCGCCGGCCCTTCTGGCTGGCAGGTCCTGTCCCCGCCGCGAGCCGTGCGGTCGGGCGCCCCCGAGGGACTACGGTCCGAGGGAGATTCTCCAATGCCTATCGTTTCGATCCCCCTTCGCGACGACCAGGTCCGCGAGCTTCGTCTCCGGGCCGACCAGGCGGGAATCTCCTTGGAGGCGTATCTGGCCCGGTGTGTCGAGGAGCATCTCGACCGGCTGGCGGAGGAGTTCCGCGCCGCCGCCGGGCGGATGCTCGAGAAGAACGCCGAGCTCTATCGGCGGCTGGCGTGAGCTGCTGCCTCAGCGGAAATCCCGGTTCCGCGATGCCGCAGTCATTCGACAAGCACGAGAGTCCCGGCCTCCCTGACGGCGGAGCCGGGCTCGATCAACGCGGCGGCGTCTCCAAGAGCTTTCGGAATGCCCTCTTCGACGAGGCATTCCTGGTGAAATGACTCCGCGTGATCCATGGTCCCAAGAAAAATCTTTGCCTGGGGTTGACATTTCAAGTTGTCTCCCAACCCAAACCTGATAGATTCGTAAGGGTTGGGGGGAGTGGCTGCGGAGAGATCCAGCAGGCGCATTCTCTGACCCATGACCTCGGAAGACGAGTTGGCATCTCTTCGCGTGCGAAGCGGTGACTGAGCGTAGGCCGATCGACGATTGAACGCTTCGCGTGTTCAGTCGTGCCGAATCGCCAGTCGCGCCGAAGCACCTTCGGCTGCTCGTCCAGAACGGACATCTGTCCGTCGTTCTTTCTCCGAGATGATCCTCCATGCGATTCAGAGTCCCGCCGCGCGTGCGGTATCCCTCGAGCCTCGCTTTCGCCGCTGCGGCTTCGTGGCTGGGCGTACTGGGGCGGTGCCTCCGATTGCCAGCCGTCCCTCTCGCGCGTCGAGCCGACCAAGTGGCGACGCTCCGCCTCCGGGCCGACAAGGCGGGTCCGCCGGCCGAATCTCCAGGCATCGGTGACCACGCCGGGGTGCTGAACGGCGGAGATCGGGCCCGCACCCCCTTTCCGAGGGGAATGGATGGAGGCGCCGTTTCCGAGTCCGCCCCACGACTTTCCCAAAAAACAGGCCGTTTTCGCCGGCCAAAAAATATTTCGTCCGATTTTGCAGGCAGCCTACGCCTAGTTCATCGGGGATCGAGCTATCTAGAGAGCGTGCATCGTGTTCAGGCGGCGGGCATGGGGGCCGTAGGACACTTATCCCCGGCAGTGGGCCGTTGACTCCCCTTACGGAAGTGGTAGGATCGGGGTGTCTTAAGGGCAACTCCCAACACTTGCCCGAAAGAAACGCCCCGCCGCCGTGCGAGGCGGAGAAAGATGATGGCTTCGGGAATCTTTTTCAGGGCGTGCTGAGTTGGAGCGAGACGGTCGGATCAGACGGGCGTTCAACGGAATCCTTTGAACTAACTGATCGCACGCTCGACCACCCATCGAACCCGTCAGAGGCTAATCCCGTGACGCTCTCCGCGACGAGCGATGACCGGCTCGATGACCTGTGCATGCAGGGCGTCTCGAGTGGCCTCGCTGTCGTATCCACGATCCGCGAAGAGGACGTCCGGGTGGCTGCGCGGCCGACCTCGCTTCCCGGGGACGCGCGGGAAGTCGGCGACTGCTGGAAGGATCTGTCCGTGATCGCTGGCATTCGCCGGCGCGGTGTGGATGACGAGCGGTACTCTGTTCCCGTGAACGACGAGGGTGTGCTTCGTACCCAGTTTCCTGCAGTCGACAGGGCTTGGACCAGTGGCATCGCCTCCACCGAATGCGCGGACCAACACGCTATCGACGATTGCCAACTCAGCTTCAAGGATGCCGGCCCTCCTGAGCAGCGTGAAAAAGTGCGTGTGGAGGTCATCCAACACGCCGGCTTCGTTCCATTTTCGAAGACGGCGGTGAGCGGTGCGGCCCGAACAGCCGAGTTCGAGTGGCACGCCTTCCCAACGGCACCCGGTCACAAGCCCGTTTCACAGGACTTTGATCACCGCGCGGTGCGGCAGGCGAGGCCTGCCGCCTTCCGGCCCCATGGGCTCTTCTGCAGGCAGCAGAGTCTCTAGCTCCGCAAAGAACGCATCCTGCATCCGAGCACCTGCCATCCTGGCTCCCTCCATGGATCACGAAGACCATGAAGGAGCCTTGCGTAAATCACGTGCCAAACGAGGTTTTGTCAGGGCCTATTAGCCCCGCATCGTCTCAAGTCCGCTAATCAAAACATTTCCGCAACCTTACCGCCCACACAAGGACGCCACGGATGCTTGAAGTCAGATCCACATCGCCTACCCCCATCGAATGGGAAAGCTGCGACGTTCTGATCGTAGGTGCGGGACCTGTAGGCTGCGCAGTCGCACGCAAATTGCTAGAGACAAACAATAAACTCAAGGTCACTATTGTTGATGCCGGATCACAGCAATCCGCCAAGCCGGGGGAACACCTCAAGAACGCCTTTGTCTTTCAACGCAACATCGACCAATTCGTCAATGTCATCAAAGGCCACTTAAACCCGTTGTCGATTCCGGTCGATCAGCGTCCGACGTTGACAATGGACCCGGGGGCGTTCCGACCCGATAGGGCCTTCATTCGAAATGGCCAAAACCCTGACCAAAAGGCGGAGTTCAACTTACCCGCAGCCGCCGCCACATTCGGAATCGGCGGTATGGCGACCCACTGGACCTGCGCCACCCCGCGCCAACACCCCCAACTCGAGAGATGGGCGGGCATACCCGGCAGTTCCTGGGACGAACTGTACACCGAGGCGGAAGAGTGGTTTAACGTTCACCCCAGAACAGGCGTCCCACTCACATCACACCCGTTCGTTCACTCAATCCGCCACCAGATTGTGCAGGGTGTATTACGGAATGCATTTCCTGAGTTAACTGCCCCGGACTGGCCCCAACCTCTCCCCCTCGCGTGCCAGAGACGAGCCGACAACCCGGAATTCGTCACGTGGAGCGGCGCCGACACTGTCCTCGGTCCGCTAATTACGGACCCAGATCCGAAGCGATTCGAGACATTCCGAATCCTCGAACAGCATCGCTGCAACTATTTGCTCAAAAACAACTCCAGTACGTCCATTGAAGGAGTCGTTGTCGACGATCTCGTTCACTGGAAGTCACGGCTTATCCAAGCCAAAAAAGCGTATGTCATCTGCGCGGGCGCAGTCCTAACTCCGCAAATACTTTTCAACTCCGAAATCACCCCAGAACCGCTGGGTTGCTACCTGTCCGAACAGCCCATGGCTTTCTGTCAGGTCGTACTAAAACAAAATCTTCTCGACAAACTAGACACAAGCCCATACCTAGATCGAAGCGCACGTGATAGAGTCGGTAAATACAGACAAGATCAGATTGATAATCCCGCGACTCAGCACCAAGTGCTTGACCCAATCCCCTTCCCCATGACTGAACCAGAGCCACAGGTCTACATCCCGGTCTCCCCTAAGCACCCGTGGCATGCCCAGATACATCGCGACGCATTTCAGTATGGCGAAATCGGCCCCAACGTAGACGGTCGCGTAATCGTTGATCTACGTTGGTTTGGAATGATGGAACAAGTGAAGGCCAACGCCGTAACCTTCAGCAGAAAGTACAAAGATCAATACGGCATGCCCCAGCCGACCTTTCACTATGACAGCAACTCCAAGGACGAGCGTTATCAACTACACGACATGATGGGAACAATGGTCAGAGCAGCGAATGCCCTAGGAGGATTCCTGTCGCCCTCTGAGCCTCGGTTCATGACGCCCGGACTAACACTCCACATCCACGGTACAGTTCGGCTCGGCGACAGGCCAGAAGACAGCGTGGCGGACCACAGCGGCAAAGTCTGGGGATTCGACAACCTGTACGTTGGCGGCAATGGCGTCCTACCAAGATCTAATGCTTGCAATCCGACCTTAACATCTGTCGCGCTTGCCATTCACGCCGCGAAAGAGATGCTGAAAGCGATGTAATGAATCCATCGATTGCGCGACTTCTACACCACCCCTCGAGGAGATAGAGTTGGCAACCACTGACGCGCGCATGTCACTCGGGATCCAACCAACCGGGTGGACGAACGACGACTTTCAACAAATCGGCGATGAAACCCCATACCAGCTAATTCTCAACGAGATCGCGGACGCTGGCTTTGAAGGCGGCAGCACCGGACATAATTTCCCACGGCACGTTCCGTCGCTTTTAAACGCACTACAACCGAGGGGCCTCCGGATCGCCGCCACATGGGCAGGCACTCGATTCACCGACGGCACTTCCCAGGAATCATCCTTCGAAGAATTTACTGAACAAGTGAAATTCCTCGAGGATGTCAGCGCAAAAGACGTCGTTGTGGCCGAGTTATCGGGGGCCGTCAACCAAGTCCGCAACAAAGACGCGCTAAATGATCGCCCGATATTCAATGGGCCGCAATGGCGACTGCTGACTTCGCAACTGAACCAAGCCGGACGGTATGCCCAAGAGCGCGGACTGCATTTGAGCTATCACCCTCACGTCGGCACCGGCGTAATGACAGTCGAAGAAACGATTCGGCTTCTAGACAACACCGATAGCAATAGCGTGGGGCTTTGCTTGGACACCGCCCACCTCTGCTATGGCGGCTGTAGTCAATTCCAACTGGAACAGTTGACAAAGCAATATGCGACGCGAATCACGCATGTCCATCTTAAAAACGTACGCCGCGACGTGCTAAATGTAGCTATCTCCGAACATTTCAGTTTCTACGAAGCGATTAGAGCTGGGATTTTTACTGTTCCTGGCGATCAGGAGAGAGTCGCTATCGACCTCGTGCCCATCGTCACGATTCTGAAGGAGAATGGCTACAATCGCTGGATCATCGTTGAGGCTGAGCAAGACCCCTCAAAGCCGGATCCATGCCGCGGTATCGTAGTCCCACCAATCGAATACGCCAGAATGGCCCGCGCATTTCTTCGCACTCACCTTGGATACTAGCATGGACCAGAAGCGGCACACTCGGGTATTCTTTAGCCTGTTTATGTTCACGGCCGATGCGCGGCCCGAGGACCCGCGCTATTCCCGCGTGCTAGCCGAACACATGCGGCAAATTGTTGCACGTGGGTACGATGGGTTCGATCTTCATCTAGCCACTAGGCCTGCCAATGATACGCATCACTTTGCGAGTGAGGTTGACAGCTACCGTCGCCTGAAGACGATGCTCAATGACTCCGGCCTCGAGCAGGTGCAGTTCGCCACGAATGTTGGCGCTACCAGCTACTATGACCCAACATCTCCATATGCTGAGCAGCGCACTATCGCTTTGGAGTATCTCAAATCTCGAGTCGACATCACACGTATTCTAGGGGGCACGCAGTGCAACCCGATTATGTCGGGGCCGTTTCTGTATCCCTACGGCGCATTTCCGGTATCCGATCACGGAGACCCGCTTTGGAGCGATGCCTTACAGCATTGGATGAAGCAGCGTTATCAGAATGCGTTGCCGGTATTTGACGCACTGGCAGAGTATGCCGCGAATCTTGGCGTGCGATTGGCAATCGAGCCCGTGAAAAACTGGGAGATGCCGCCTCCGAATATGATCTCGGAGGTCTTGGCATTTCTCGATGACATCAACCGTGGACCTTGCGGCCTCACAATCGATACCGCACAAGCGATCATGGAAAGCCAAGGGCCTTCCGGGTTCAGAGACAATGTGGCCCGTGCGGCCGCTACAGGCCATATCGCCTATGTTCACATCTCCTCGCCAGACAGAGGTACGATCCGAGATAGTTGGATCCCTTGGGATATCATGCTCAAAGAGATCGAGCCCGTCTACGACGGCCCGTATTTGATTGAAATCTTTAACGCGATACCGCCGTTTGATGCATCGATGCGGTTGACCCGCAAGCGATACTGGCGGCCCGGCGAGGACGTGGAGGGACCAGCTCACCTCAATGCGTACAACATTGCGCAACAATCACTTGAGGAATTCCGTCAACAGCTCGCTCAGGTGCGTTCCTCACCCAACAGGCGCGACATTGGCTCGCGCACTGCGCGCCCTGACTCAACGACAATCACAACGGCCCCCAACACCCCGAAGCAACTAACCTTCGGCATGCGAACACCAAGCGTCACAAAGCTGAACACTTTCTCACTGAAGCCACTCGCCATTATCCCAAAGTTCCATAAACCGGAATTGTCGAGTCCTTTGATCATTTCAAGCAACTACAGCACTCGGCACGCCCCTGTTCGGATTCATACATATATTTCATCGTATGTCGAGAGCATTGCTAACGCGACGCACATAGTTGAAGGGGCCCATTCGCTTATTGTCGTTGACGGCCAGTTTCTCGCTCCATACGCCAAACACTTTCGCGAGTATATCCAGAGTTTGAACAAGCCTATCGAGCGAGTGTTTCTCTCCCACCGCCACCCTGACCACTGGTTTGGAATGCCAGCTGCCTTTAACGACCATACCGTTCTCGCATTGCCTGAGACAATTCGATGGATAAACGATTACGGTGAGGAGTCACTAAAGCGTCACTTGAGCAAGGTAGGCCCAGGCCTTGCCCCATCCACGCATAGCTTTAACATGACCCCGCTTTATCCGCATGAAGAGGACATCGACGGCATTCACTACGTGTTCGAGAAGGAGACAGACGCTGAAGTCGAGGAGCAGCTCACAATCACAATCCCTGAGTTGGGCGTAGCCATAGTGCAGGACCTTATTTATAGCGGCACCCACTTGTATCTAACCAAGCACATGGATCACTGGCAGAATACACTGCAGCGCATGATTCAATCGGAGTGTCACACGTTCCTACCAGGCCACGGCGTTCCGGCAGGCAAGGGCGAATTGCTCGCCAACATCGAATATTTGATTGCCGCGCAGGCTGCCTTTGCAAGCGGAACGACAAAAGAGGAACTGCAACAATATCTCGTTGCGAGATACCCCGGGCGGCTCTGCCCGGAGATTTTCCGAATTTGTTTGCCTCGGCTATTCGGCGAAGCCGGCGAGGTTTAGCTTCCTTGTGTTCCTTGCCACAACGTGGAGCGATAATGATGGATGACTCATACACCGTCGGACAATACCTAGTCGACCGCCTCGTTCAACTTGGACTTCGTCATCTATTTTCGATAGCTGGGGACTATACGATTGAGTGGGTCAACAATTACGTGAGAGCCGATGGCAGAGTGCAGGTAGTAGAGGAGGTTAATGAACTAAACGCGGGCTACGCAGCGGATGGCTATGCGCGTCTTAATGGAATTGGCGCGCTGTGTGTCACATATTCGGCCGGCGCTCTATCTGCGGCCAACCCCATCGGCGGAGCATACACCGAGCGAGTTCCAGTAGTACTCATTAATGGCGCTCCCAGCACCAAGAGAACACTAACATATGAGCAAACTGGTTTCAGCTCGCATCATTTCATTAGTGGACGACAAACCAATCTTCAGGTGTTTGAGTACATAACCTCTGCCGCAGTTCGAGTCGACAACGCATCGCTGGCTCCTCTTGTTATTGATTTTGCGCTATGTCAATGCATCACGAAGAGGTCGCCCGTCTACATTGAGCTACTTGAGGACGTAGTTCATTCGCCTTGTACACGCCCTTCAAACGATTTGCAGCCGGCATCACCCCACTCAGATTCAAGCAACCTTTCGTCCGCGATGACTCTTTTGCGCGGGGAGTTGGAGCAGCGAGCGAAGAAGCCCCTCCTGTGGGTCGGTGTCGAAGTTGATCGATTCGGTCTACAGGACAAGATCAAGCAGTTGATCAACCAGCTCGGAATCCCATTTGTAACTCAGTTCATGAGCAAGGCTGTACTGCCCGAAGACGACCCGTTATTCGCAGGGGTGTTTGACGGCCTAGCGTCCTCCCAAGAGGTTCAGCTTCTTGCAAAAGAATCAGACTTCACTCTCGGATTAGGGGTTTGGCTGAATGACATCAATACGCTCGGGTGGAGTGCTGCGGACGGGCACCCAAATTTCGATAGAACCGCGTTTGTCTCACTCGATACTGTGAAGTTCGGAACTTCATTTATCCCCCAAGTATCGTTGGCGGACTTCGTCGAAAGCTTGCTCCAGTCCCAAGCGACATGCGCTTCCCGCCTCGTCCCAGCAAGATCCGCTCCCTTAACGAAAGCATGCCCATCTGACACGATCACGTACCAAGGGTTCTACGACTACATAGCGACAAATGAGTATATCTGCAAGAACACAATTATCGGAAGCGATGCAAGTCTGAACTACTTTGGGAGCATGCATTTAACGGTGCTTACGGAAGGGGGATTCGTTGCCCAGTCCTCGTATTCGTCAATTGGATACATCGGTGCTGCCGCAACTGGGATTGCACTTGCACGACCCCACCATCGCGTCGTTGTGTTCACGGGCGACGGCGGCTTCCAAATGACCGCACAGTGCCTTTCGACCCAAACCCGCTATGGACTGAATCCGATCCTTTTTGTGATCAACAACGGGGTTTATGGCGTTGAGCAATGGCTTCACGACTCGGCGATATTCCTGACTCATAGCGAATATTCTCCTTCTTGCGTGATGCACTCATGGAAGTACTCCCAACTCTCGAATGTCTTTGGCGACAACTGCCGTGGCTGGAAGGTCGACAATTATCGCGAGCTGGAGACGGCCATTCAGGGAGCCATATCTAACACAAAGGGGCCCTCTTTGATCGAAGTCGTTGTCGACAAGTGGTCAATCCCACGGAACGCAGAGTGGAAGGAAAAGTTCGATCGACCTCACGCTTTAAGCTGAGAAGTTGCCTTGCGGCGCGGCAACAGTGCGACCGAACCAGCAACCTTTTTTACAGGGGCGCGAATGTCAATACTGACCAAACTTAACCCTGCTTTCCGCGGCAACTCTGCACCGCCAAGATGGACGCGTGGCAACAAGGATGCGGTTGGCTCCGCGATCTCCGATTGCCCTGTCTGGTTCACTTTAGCAGGAGGCGTGATCAGCGAGATATATTTTCCGCGGATTGACATGCCACAGGTCCGAGACGTGCAGCTGCTCGTCACTGACGGGAAAACCTTTTTTCATGACGGGTGGCGCTCCTATGACGTCTCATATAAACCATTCGCTTCTGGCGTCCCGGGATATGAGGTGAACTGCAGAGCGAAGGATCAGCCATACGAGATCTCGTACGAGATTCTCACTGCGGCCAAAACTTCCTGCCTCTTGGTTCGCGTAAGAATCCGAGCCCTTCCCTCGGCTCCAGCCGGCTTCCTTAACTCTCTTCGAGCCTATGTTCTGACGGCACCATATATTAACGGTACGACCGATTACAATTGTGGATATGTTGCACGGACGACTCAAGGCACAATCCTCTTAGCGAACAATAAGGACAAGTGGCTGGCGATTGGTGCCTCCGTCCGTTTTAGTAAATGCTCTGCAGGATATGTCGGTGTCAACGATGGGTGGCAGGATGTTGTGCGTCAGCGGAGAGCGATGACCTACGAATTTGACTTCGCGGGATATGACGAAGCCGTGGATCAGGTGCCGACGGGCAGTGCCATTTCCCTCACCGGAGAGTTAGATCTTTCGGCATCGCGCACCCCGCCCGGCGGCCATGGATTCGAGTTTGTGCTCTGCCTCGCTTTTGGCCAGGATGCCTACGATGTCGTGAAGCCGCCGCCCGGATTTGTTATTCCTCTATCACGCGACGAGGCGCCGGCCGCCCGAAACGCGCTTGCGTATGGTTTGAGTGACGATTTCGACAGCGTCAAGGGAAAATATATTGATGAGTGGCAGAAGACAATTAATGTGCTACGTGCTCCCGACCCACTGGCCGTGAGTTACAGGGAGGATATCTATAGGATGAGTCAGGCCGTTCTTCTTATGCATGAGGACCAAGCCTACGACGGTGCGTTTGTGGCGTCGTCAAGTATTCCTTGGGGTGAATGTACCTGGAGTCCTGGGCATTACGGTGGTGGATATCATCTAGTGTGGCCGCGGGACATGTCACAGACGGTCGGGGCTTTGCTTTGTTCTGGCGACTATGAAGCGGCCCTTCGGGGTTTACGTTGGCTTTCGGTCAGCCAGCAGTGTAGCGGCTTGCTGTTTCAGCATTTTTTAGTTGATGGTACGCCAACCGGTGAGCAATTGCAGTTGGATGAAGTTGCTTTTCCGATCATGCACGCTTTTCGCTTGGCCCAGCAGGACAAGCTTAAGAACTTTGATCCTCTGCCGTTTATCATCGGATGTGCTGCAACAATTATCTGGCGCGGACCAAAAACAGAGGGTGAACGCTGGGAAGAAAAGGCCGGCTACTCTCCTTCAACACTTGCTTCCAATATCGCGGCATTGGTGTGTGCTGCTGTCTTGGTGCGCAAATTGGCTGGCAATGAATCGCTTGCTGTTTTTTTTGAAGAATATGCGGACTTTTTAGAGCGGCATCTTGAGCAATGGACGACGACCCGCAATGGCACGCCGAACGGCAAGTTGCTCCTGTCTGGGGTTCGGCACTACTACGTGCGAATATCGGACCAAGAGGAACCAGACAATGCTTATGTGGGCGACAGCAATGGCCAATCAGGGTGCCCTGCAAAGGACATGGTTGACGCTGGGTTTCTGCAGTTAGTTCGTTATGGTATACGTGCCGCCAACGATCCGCTGATAGTTGATAGCGTTAAAGTGGTTGACGAGGTCATCAGCCACAGCTTTGCGTCGGCGGGTGGTGA
>Ga0114959_10004490_pt1 | contig 10693 bp, 16 predicted proteins | sample C_130625_EF_Meta_FD_87317 | JGI IMG/M metagenome (GOLD analysis project Ga0114959, IMG submission 87317) | Freshwater microbial communities from Lake Croche, Canada to study carbon cycling - C_130625_EF_MetaG | ecosystem: Environmental > Aquatic > Freshwater > Lake | place: Lake Croche, Canada...
AAAAAATTAACATAACTCCACTCTACTTGTCCTGAAGTAATTTTACCGTTATAACCGTTAGATATTTTTGTACTATCCAAACTTGTTGTTATATCAATCAAACCTGCAGTACTTAATGGCGAACTAATTGAAAATGTTGTTGGTAATATACTTGTATTAAAATTAAAATTGGCAATTGCTTTTTTAGTCGGTGTGGAGTTGGTTGTTGTTACTTCGTCTGATTGAATACTCCAATTACTTTGGGATGGTCTTTTCCATTCTAAATCCATTCCCCATCCTCCACCCCAGTTTTGGTATCGTGCCATAAACGCATATGATTTACCAGCAATTAAACTAACAGTCCCATAGTGATTTGCACCAAAGCCATGTGCACCATAAAATGATGTTACTACGTTTCCATCTAATGAAAAATCTACACCATCATCACCATTAATAAAAAATGAATAAGTTCCTGTTTCTTTTGGGACAAAGTATCCATAAATTTTAATACCTGTATAATTTCCACCATTCGGAAGTCCTGATGCTGTCCATCTACCGTTAAAATCTAAAAGGGCAGAATTACAAAATGCTGTACCACTCGCATAAACAACAGCACCTTTTGTTACGTCGAACATATTAGTAAAGTCTGTTGCATTGTTTGCATATGCACCAGCCCCATTATTGGCTATGTTATACACGGTATAATTCAAATAACCCACCCCCGATTGAGAGTAGGTTATTGAAAATATTAGTAAAAATAAAAACGTTAATAGTTGTTTCATTATTCTACAGTCAAATTAACTTTATTACCATTACCGTCAACCGCGTCAGCTAACACGGTATAAAATAAACCTGTTGTGTTAGTTAATTTTGTTTTAGGTGTGAAAATTAATGTGTACGGTGTTCCTGTTTTAATTCTAGCTGTCTTTGTTTGGTCTAATGAACCAAACGTAATTCTATTTGTATTATTTGTTGAAAAGTTGGTAATACTTGGTCCTGCGTCGAATGTTACATTATCTAAGGTCAAAATATTGTTGTCGTATTGTAAGATAACTTGTAATCCTGCCAAATTATCTTGAGTTAATGTACCTGTCAACATTACTTTACCTTGACTTATTGTTGATACTAAACTTAACTTAGCATTTTGTGATGCTGGTGGTTGTGTATATCCAAAACTTTTAATTGATATTGTATTATTTTTTACCACATTATCTGATGGAGTACCTATTGACATACCTGTCACTGAGTTTGGGACTAATGCTGGATTTGTTGAATTCGAGTAATCCAAATCACCAGAATATGCGTAAGCAAAGTCATCTGTTTGTGATGCTGATGCAACTGTCACAGTATGGTCTGTTAAGATACCAGTATGCCATGATGTTAATTTACCTGAAATAAAACCAATTTGAGATGATGTAGATGTTGGTATTCTTGTTTTACTTGTAACATCTATACCCATAACATTTGCAAATAAGTAGTATGCATCATTAGCGTTAAAAGCGGTGTCTGCAATTACTACATGTCCAATTGCTTTTTCTAATGTTGGATATTGGAAATAATTTGTTGTTCCATTTAATCCAACTGAAGCAACACCTAAGAATGCTTTGTAAGCGTCTGATACTGTAATAATATTATCCAAGTATGATTTTGATGTTGTTGGAAAAATATAAACACCGAACTTGTCCCCAACTTTTGGTGTTGTAAATGTTGCAATACCTTGTGCGTTAAAATTAGATTTAGCTATGGGTTGCACACTCCAATTAGTTGTTCCATCTAAGTTTAATGGTTGTAATTGTGCAATCAAATTAACAATACTTGTATCCGTAGACGGATATGTAATTCTGACGTTATATGCTGCAATACCACCTGTTACAGTACCTAAAGATAATGTACTTTGATTTGTTGTTACATTTGTAATATTAACTCCTGCATTATTAACTCCATACGACATATCTAATTTATGGATATTTGTATAATCCGATTTAGATAATACAATATATTTTTGTGTCGCAATAACACCATCTATAGAAGCATCGGTTCTTTGAACTGTCAACTGAGCAACGTTCCAATCAGAATTTGATTGATAATTCCAAGGTGTTGCTCCATATTGATTGTAAAGATTTTTAACATCATAGTTTGCATTTGCATTAAAAATATAATTGTTCCAAGTTGTAAAATAAGTTTGAACTGCATTACCTTGAGTGAATGTTGTACTGTTACTAATAAATGACAACGCCTTATTATTATATTGGTATCTTAACCAAAAATAACGAGGTGTTGTCGTTCCTTTTGAAACGGTATATTTTACCGTAAGCGTATCACCAACCTTATATGGTCCTGTTTGTACTATGGATTGGTCCACAGTTAACTGAGCATTAGATTGTAAACAAATAAAGGAGATTACAAATACTCCTAAAAATTTTGTTAGGTTTTTCATTTTAAATTAATTTAGTTTATAAATGGTGTTAATATCATACTGAATCCAAATGAAAGAATTACTAATCCAAACGCAACAATTACGCATGTTAACACAAATTCTACTATTTCTTGAGTCTTAGTCATAAAATTATTTTTTAGGTGCTTCATACCAAATGTTATCAGGATTTTCTTTGAACGTACCGTCAAATTTCCATTCTATTTTATTTATAATATCTTGTCCTCTTTGCTCTTGCCCTGTTGCTTGCAAATACACACAAAACATTTCAAAACATAATGCTGATACTACCCATAAACAGCATAGTTTTACAAAGCTTATCATTATTAATTCACTTAGTTTGTTTAAATTTATTGTTTTCATAGTTTTAATTTTTATCCTACATTTTCTTTTAATAGTCCACACACTAAACATTCTTCATGTCCATCGTGGTCTGAATCACCCCAAACGTGGTGACAATTTCTGTGGTCAAAATATTCATCGATGATTCCATCTCCGTCATTATCAACACCATCCGCAATACCATCACCATCTTCATCAATTTCTACACCAACTGTTTGTGTTGTAGTTGTACTTGGTAATGGTGATTGTGGTTGTACATCAAGTACAGGAGCATTTACATGTTCTCCACTTAAGGTACTTGATAACGAAACTCCGTCTTCCTCATCCATTTTTTGAACCAACATTTTATCCTTGTCTTGGTCACTAAACCAGTAATCAATAATTTTACCATAGCTTCCAATGAAAGCCCCTAATAGTAACAATAACAATTCTTTCCATTCTCCTGCCATTTGTGTTTTTGCTAATATTGCTACGAATATTGCAAGAATTGTCCCAAAGAATGTGAATAATACGATGGCAGTAATAAACCATCTTCTTTTCATAACCGAAAAGAGTAAATCCTTGAATCCAGTGCTTGGTTGGTTGCTCATAATTTAATCTTTTGTTTTTACCATTGAGCTGGTTTTTCCTTAAACTCATCACCATCTTTCTTTTTAGGTGCTGGTGCAGGTTTTGCAGCTTCTTTTTCTTTTATAACAACTGTTTTACTTCCATTAGCAGCTTGTTGCTGTTGTTGAGAGTTGTTGATGATTATGCTCGGTTGAGCCTGCGCAGGTTTTTCTTCTTCTTTATGACCACCCCCAAGGAATGTTGCTAACCATACTCCACCACCTGCAATTGCGGTAGTTATAGTTCCGATAATTGTTTTTTTAAGTCCTGACCATGTTCCATCATTATGGTCTTTTACTTGTGTTTCTTCTGACATTTTTTTGTTTTTTTTTATTTTTATTTTTTTTCGTCAAATAGTTTATCAACCAATTTTTCACATGCTTTTTTAATAGCATTACTTAATGATTGTTGGTTAAATTGACCACCATTGTCTACAGCAAGAGTCGACATAGAAATTTCTGAAGACTCTTCTTCAACAATAGTTTCTTTTATTTTTTTACCATCAACTTTTAGAATACCTTTAAGTCTAATAACGACTGATTCTTCGTTTTTGTGAAAAACAGAAATGTTGGATTTTGTTTTGAGAACGTCTAAATAGACAATTTCAACTGAGACTTTTGATTTGGATTCTGGATTTAAATCGTAATTTTTTTCTTGTAAAAATTCTTCAAGAATATTTCTTATACCAAACTCAAGGTTTCTATTCCCCGCAAGATTTCCTATTTGAATCTTGTTTGAAACAGATTCGACATAAATGTCTTTATTATTTGGTGTATCTATCGGTATTACACATAATAGTAGCAATAGCACGACTAGGATGAGCTTGTTCATTCTATTAGTATCTTGGTATAGATAAATACTTCTCACTTGGAATATCACAACAAAACAGAACTATTTATTGTAAAATAAATTACTATGTTATTAAAAAATGGGTCTCAAGGAGAAGACGTAAAACAACTCCAAATCAAATTGGGTGTTGACCCGATAGGTAAATTTGGTCCCAAAACTGAAGCAGCAGTAAAAGCTTGGCAATCTGAACATGGTTTAACCGCAGATGGTATTGTTGGTCCCAAGACTTGGGATGTAATTATGGGTATTAATGACCAAGTAACAGAACAAGTAAGTGCACCTGTGAGTGCCCCTATTGTTATTACAGAACCAGCACCAATTAAAAGTATTGGTGGATTAAAATTAGAAAATCTAAAAGGTCATATTCCTGACACGGTAATCGCACAAATCCCTGACACCGCTTCAAAATTCGAACTTAATACTCCATTGAGATTAGCACACTTTTTAGCACAATGTGGTCATGAATCGGGTGGATTTAAGTTAGTTCAAGAAAATCTTAATTATGGTGCTAAGGGTTTATTAGGTTTATTTGGAAAATATTTCAAAGATGCTGGTAAAGCTGCTTTATATGAACGAAAACCTGAAAAAATTGCAAATTTAATTTATGGTGGTCGTATGGGCAATGGTCCTGAACCAACAGGTGAAGGATGGAAATATCACGGACGTGGATTTATTCAATTGACAGGAAAAGATAACTATTCAGCATTCTCTAAATCTATTGGAGAAGATTGTGTTGGTAATCCTGATTTGGTTGCAACAAAATATCCATTAGCATCCGCTGCTTGGTTTTTTAATAAAAACGGATTACATAAACTAGCAGATGGTGGTGCAACTGATGCAGTCGTAACTTCAATAACTAAACGTGTAAATGGAGGGGTCATAGGATTACCTGATAGAATTAAACATTTCAAAGAATTTTATAGTTTATTATCATAATGTCAAAACCAATCTCATATAATAGCGAATTTTTACCTGAAATTACAATTGCAGTTGTTTTTTCTGACAACCCTCGATACAAAAAATTAATTCCATTTTTTGAAGAATATGGTTATGGTTTTTTAGTACCAAATAAAAATTTAGTTGTTATCGATGGTGAAAACATAATTGATAACTTTGATTCAGATGTTCTAAAATTTATTGAAGCTCATGAAATTTCTCATATTATTTTAGGCCATGACGGTCCGAGAAATGAAGAGGAAGAACTAGATGCTGATTTAGGAGCTTACATTTTATTAAAAAATAAAAATAAAATTGGTTCAATAAAACATCTGATTGATAATTTTGAAGATAGACATGGTATAGAATTTGATAAAAAATTATTAAAAAGAGTAGAAAATCACTTCTAATGCTATTAAAAAATGGGTTTTTTTAATAAAATTTCATATTTATTGTTTACATCACTCTTAAAGAGTGTTCTCATATATCCCTTTTCCAAAAGACCCGCGAAATTTATTTTGTCGGGTCTTATTTTTTTACTATATTTGCCTTATGTTAGTTAAATTATTAGGTGGTTTCTTGATTATAATAGGTCTTGGAATTGCATACTACATTTTTAAAAGACCAACAGAATAAGGTTATGGAAGTTAAATTTGCGGATAGTTTTTGGAAAAGTCTTAAAACATTATCAAGACATCAAACTTGGTGGTATAAAATCTATGAATTTTTTCGTAGAGACTTACCATATTTTTTAGAAAATATCTGGTTTTTTAGAAAAGAATTGTATGCATTTCGTTCTTGGGATTATTCATTTAACTTAGATTTATTTCGTCGCTCTTTAGAAAAAACTGTGAATACAATCGAACATTATGGTAATGAGGTTGATGAATCAAGAATAAAAAAAGTTGAAAAAATGAAACGAGCAATTCAACTAATTAAGAATGTTCGTAGTGATGAATATATTAGTCAGGCAGAATCAGAGTTAGGGAAAATAAAAAATTCTGACTGGCTATGGACTGAGAGAGAAGATACTGAGGAAGAAAGTATCCATAATAAGAAAATTTTTGAAATGGCTCGAGAAATTGAAGATTCTGAATGGAAAGAATTATGGTCAATAATTCAGGGGCAAGATGTAAAAGAATATCGTAAATTATACGATGCTCAGTCAGAGGAAGAAAAAAGAGAACGAGAACTTTGGAACGAATGGTTTGATGGTTCGGGAATGAAATCATGGTGGGATTAGTTAAAATTATAATATATGTGGAAAGTTTATTTATTAATGGTCACAGTTGTGGCAATAATTTCGTACCTTTGGGTTCGTGGAATTGATAATATGAAGAAAAATCATCCTGACTATAAGGGTGATGACTTTTTGAATTGGGATGATGAAGACACAGATTGGTTAAGTTAAAAAACTATTTTATGAAAATTACTTTTATAAGCGACACACACAACAAACACAACCACCTTACAAGTAATGGGATGGGCAATATATTAGGTAGTGGTGATGTTCTTGTACATGCGGGTGATTGTACCAGTATGGGTAAAAGTCATGAAATCACTAACTTCTTGAATTGGTTTGGTATGACCGATTTCAAACACAAAATCTTTATTGCTGGAAACCACGATTTTGGTTTTGAGTTTCATCAAGAGATTGCAGAAGAATTCAAAGACAATGGTATTGTATATCTTTTTGATAGTGAAGTTGTAATTGATGGGGTAAAGTTTTACGGTAGTCCTTGGCAACCTGAATTTTATGATTGGGCATTCAACTTACCAAGAGGAGAAAAACTTGCTGAAAAGTGGGCAAAAATTCCTGGTAATACTGACATCTTAATCACTCACGGTCCTGCTCACGGAATGTTAGATTGGACTATGACTGGTCAACGCGTTGGTTGCGAAGACTTATTTCATAGAATTATGGAAGTTCAACCAAAAATCCATGTTTGTGGTCATATCCATTGTGCATACGGACAAAAAAACTTTAATGGTATTGAATTCTTAAACGCATCTGTATTAAACGAAAGATACGAACACGAAAACAAACCAATCAAATTAGAGTTTGATGTAAACGACAAAAAAATTGTTGAATATTACAATTAAATCAAAAATTATGAAAAAGACTTGGGATAATGACGTTCTTATTTGTGAATGTCATTCAGATGAACATCAAATGTTGTTATTCTATAGTGAAACAGAGTTTGATAACGGGCATAAATCTAATATGTGTTATGCACACGTACATTTAACAACATACGAATCCTTTTGGAAACGAGTGGTTCACGGTGTAAAGTTTATGTTCGGATATAAATCAAAGTACGGAGCTTGGGATGAGTTTATCTTTAATCCAAACGATGCGGATAAGCTCCAAGAGCTTGTGGATTATCTTAAAAAACAAAAAAATGAAGAAACTGTATCTTGACGATATCAGAATCCCAAAAACCGAAGGGTGGGACATCGTTAGAACTTACGAAGAATTTGTATCTTGGATTAAAAAAAATGGATTACCTGATGAAGTGTCTTTTGACCACGATTTGGCAGAAATTCATTATGACCCATCAACTTGGACCGAAAACTTCATGTATTATGAAAAAACTGGATATGATGCCGCAAAATGGATGTGTGAATATTGTTTGGAAAGTGGATTACCACTACCAGAATTTAATTGTCACTCAGCAAATCCTGTAGGAAAAGAAAACATATTAGCAATCTTAAAGAGTTATAAAGAAAAATTAGATTATTAGAAGGTGAGAGAAATCTCACCTTTTTTTATATTTATTAACATGCCAACAGCTCAAAGTCAATTTTCAAGACTACCAAATAAACAATTGTTATTCATAGCTGAGAAATTAGTTGATGAAAATTTCCCTATTGGAAATCCTTATGATGACGATTTCGAAGAGGCTTACAGTGTTTTACAGTCGGTTTCAAAATATTTCAACATTGTGGCGGCTCATGAAGACGTTGAATTTTTTGCCAAGTTGTTAGAAATTAATGACGATTTAATTGCAGATTTATTTGCAAATAATAAGGAACAAATGAAAAACAAGGAACTCATTGAAAAATTAGTAATTCCTGTTGCAAAAAGTTATAATTTAAATTATAGTGTGTGGGGTAGTTGTATTTACACTGATTACAAAGTGCAGAAATTTGACTCCTACGATGAAGAGTGGGTAAGCGGTTCCGCAGAACAACAAAGACAAGATGGTAATTGGAGTATGTGGGATGGTCGTGATAGAAGAGATACTGAGTATGAAAATTTTGAAGAGAGTGATTATGACTTTGGAGATGTATATGAAGTTGATGAAAAACCAATTCAAGAATCTTTACTCAGCAAACTTGTTCTTGAAAATACATCTGATGTAATTAACTCATTAGATAGAACCACTTTAATTAAATTGAGAAACTTAATCAATCAGAAGCTTTCTTCTTAGCCTCTTTTCTTGCATCTTTAGCTAACTCACCCAAACTTTTCTTTTTGTTTTGATTCCAGGGATTATAATGTCTCTTCCATTTGTATTCCACTTCAACAGGTCCTGCGGTCGTTATTTTTGAGTTATATTTCCAAATGGATATACACTCCTCATCTTCATAAACCACCTCCCATTTGGTCGGTTTTATGACCTCTTTTGAATTTACTTGTACTGCCATATTGCAAATATAAAAAAATTAATCTTCAGCTTCATCAGAAGTTTCTTCTTCTTTTTTACAAGCGTCGTAAGTTTTACAGAAAAATCTATCAAAAGTATATCTATTAACCGTAAAACCACCTTCGTCGTCAGGGTATGCAATAATGGTTCCCTCACAATCCAAATCATCAATTAAAGTTTTTTCTCTTTCAGAACTTTTTATTTGAGCAGGATACCATTCACCTTTTAATTTAATAAACAAATCAATTCCTAAAAATCTATCAACAAATCCATAATCTTTTGCAAAATTTTTGTAAGTAATACCGTGTGATTTCAACAGTTCAATAAATTTACGTTCGGTTTCAAAACCAGCATCTCTAACTTTTGTTAAAGTGCTAATAACTTTTTCTGAAATATGTGGGGCTTGGTCTGTTAACAAATCCATAAACATTACATTCAAAGGATTTTCACCTACTTGAAGATTTTTTAACAAATCAGTTTCAAAAAAGTTTGGGTGATAAACGTTAGGAAAAAGCGCACCTTGAATCAAATGGGAAACTGGTTTTTCCCAAGATTTTTTCCCAACCAAACCTCTCGAACTTAACATATCGATTATCGCTCGCCCTCTAAAATATTCCGTTACCATTACCCCTAATGCCGAATAGTTGGTGTCTAATCTGTTTATTATGTGATATTTACCCTCAGAATCAACATATAAATCAAAATTATCCCCCAATAATCTGTTATAAATCCCAATCATATTTTGTCTAATATTAGGACACAAGCTTTGTCCATTTTCTGTGACCCACTTAAATTCTTCAAAACCGCTTTTAGCTATTTCTGAATCTTTTTTTAATATTTTTAAAGATATATTACTTATTTTATCATTATTTTTTATAATAAATTCTTTTAATTTAGTACGAAAACTATCTTGTAATTTAAAATTAGATTTAAAAGTGTTTGTTGCACCATAACAAAAGTATCTTTCATTTTTATTCGAAAACGCATTATCGCAGTGAGTTTCAATCCAACTGGTTTTTTCTGCCTCAATAAGATAATTTTCAACAACAGCTTTTATCAAATCTTTCATATCAATATAAATACCTACCATAAACAAAAATCCCCACTCTTTTTGGTGGGGACTAATTACTTTTACCCTTCGGATTCAGGTTCGGTTGTTTCAGTTGGTGTTGATTTAGGTGTTTTTCCAAAGATTTTGTCGATAGAAGATAAACCCAAACAACCAAATGCTAACATTGCAACTGCATCTACTAATTCTTTTGATGGAGCAACCTCCATTTTGGAGAAACTATTGTGATACATTGTCACACAAAGTGCAATTGTACATAATAGTCCGCAAAGACGTTTCATTGAAATTGTGCCGTGTTCATCCGAGAATAAACTTTTGATAGCGCTTAGAAATTTGTTCATAATTAGGTAATTTACTTAACTATAAATATCTGTTAAGCTGTTATAGTCATTACTAATGTACTTGTATTTCCTCCTGTACCCCAACTCCAAGTGTATGTTCCAGGAGTTAATCCCATTCCTGAAATTGTTGAGCCAGCATATATTGTTGAACCACTTATGAATGAACCTGATACATATCCTGTAGGTACTAATAAATTTCTATTTGGTCCGTTTGGTAATATACCAAATGTACTTCCATTACCTGTGGTAGACCCTTGGGTACCAGGACTTCCAAAAGTATTTGGATATGTGGTTACTCCGCTGTATACGTCAAGTGTAGGACCAGGAGGGGTTACCGAACCTATTGCCCAAATTGCTTGAGATGCTTGGAATCCTGCGGTTAATGTTTGATTACCGTTAGATATTAACGCACTTGTATTGAAACTACCTGAACCACTCCAAACAACGTTAGGACCTACTTGAGAAACTGTTACATTAAAATTAC
>Ga0114959_10004491_pt1 | contig 10689 bp, 5 predicted proteins | sample C_130625_EF_Meta_FD_87317 | JGI IMG/M metagenome (GOLD analysis project Ga0114959, IMG submission 87317) | Freshwater microbial communities from Lake Croche, Canada to study carbon cycling - C_130625_EF_MetaG | ecosystem: Environmental > Aquatic > Freshwater > Lake | place: Lake Croche, Canada...
CTAGAACTAAAACGTTCAAAATTTGCAATTAATGATGAATATATCTTAGCAAGTGGTATCTATTATCAAACTATTACATCACATGCAAAAGATACAGAAATGAAAGAAGAGACACAGCCTGAGAAAATGAAGGAAATGGATGAGGAAGAGGAAGAAGAGGAAGAGGAGGAGGAAATGGATGAGGAGGAAGAGGAGGAAATGGATGAGGAAGAGAAAAAGATGGAGGAAATGGATGAGGAAGAGGAGGAGGAAGAGGAGGAGGAAGAGGAGGAAGAGGAAGAGGAAACAGAGTAATGCGGTTGTTATCTACTTATGAACATCTATACGGAATTAGAATATGTCTTATGTAGATAGAAAGCAAATATTTGATAATATAAAAGTACTTGTTAAACCCGAACAGGAAGAAGTATTTCGAATTATACGTAAAAATAAAGTAGTATATACTGAAAATTCAAATGGTATTTTTTTTGATTTATCTACAGTAACAGATAGTGCTCTTGAGCAAATAAATGAGTATATTAATTTCTGTCTTAAGACACGTCAAGAACATGAAACAAGACTAAAAGATCTAGAAACCATCCGTCTTCAAAATGAAACCTATGTAGATAAATAAATTTGAATATGAATAACCTAAAAGAGTAATCAGTATTATTATATAATGACTACTCCTGCCAAAAAGTATCAAAATGTTAGCTACAAAGAACTTATTACATTTTCAGAAAATAATCCCAATCGATCCTTTGCATTGGATTCCATTGAGATTCAAAAAATATATACAGAAGACGCGTCTCTTGCAAAAATGGGACTTCCTGATTATATGATGTCAAATATACACCCTGCAGGTATATTAGGAGTAGTTAGTTGCATATCCGATCCTGGATACTATTATCTTGCTCCTAAAAATGTGAGAACCCAATTACTAATTGATCTTACAACTTCACTACAGCAACAAACTGATGATCTGAAAAATACACCTCTTGCTCGCAAACGCAAACGAATTTATGATCTTCTTGGTAGCGCATATAACTGTGCGCATTTTGAAGATAAAGACTACTATGATTTATTTCATGGCTTATCATACATGTGTAAAATACAATTTATCCTTGTTAAGGATGCAGTTCAGGATAATATTGAAGAAGGAAAAACTGACTATAATAGTGCATACAAAGGTGAGATTATCTTTTCATCAGATCCTACTACATGGAAAAGGGACTATCCTGTATGGATTGTAGATTATAGAGGGCGCTGGGTAGCAATCCCTTCTACTTCTGAAAATATATACATTGTTCTTGAATCATGGTTAATTGAAATGGAACAAAAAGGATGGGTTATTCAATGGCCTGAAATGGATGGAAGTAAAGTAGAATTGGTAGATAAATTATCAAAATTCTCTACATGGCAAGAAACAGATAAGAAAATAGTAAAAGAAATTCTAGCAGTGCGACTTGGAAAAGCTATTACTCTTCAATTATTTACTTCGTGGAATACTTTGTGGAATACTTTATAGAACCTAAAGATAATATATATATTTAATTTTAATACAAAATATGCCGTATGAGGCATCAGTTGGTACGCATTTGCTTGTTAATTTGTATAATGTATCTGATAAGTTACTAGAGCATCTTGTTGTAGGATTACCTCTTCTTGATAAAATAGTAGATGAGTTAAAACTAACGGTTGTTTCCCAGACAGGGCATCAATTTAACCCATTAGGATATTCTTATGCATATGTTCTTTCTGAAAGTCATTTTACAATCCATACCTATCCTGAATTCCGATCATGCTATATTGATATTTTTTGTTGCAATCCTAATTTTGATTCACATAGGGCTGTTGATATTATTAAGGCAACATTTGGATCAGACAGTGCAAAATATCAAATTGTAAAACGATAATATAAAATTGATTATAAATCCTATTTATTAGAAATATATATACCTTAAATTGTTTTAAAACTTAAGGTACTATTATCCATATAATATATAGTGATGGAGTTTAATTCAGTTCAATCAGAACAACTCAAAACCTTTATTGATAAATGGTTGAAGAATGATAAATATGAATTAGAAACCACCTTTGGTGTAGGAGGTGTAGTAGATTCTAATACATTTCTTCAGATTGCAAAACGCCTTCGATCAAAAGGATTTGAGAATCTTCAGCAAGAGGATTATCTTAATATTATCACTCCGAAGAAAATACGTCTCACACTTCAAGGTATAAATATTGTACAAGATTATTGCAGAACTGATACATTATATGATAAAACATATAATGCAATCATTAAAGAATATGCATTTGCTAATAGTAATATAGATATTGATGAATATAATATTCGCTTTAAGGTGCGATCTGAAACTATCATAGATGAAAATGATGCACGTCTAAAAGATATTATAGATAAATGGGATGGTCAATTAAAAGCGTTCCGACTTATTCGTCGTTGGAGTTTTAAAGGAAAAGGGGTTCGAATTGATATGTCAATGGTGCGTCAAACACCAACTACAAGAGATGGATATGAATGGGCTACTAGTTTTCTTCAAAGAAATATTATGCAACATATGCCACGATATGAAGTAGAAGTCGAATTGCTTCGTGATAATTTTACTTCTACTGCTACAGATGCATTAAAGTCATTAATTGTTGGTGTTGGTGAAGTTCAACGTGCAATCCAGAAAAATTCTCTTCTTATTCGTAATTCAGTAGTAAATAAAGTTCGTGATGATTATACAAAATTAACAGGAGAAAATAAATTCAGAGGTGTTGGCCCTGTTACATTACAAATATCAAATATGATATCACAAATCGATAATCTTGTTCCTAATATTCGTACTGGATATAATGTAACAGATAAAGCAGATGGCTTACGTACAATGGGATTTGTAAATGAAAGTGGTGAATTGTTTCTAGTAGATCAAAGTATGAATGTATATCGTACAGGTCTTCAAAATAAAGAATGTGCAATGAGCATTGTAGATGGCGAATGGGTAACAACTAAAAAGGATTCTAGCGCTATTAATCACTATTTGTTATTTGATATATATTATTATGAAGGCAAAAAAGTATCAAATCTTCCTTTTATTACAGTAAATGAAGGAGCAATAGATGAGAATAGTGATAGTCGTTATAATAAATTGAAAGAATGGTATATGACATGGACATCAGATGTTCAAATTATAGCAAAAGGATTAACTGAGCTAACTCGTATAATGATTGCAATGAAAGTATTTAAATTCGCTTCTGCAAATAATGATTCCATATTCACAAAATGCTGTAATACTGTTTTAAATACAGAACGTGAATATAATACAGATGGTCTTATTATTACAAGTAATAGCGAACCTATTCCTGAAAAATCAGGTGTGCGATTTTCTCAACAATTTAAATGGAAACCATCCAAAGATAACACAATTGATTTCCTTATTCAATACGAACGCGATGATAATGATACCAGTTTAGATAAAGTTACATCCACTATAGATCCAGATGGAATACTTCTTTCCTATAAAACAATGCGTTTATATGTAGGTGGTGATAAAGGAGCAGAATATGCAAATCCACGTGGAATTATTCTACTAGGACAACAAATAGATAAAGATGAAGATAAGAAAGTAAGATACAAACCTATTCTATTTAATCCAACTGAATTCTCAGATACACTATCAAGTATCTGTAATGTAAAAATAGAAATTGACCCATCAACGCGTGAAGAATATGCAATTACAGAAGATTCGCATGAACCTATTGCAAATCGTAGCATTGTTGAGATGCGATATGATCCTTCACGCGAACCAGGCTGGAGATGGATTCCTTCACGAATTCGTCATGATAAAACAGAACGTCTTCTTCGTGCTACTTCTAAAGGTGGAATAATAAAATATTCAGGAACAATGAATGATGAAGGCGTTGCAAATAGTGTTTGGAATTCGATTCATGAACCTATTACTGAATCTATGATTCGTAATGGACATGAGAGTCCTACTCCTGAAGAAATAGAAGAAATCCTAAAAATACATAAAACAGATGTTACTAAAAAATATTATGAACGTAAAGCACCAAAAGCAGATCTATTCATTATTAAAGGATTGCAAGAATTTCATAATAAATATATTAAGAATGATATCCTTATTTCTAAACTAATAAATCTAAAAAATACTAAATATATCATTGATTTTGCATGTGGTAAAGCTGGCGATTTGAATAAATGGATATATAATAATGCAAAATATGTATTAGGAGTTGATACAGCAGGTGAAAACATTACAAACCCATTTGATGGTGCATATGCACGATATTTAAAGAAAATAAAAGAGCGTACTAAAAATGGAGTCCCTAAAATTGCATTTGTAATAGGTGATAGCTCTAAAAAACTTATTGATGGAACAGCATGCTCAACAGGAGAAGAAGCAAATATGCTTCGTAGTATATTTGGTAGAGCTAACACTCAAGGTACGATTCCTCCTTATATACAGAGTGTTATGGCAAATTCTTTTAGAGAAGGTGCTGATATTGGTGCATGTATGTTTGCTCTTCACTATTTCTTTGAAGATACTATAAAATTAGATGGATTTCTATCAAATCTTGCAGACACTATAAAGATTGGAGGATATTTTGTAGGATGCTGTTTTGATGGTGAAAAAGTATTTCATTTATTACGTAATATGACAATTGGACAAGCAAAAACAGGGTTTGATAATGAAGTACCTATTTGGAAAATAGTAAAAGACTATGATAAAACAGATCTTTCTGCAGATGACAGTTCAATTGGTCTTGGAATTGATGTAGAATTTATTAGTATTGGATCTACGCACAAAGAATATCTTGTTCCGTTTGAACTACTTAAAATGAAACTTGCAAATATTGGATTTCGTCTTCTTAATCAAAAAGAATTAAATGAAGTGGGACTCAAACATAGTACAAATACATTTGATAATAGCTATAACATGATACCTGATCGAGAAAAGAAAATTGGTTTTAATAAACATCCTAGTATATCAGAATTCTCCTTTCTAAACCGATGGTTTATCTTTAAACGTGATGGAATAGAAACTCCACCTGAACGTATTCCTGAGGAAATAGATGAACTAGAGAGTAAGGAAAGCAAGGAAGATAAGGAAAGTAAGGAAGAACGCAAGGAAGAACGCAAGGAAGAAATGCCACAAAAAATGGATTTAACACTGGAAAGAGTATTTCGATTTGGTACAAATATCAGTAATGCAGTTACATATAAAGATTCTACTGGAAAAGATATTACAGATATGCATGCTTCAAGATATATATCACTTTTAGGATATTTTCCTATTCCTGATGATGATGATCCTACCATTATTTATCCTAGCATTGAACACTATATAGCTGGCAGAAGAATTAGTCGCGCATCAAATAACAAAAAACGTGCCAAAGATATATTTAGTCAAGAAGGAAAAATACACCAACTCACTCTTAAAAATTCATCCTCTGTTGAATTTGAATCTCCTAAATACTTCACTGTTCAAGATACTGCACTAAAAAGAATTAAAGATGCATTTACTCCCAAAGGTTTAGAAACACTGAAAGTTACATTATTTGATGATAAATGGAATGGACCCACACCTCTTGAATACAAAGACGCCGATGATTATAAACCTGTATATAAAGACTATGTTCTAAACCATGCTCTTCATTATCGATATGAAAATGATAAACGATTTCAGTCAATTATTAACAGTCTTAAAGAAAATAATAAGCATTTAGTCTATACAATTATGCCAGCTGATTCTAAAAATAAAAGTAAATTTGCAGAAGTGAAGGGTATAGCCTCTGAATTTAGTGGATATTTTGAAGATGGTGCTATTAAAGGTGAAAACAAGGTAGGCGAATACATTATGAAACTTGCTAACTTCTAATTCTTATATATCTTATATATCTTATATTTAATTGTATATAATAAAAAATTGATCTATTTAAAGTTTTTTATTATATACTAAAACATGCCCCAACCCTGGCAACATCTTACTCGCATCCACCATCATCCACGCGATGATCATATTAGTTTCGATGAACCCACTCATAAATACTATGTAAATGGTTCATGTCAAGGAAATATTTCATGTACAGGATTTGTTCATGAATTCTTTGGCCACTTTGATCCAAAAGCAATTATTGCAAAAATGCGTAGAGGTCCCAACTGGGCAACAAGTAAATATTATGGTAAAACGGATAAACAAATTATGGATGAATGGTCAGCTAATGGAAAGACTGCATCTGAAGCAGGAACAGCAATGCACTTGGCTATTGAACAGTTTCTACATGGATCCCCTGAACAAATTAAACCTCCTGTTCTAGAATCCGTGGAATGGAAATATTTTATGAAATTCTGGAAAGATTGTGGAGATGATTTGGAGCCTTATCGATCAGAATGGGAAGTCTTTACAGATTCAGTTCAACCATCTAATGAACGTAAAATTAAACTATGTGGTTCAATTGATATGGTCTTTCGTCGTAAATCAGATAATAAATATGTCATATATGACTGGAAGCGCTCCAAAGAAATTAAATCGGATAATCCTTTTGGATGTGGATTGGCTCCTTTAGAACACTTACCTGATACAAATTATTGGCATTATACCATGCAATTAAATGTGTATAAATGGATTCTTGAAACCTATTATGGATTAGAAATTGCAGATTTATATCTTGTTATTATTCACCCAGATAATCCATCCTATCGTCGTATGCGTCTTAATATTATGACTTCTGAAGTGGAAGATATGATTGAATGTCGGCGCAAAGCAGTAGATCATGGATGCAAACAATCGGTTATTCTTCCTATACCTGAAGATGAATCGAAAGAAAAAGAACTTGCTGAATTCTCTATTACATTTTAAGCATTTGATGCACGTACAGATCTTTTACTTGATTTACTCCTTCGTGGCCTCTCAATAGATTCAGGCTCTATAAATTGAACTTGCTTTGCACTTACTGATAGATTTTTAGATGGCTCAGATGGATTAACTGGTGCGGGTGCGGATGCGGGTGCGGATGCGGGTGCGGGTGCGGGTGCGGATGCAGTTGCTAATGCAGTTGCTAATGCTGTTGTTGCTGTTGTTGATTTAGTTTTACGTGGCCTCTCAATAAATTCAGGTTCAATTGATTGTTTGGAAGATTCTACTGGTGCTACTACTGGAGCTACTGGTGCTGCTACTGGAGCTACTGGTGCTGCTACTGGAGCTACTGGAGCTACTGGTGCTGCTACTGATTTTGTTTTACGTGGCCTCTCAATAAATTCAGGTTCAATTGATTGTTTAGAAGACTCTATTGGTGCTACTGATGCTACTGATGCTGGAGCTGCTGATACTGATTTTTTTACTGATTTACGTGGCCTCTCAATAAATTCAGGTTCAATTGATTGTTTAGAAGACTCTACTGGTTCTACTACTGGAGCTACTACTGCTGATTTTTTTACTGATTTACGTGGCCTCTCAATAAATTCAGGTTCAATTGATTCTATACCAGATAATGCCTCTTTAGAAGATATAGGCTCATTTTTCTTAGATTTTTCCATTTTTTCTTGTTTAGGCTCATTTGCAAATATAAGTGGTTTTTTATATGTTTTTTTCTTTATTTTTAGAAGATCAATTGGTTCATTTTGCTCTGCAACTATAAATTTTTTTCTCCGTTTTTTGGGCTCTTCAGGAATATTTACTTTATCCTTAGGGACAAATGGTGCAGCATCCATATCTAATGGTAGCACTGTCTGTTCTGTCTTTAGTGGATTTTGTCCAATAAGAGGAATCTGTACTTCCTCATTTACAAAGACTCGTTTTGTAAATTTAATAATACCTGCATGCTCCCATCGGTTTTGTAAAATACCAGTTAATAAACTTACAGGTATAGATATTTCACCTGTATTTGTTGTTAATATTCCATTTTTATTTGCTAAGAATACAATTATAATAACTGAATCAGATTTATCCATATTTGATCTAACAAATTGTATAGGATTTTTATCTACTGTATCTCTAAAATTAATAATACAAATTGGAGTTTTTGTACGTTTTACATATTTTATAATATTTGGTTTTCTTATTATTGTAGCATCTTCCTCTAAACCAAATATATCTAATGTACTACCAATAAGAGCAGGCAATGACACTAACGGTTGTGGATCATCTATACTACTTATTTCTTTAAACAATAATGATGTATTTCCTATTATTTCTTGCAATCCTTCATCTAGTTCAATGTTTATCTTTTCTTCAGGCTCATCTTGTTCATCTCTTGACATTTCTTCATAATATTTAGGCTCTTCGATTTTCTGTCTGGCCCAATCTAATCGTAATAGATTTGTCCATGTAACAGATGATTCTGGAATAATATATTGATCTCCTTGATGAATTGGGCGTATAATAGAAGATACTTTGGATATTTCCCCTTTTTTCATAAGTTGTTTTCTACGATTAGGAAAACGTACTAATTCATCTATAATTCGCTTTGTAAATAATTCAGGAGTACTTATCATGCGTTCTCCTTTTGCACTTAAATCGGTTGTTTCATGAACATGCAATAAACATTTGCCTTCATCCGCTTTCCAGTGACATGCACCTGTACATGAATCCTCTTCTGTAATAACACGACAATCTCTTCGTAAAAATGAGCTTGATCCTTTCTTTTCCCAGTCCATATCTGGATCAGGATAAAACCATGATAGCAATGTAGCTGATATGTAAATATAAAGTCTTTTTCGACGCTCATAATCTGGTAAATCTGTATTGAAAATAATATCTTCTATTTGTTTTCGTGTAGCAGTTGCTTCTTGACTTACTAACCAATTTGATACAATTAATCTAAAGTTTTGATATAATTCTTCAAATTCACCATATGTAGATTGTCGTATTAATTCAGGGTCACTTCCACAACTTTTTTCAATTTCCATATTATCAATATATTCATTCCATTCATTTGTATTACTTTTAATGCCTGCAATTTGCCTATCAATAATTGATTGCAAATGATCCACAAATGCTTCTGGAAATGGTTCTATAATTGATGAATCTTTAGGATTCTTAGCAGGTATATAAATACCATTTTTTAATTGAACTGCAATAATCTCATTTGTTCCATTTTGTTTTATTATTTTGTCAATTGCATACCCTTTATATACTGCAAATGTTTTATCTATGTGTGCTTTATAATATTCTATAATAACATCCGCATGTGCTACATTATAATCATTCCAATCTAAATATATATTCTTAACTGAAAATGATGTTGAAATGGAAATAACACCATCATCAATAACAGGAATTGCAATAAGTGTTGATTTTGGACCTGGTTTTGATCGATATGTAACACCTACAATATGATTATAACTATCTTTTATAATTCCTTCAGGTCTCACATGCATTGAATCAATTATTTTTGATAAGGGTATGAGTGCCATAGGATTAATACCATCATGTGATGTATATACAGATCGATATCTACTTTCACATTGAGTAAAATACTCATCCACGCGTCGTTGTACAATTTCAGGCCAATATGATCGTGAAGAATAATTCCATCTCAAAATATGGTTATGCACTGCAACCTCTCCACCTTTTGCAGGTCGATTATTTGTATATAAATATAATTCATAATGAGAATATTTATTTTCAGTTATACCAATTTGTTTTAGCTTTTTTGAAATAAATACAAAATCATTTTTAATATGTCTATCTCGAGAAATACCAAATATAGGACAACGTATTACCACATCTGATTCATTGTGTTCCATTATAATTAATTGTATTCCTCTTTCTGTAAATAATCCAGGCTCAGACAATAATGGCTGTATATGGCGTAAATCCTTTCTTTTAGTAGGATCTTTTATAAAAGCAATAAATCGTTGATAAGAATTAAAAATTCGTAATAATTGATACATATTTGTACTATTAAGAGAAATACCAAGATGATCCTGTGACCATTTCATTAATTCCTGTTTTGTTTCAGGTAATGCACCTTTATCTGCAGGATTATAAAATTCTAATACCAAATTACCAAAATGTGCATTAATAAAGATACGTGGAACCATTACTTCTATAATTCGCTCTTTTACTTCATTAATTGAATTTTTAGATATAATAGGCGATATAACTCCTAATAATGATTCATATACTGTATTTTCTGTTCCAATTCGTAAAAATCCTTGTGCATTAGGTCGTAATTTTAAATGTATTGCAACACGTGTAATAATCTTTGTAGTTGAATTTTGTCTAAAAAATTTATCAAAAACAGGAGGAATCGCTGCAAAAGTACCAGGACCAGGCGTCTTATTTGATTCTAAAATATATTTTTTATAAATATCATTAAATAATGCAGCATATTCAATTGTGCTATCTGCCTTATAGATTAATTCTTGTAGAGCATCACTCGCAACACTTTGAACTTCATATTTTTCCATTTCTTCCTCTTCCTCTTCCTCCTCAATACCAGTATATTTTTCTATTTCTTTTTTTTGGAGATATTCTCTTACATGTGAAAATTGCTCATCTGATATACGAAGAGTAGATTGTTTTAAAAAACAACAAGGTAATGCAAATTTTTCAGGATGATCTGATTTTGACATAAAATCAATATATTTATGATAACTTGCACCTGATTTATCTTTGCGTTGAACAACTGTATGATATCCTCCTGTATTATTTTTATTACCTGTAATTAATCTACCATAAC
>Ga0114959_10004493_pt1 | contig 10688 bp, 9 predicted proteins | sample C_130625_EF_Meta_FD_87317 | JGI IMG/M metagenome (GOLD analysis project Ga0114959, IMG submission 87317) | Freshwater microbial communities from Lake Croche, Canada to study carbon cycling - C_130625_EF_MetaG | ecosystem: Environmental > Aquatic > Freshwater > Lake | place: Lake Croche, Canada...
CGGACACCTTGCAATCCTTTCGCCTGGCCGCCCAAGGCAAGAGTGAAGGCCGCCAGCCGCCCGCGCATTTGCGCGAACGCATTGACACCTATTTCGACCCGCTGCCCTTTTGGTATGCGCCCTTGGAAGACGCTGCCACCGACTTGGCTAACTTCCCGCTCAACGCCATCACCCAGCGGCCCATGGCCATGTACCACTCCTGGGATTCGCAAAACGCTTGGCTGCGGCAAATCCACAGCCACAACTACCTCCATGTCAATCCGCGCACCGCACTGGCCGCAGGCATCGCGGACGGTGGCTGGGCCTGGGTGGAAAGCCAATGGGGAAAAGTGCGCTGTATGGTGCGGCACAGCGAAGCGGTGGAGCCGGGCACGGTGTGGACCTGGAACGCCATTGGCAAGGCCGATGGCGCCTGGCAACTGGCACCGGGCTCGGATGAGGCGCGCAAAGGTTTTTTACTCAACCACCTGATCTCCGAAGAGCTGCCGATGCGCGGTACACCCAGCGGCACGGTGAGCAACTCCGACCCGATTACCGGCCAGGCCGGTTGGTACGACGTGCGTGTGCGCATACGCCCGGCTTCGCCCGAGGAAGCGGGCGAGACTTTCCCGCAAATGGACAGCATGCCCGGCGTGCCCGGCGTGCTGGGCAAAGCGGCGCACGTGCTGCGCTATTTCGCAGGAGGCAAAAAATCATGATCCAGTGGCTCAAAGAACTTTTGCAATCGCCCCTGGCTGAAGGCAGTGGCGGCGCGGTGCACGACACCTCGCCCCCGGTGCGGGTGCGTGCGCGCCAAGGTGAAACATTGGCCAAACAACTAGCGCTGGTGATTGACCTCAATGTTTGCGTGGGCTGCCAGGCCTGCGTCACCTCTTGCAAGCAATGGAACACCTCGGGCAGTGCCGGCCCGCTTGCAGATTTGAACGCCTATGGTGCCAACCCCACGGGAACTTTTTTCAACCGCGTGCAGACCTATGAGGCGGGTGCGTTTCCCGCTACCGAAACCATTCACTTTCCTAAAAGTTGTCTGCATTGCGAAGACCCGCCTTGCGTGCCGGTCTGCCCTACGGGCGCGAGCTACAAGCGTGCAGAAGATGGCATCGTGCTGGTGGATTACGACAAGTGCATTGGCTGCAAATACTGCGCCTGGGCCTGCCCTTATGGCGCACGTGAGCTGGATGAAGAACGCCAGGTGATGACCAAGTGCACGTTGTGCGTAGACCGCGTGTACGACCCCCTGCTGCCCGAGGCCGATCGCCAGCCCGCATGTGTGCAGGCCTGCCCGACCAATGCGCGTTTGTTTGGCGACATCAAAGACCCCGACAGCGTGGTGAGCAAAGCGATTGCCGAGCGCGGCGGTTACCAGCTGATGCCCGAGTGGGACACGCAGCCGGCCAACCACTATTTGCCACGCCGCATGACGCCTGCGGCCTCGGCGCCCGCATCGCCAGTGGGCAAGGAGTAAGCGCCATGCATCCGGCTTTTTCTATTTTGTTTTTCACCACGCTGGCTGGTGCTGCACAAGGGCTGCTGGTCGCGCTGGCGCTGGCGCAGATCGCTGGCGTAGCGATGGATGGTGTATTTGCGCTGCAATCCATCGCGTTGGGACTGGTGCTGCTGGTAGCGGGTTTGGCATCTTCCTTTTTGCACCTGGGCCACAAGATGCGCGCGTGGCGCGCAGTGCTGATGTGGCGCACTTCCTGGATGTCGCGCGAGGTGATTGTGCTGCCTGCGTATATTGCTCTGGCTGCGTTGTGGTGGCTAGCGCACTACAAAGGCGCGGACGGCGCGTTGGCACTTGCACTGCCGTGGCTGATCGTGCTGGGCGCGCTGCTGCTGTGGTATTGCACCGCCATGATTTACGCGTGTCTGCGCTTTATCCAAGAGTGGGCGCACTGGAGTACGGTGGCTAATTTCGGGCTGATTGGCTTGGCTTCGGGCAGCGTGCTGGCCTGTGCGCTGGCGGCATCCGGCGGGCAAACTGTATTGCTCAGTGCATTGGCACCATGGGCCACTGCGGCTACGTTTTTGGCAGCCATAGTGCGCTGGAGCAGTCTGCGTCGCAACCAAAGTTTGCGCCCTGCCTCCACGCTGCAATCGGCCACCGGCATCCAGGCCACGCGCCTGGTACAAAAATCCATGGGCATGTCTGCCGGCGCCTTCAACACCCGCGAGTTTTTTCACGGCACCAGCCAATTGGTTTTTCGCAATGTGCGCTGGGCTTTTATTGTGGGCTTGTTCGTGCTGCCTTTGGGACTGCAACTGTGCGCCCTGAGCAGCACTGGCACCTGGCCTTGGTTGTGGGCTGCATTGCTGCAAGCCCCCGCGCTGATCGCCGAGCGCTGGGTGTTTTTCGCACAGGCCAAGCATCCGCAAAATTTGTACTACCAAGTGGTGGGCTAAAGCGCTTTAGCGTGCGCGCTCACGCTGCGCAATCCAGACCGTAGAGGCCAGGATGACGGTGGCGCCCACAATAGTGGAGTGGCTGGGTACGTCGCCAAATGCGAGCCAACCCATCAGCGAGGCCCAGAGTAAGTCAAGAAATCGCAGGGACTGGGTCGCGGAAATGTCGGCCACCCTAAAGGCGCGGGCTAGCATGTAATGGGCGGTCGAGCCCAAAATGCCAGCGATAAAAAATCCAAACCATTGCATTGGCGTGGGGTCGCTCCAATGCAAAAGGCCCAAGGGCAAGCTCAGCACCGTCACCGAAATAGCTTGCCACAGCACGATGACGCCCGAGGTCTCGGTGCGCGTCAGGCTTTTGGTCACCAAAAACGAGGCGGCAAACAGTGGCGAAGACGCCAGCATGATCAGGAAATACCACCCCCCATCCGTCGATAAATTGGGCCCCACGACCAACATCACGCCAGCAAAGCCGACCAAAGCAGCAATCCAGCGATCGGCGTGCATTTTTTCGCCTAAGAACCAGGCTGCGCCCAGCATAATGAAAATGGGGCCAGTAAAGCCGATGGCGGTCATATCGGCCAAGCCAATGCGTGGCAAGGCGGTGAACCAAAACATCAGGCCCACGGTATGCAAAGCGCCGCGCCACCACTGGCCCATCATATGGACCGGGCGGTAAGCGGCCAGGCCTTCGCGCAGAACCAGCGGCAACACCGCCAAGGTGCCAAAGAGGTAGCGCAAAAATTGCGCCTCAAACGGATCCAGGGTCAGCGTGATGCTGCGCACGATGGTGTTGAGTACCGAAAAGACGATGCCACTGGCCGCGATCCACAACATGCCGCGCCACACCGGCGGCAAACTGCGCGCGCGCAGCGCAATACGCCGTCGTACCACGCTGCGCACCCCGCGGGCGCGGCGCATGAGAGTGGGGTCGGCGGCGCTCATGGGCGCGCTCGCTTGGGGGTGCATTTCACCGCTTCAGTATAGGTTGCAGGCAAGGGCAAGCCGGGCTAGCCGCTCAGCTAAACAGCTGGCCGCGCGCCGCGTCGGTAATAGCCAGCACGCAGGGGTGGCTGATACGCCGCTCCACGGACACGGCGTAAAACTCTTCCACCAATTCCTCGCTGCGGCCTACGCATTGCACGGCGCATTGGTCCATGGTTTCTTGCTCCATCACGCGAGGCACGATGAACACGCCCCGGCCCTCGCGGCCAAAGGCGGTCATGAGGGCACCGTCATCAAACTCGCCGACGATGCGCGCCGTGATGTTGTGCCGCGTAAGCCAAGCCTCAAGCTGTGGGCGCACCGAGGCCTGGGCACCCTGTATGAGCAAGGGTGCGCCATTTAAGCAAGCGGGAAATGGCCCGCTCAATTGGGCCGCCACTTGCGGCGTACACAAAAAGGACATGCTGCTGCGGCCCAGGGCGTGGTTAAAGGCGCGCACATTGATCCGCCGCGACATGGGCGCGTCGGCAATCACCAGGTCAATGCGGTTCAAAGCCAGCTGCGACAACAAGTCGGAGAACTTACCCTCGCTACACACCATGCGCACAGGCGAGGCCAAAGACAAGGCCGGCTCCAAAAGCCGGTAGGCCACCGATTTATTTACCGAATCGGCCACGCCCACCCGAAACTCCAGCACCTGGGTGCCGCCATGGGCCTGGCGCACCGCCGTCTCGAGCTCGCTGCCTAAGGTGAAAATTTGATCGGCATAGCCCAGAGCCAGGCGGCCGTGCTCGGTCAGCTCCAGCGAACGGCCGCTTTTCTTGAAGAGTTTGCGGCCCAGCCAGTCCTCCAGCAGGTGGATCTGGCCCGACAGCGTCTGCGGTGTGGTGTGCAATTGCTCGCCCGCGCGCATCACGCCGCCGGACTTGGCGGTTACCCAAAAGTAATACAAGTGCTTGAAATTCATCAGGAATTCTCCATTTTTGGCGCATCTACCCAGGCGCTCGACATTATTTACTTCGATTTATTCGAAGTAAATATTGAAAAAATACGAATTTACACGATGTATTAGACCGCCTACATTCCGCCCAGCACCCCTGGTGCGTTAACCCTAAGGAGTTCTTATGCGATTGAGTACCCGCGGCCGTTTTGCCATCAATGCCATGGTGGACTTGGCGTTGCGCACACCCGGGCAACCGGTGCCGCTGAGCGATTTGGCCCTGCGCCACGGCATTTCTTTGTCCTACCTGGAGCAGGTTTTTGCCAAATTACGCCAGCATGGATTAGTGGAGAGCACCCGCGGGCCCGGTGGCGGCTATGCGCTGGGCTTTAGGGGCGACACGATTTCGGTAGCCGACATCGTGCTGGCCATCGAAGAAGGCCCGGCACGCGCGCAGCGTGGTCAGGAAGACATGACCGAGGCGTTGTGGGAGCAACTGCAAAGTGCCCTGCTCGAGCACATGAAGAACATCAGCCTGCACAGCCTGGCGCTACAGCAAAAAGCCAAAGGCTTTGCCGTGCAAGAGCGCAGCACGCCCAAGAAAAGCCTGGTCAAAAAGACCGCGCCTGCACTGTCCAAACCCAATGCGCCCAACTCGGTGTTTGCCCTGGGCAGTTGGCTGCCCACGCGGGCCTGAGCGGGGCGCGATTATTTAAGGTCGATTTTGATCGACGCGTACCAAGCGGCCAGGTCCTCAATATCGGTATTGCTCAAGGGCTTGGCCATGATGGCCATCATCTCGTTTTGGCGCTTGCCACTGCGGTAGGCGCGCAACTGCTCGATCAGGTAGATCTCGGGTTGTCCGGCCAGGTTGGGGGCCTCATTGAGGGTAGAGATACCTTTAGCGCCATGACAGGTAGCGCAAGGTGTGGCTTTGGCTTTGCCCGCATCGGCGTCGCCTGCCCAGGCGGACAAGCAAAGGGTGGTGGCCGCAATTGCCAGCAGGAACGGAATTTTCATAGCATCGATCAAAAGAAATTGGTAAACACAGGGCGCAAAAAAGCGGGCCCGGCACGCAGCCCGGCCCGCTTTTGACCAGAATAATTACTTCTGGTAAGAGATGCGGTACACCGCACCAGCCTTGTCGTCAGATACCAGGATCGATCCGTCGATGTATTGCTGCACATCCACAGGGCGGCCCAGGTAGACGCCATCGGCGTTCATCCAGCCCTCAGCAAAGGGCTCGGTCTTGACCGCATTGCCCTTGTCGTCCAAGTAAGTCACCATGATGCGAGCGCCACGGGGCTTAACTGCATTCCAAGAGCCATGCTGGGCGCTAAAAATGGCGTTTTTGTACTTGGCCGGGAATTGCTTACCGGTGTAGAACATCATGCCCAGATCAGCAGCATGGGCCACCATCTCGACTTGGGGTTTGACGTATTTGTCAGCCATTTCTTTCGGGATAGGCTTGCCCTTGTAGTCGTCGGTGCGCACATCGCCGCCGCCATAGTAGGGGTGGCCGTACCACAGGCCATGAACCAGCTTGCCATCGGCGCCGACTGGTACTTTGTTGAGCTCGCCTGGGGGCGTTTCGTCACCCATGCCATCGACTTGGTTATCCGTCCACCACAGAGAGCTGTCCTTGGGGTTGAAAGCCAGGCCTGAAGAATTACGCAGACCGGTCAGCACCACTTTGCGGTCGCCGCCGTCGCGGTTAAAGCTGACTACGCCACCAATACCCACTTTGCGGTACAGGTCCACCTTCTCGGGTGGGGTCACATTAAAGGGCTGACCCAAGGTGATGTAGATGCGGTTGTCAGGCCCAATCACACAAGCGCGCGCGGTGTGGTTGTAGGACTCCTCCTCGGCCGGAATCAGGTCACCTTGCTTGACGATGGGCACAGCCACGGTGTCGGAGGTCTCGGTGAAGTACTCGGCGGCAGGGAACATCATCACGCGGTTGCGCTCAGCCACAAACAAGAAGCCGTCGGGCGAGTAGCAAACGCCGGCGGGCACGTCAAACTTCACGCTGGGGCTGAATTCTTCGACCGTGTCAGCCACGTTGTCCATGTCGCGGTCATTGGCGTAGTAGACCTTGCTCTTGCGCGTGCCAACCCAGACGGCGGCTGTATTGCGGCTCACGGCAATGCCGCGTGCGTCCGGAACAATGGCGAAGAGCTCAATCTTGAATCCTTCGGGCATGCGGATTTCTTTGAGCATCTTGGTGAGGTTTTCCGCATATTTGCCGCCCTGGGGCACTTTGACCAGGGTTCCGGGCGTATCGGTTTTCTTAAACGCGCCGAGTTTTTCCAGGTTGGCGTCGTCGCCAGCGGCAAACGCGGTGCCTAGCCCGACCGAAAAAGCCGCGCCGATCGCCAAGCAGGTGGCCGTGCGGCGCAATGTGTTGCGCAGTGAATAGCTCATGGTGTCTCCATCGTTCAAAGAAGCCAAACCCACACTGTGCAAGCCGGCAGCGCCTACCCCTGTGTGAAAAGCCACATCAGGCAGCGCGTGAAGCCACTTTAATTCTTAGGGGGATTTCTTCCATAGTGAAAACCCTCGAATCGCACCCGAATGACCCGCCTATTTCTTCACTGCTTGCTTGAAAAAAATTTCATTGTCTGGGGCGTAGGGCCTCGGACACAATCTGGGCCCACAGGGCAGCCCGGGGTGTTTCAGCCCCTGGGCCGCGCCCTGCCCCTTGGAGTTCGCCCACATGCCACCCCGATCCGGCGCTGCGTTGCGCATTTGTTTCTCGTCATTAACGGTGGTTGCGCTGGTACCCGCGCAAGCCCAGACACTTGAAGAGGTGGTCGTGAGCGCTTCGCGCGCCGAAATGCGCAGCTTTGATGCGCCGGCGGCAATCCAAACCGTGGGACGCGAGGCGATCGCCGGCGGCGGCGCCCAGGTCAACCTGTCCGAGGCCCTGGTCCGCGTACCCGGCCTGACGATTTTGGAGCGACAAAACTACGCCCAGGACCTGCAAGTCTCCATCCGGGGCTTTGGGGCCCGTGCGGCTTTTGGCATCCGCGGCATCCGTTTGCTTATTGATGGTATTCCCGCCACCACGCCAGACGGGCAAGGCCAGTCGTCGTCCATCAGCCTGACCTCGACCGAGCGCATCGAAGTCTTGCGCGGGCCGCTGGCCCTGCTGTATGGCAACTCCTCGGGCGGCGTGATTTCGGCATTTACGCAGGACGCACCCCAAGAGACGACCGCCCAGTACCAATATTTCACCGGCGCCTACGGCCTGCGCCGCGCCGATTACCAGTTAGCCGGCACAGCAGGCAGCGCGGGTATCGTCGCCGACTACGCCACCTTCTCCACCGACGGCTACCGGGCCAACAGCGCCGCTGAGCGCCGCCAGTTCAACACCAGTTTGCGCTTTGATGCCAACGCGCAAACCCGCGTGCACATGGTGTTTAACCAATTTGATATGCCCTTGGCGCAAGACGCCTTAGGCCTCAAAAAAGAGCAGCTCGGCGACCCCTCCGCGGCAGGCACCGGCGCTCTGGGCTACCAAACCCGCAAGGTGGTGTTGCAAAACCAATGGGGCAGTTCGGTTAGTTACCAATTCGACACAGACCACAGCCTGCTCACCCGCGCCTACTACGGTACCCGCGACAACCTGCAATACCAGGTGGCCAGTGCCAGCGCGCCCACCGGAGGCTGGGTCGGCTTGGGCCGCGCCTATTACGGCGTCGGCGCGCAATACAACGCACGCAGTCTGTGGAACGACACCCCGCTGCAATGGGCTGCGGGCTATGAATTTGACCGCTCGGTGGAGCGCCGCCAGGCCGGCAAATCCAGCGGCGGCCAGAAAACCGGCGACCCCATCACCCGCAACGAAGACAACCAGGCCCAAAACAGCGATGCCTTCGTGCAGGCCACGGCCCACGTTAGTGAAAAACTGTCACTGACGGGCGGACTGCGCTGGAGCAATGTGTCCCTGAGCAGCAGTGACCTGTATTTGCAAGACGGCGATGGCTCGGGCGCGATCAGCTACAGCGCAGCCAATCCGGTATTGGGCCTGACCTGGCACGCGGCCAACACACTCAATGTGTACGCCAACTATGGGCAAGGCTTTGAAAGCCCGACGCTGGCCGAAGTGGCCTACTCGACCGTGAGCAGCACACCGGCTGTCGTCAAAGGTAGCTTTAACACCGGGTTGAACGCTTCTAACAGCCAGCACTACGAGCTGGGCACCAAGTGGACCCCGGCGCCACGCACCCGCCTGGACCTGGCCTTCTACCAGATCAATACCAGCAATGAAATCATGGTCGACACCACCAGCGCCGGCCAGTCTTCCTACAAGAATGCGCCCAACACCACACGCAGTGGCTGGGAGCTCAGCGCCAGCACCTGGTTGCACCCGCAAGTAAGCCTGCGCTTGTCCGCTGCCGCTATCGACGCGCAGTACGCGACGACCGTGCCCGCAAGCACCCTGCAGGCGGGCAATAAGCTGCCGGGCATTCCACAAACCACGGTGTTTTCTGAACTGGCCTGGGAAAACGCGGCAGGCGCCACCGGAGCCCGCGCCGCGCTGGAATTAGTGCAGGCCGGACGCATCTATGCCAATGACGCCAATACCGCCTCTGCCGATGGGCACACTGTGTTCAATATGGCGCTGCAGCAGCGCTGGGCGGTGGACAAAGGCACGCTGACCGTCTACGGCCGTGTCAACAACCTGGGTGATGAGCGCTATGTAGGCTCGGTCATCGTTAACCAAAACGCCAATTTGCAGTACTACGAGCCTGGCCTGCCGCGTAACTGGCTGATAGGCCTGAACCTGCGCCTGCCTTTGTCCTAGGTCGCCAAAGCGGTCACGGCGCTCGGGCACAATGCATGTAGTTTCCCTGTTGGCCCCACCTACAACCGAACTGCCCGCACGTGTCATACGCATTGCAAGTCGACCGCCCGCGCCTATTTGCACAGCCTGCCCTGCGGCGGTGGCTGGCATGGGGCGCAATAGCCTGCTTTGTCGCGCTCCTGAGCGCTTGCGCCACGGCCCCGGCACCCACTGCGCAAAACAGCACCCAGGCCGCATGGAGCGTGCTGGATCTGAGCCAATGGCAAGCCTTACATCTTCCCGGAAAAACGGCCACGGACTACCAGCTTGACAGTCAGGCCCCCGCAGACCCGCAGGGCGCACGCCTGGCTTTGCGCGCACGCGCGCAAGACTCGGCCAGCATGGTGCGCACGCCGGTGCACATCGCCGCCGAAGACCTGGGACGCATCCATTTTTCATGGAATGTGCCCGCGCTCATTGACGGGGCAGATATGGCCACCCGCCATGGCGACGACTCACCGGTGCGCTTGGTGCTGGCCTTTGAGGGCGACCGCAGCCAGTTTTCGGCCAAAGACAGCGCACTCAATGAGCTCACCCGGCTAGTTACGGGCGAAGAAATGCCCTACGCCACGCTGATGTATGTCTGGTGCAACACCCGCCCTACCGGTACCGTGATCCACAACGCCCGCACGGACCGCATTCGCAAAATCGTGGTGGAGTCCGGGCCCCAGGGCCTCAAACAATGGCGCCACTATCTGCGCGACATACGGGCCGACTACCGCGCGGCCTTTGGGCAAGAACCCGGCGCCTTGGTGGGTATTGGCATCATGACCGACAGCGACAACACCCACAGCCAAGCCACCGCCTGGTACGGCAAGATCAGCCTGCACTAGGCGCGCAACGGATAATCAAGCATTCATTTTTGGAGTTGCTATGGCACATGCCACTTTTCTCTGGCAGGACCCTTTTTTACTGGACGCTCAACTCAGCGATGACGAGCGCATGGTGCGCGACGCCGCCGCCGCCTATTGCCAAGACAAATTGCAAAGCCGGGTGACCCAGGCGTTTCGGCATGAAACCACGGACCCGGCCATCTTCCGGGAAATGGGCGAGCTGGGCTTGTTGGGTCCCACCATCCCCGAGGCCTATGGCGGACCGGGCCTCAATTACGTCGCCTACGGCCTGATCGCACGCGAGGTGGAGCGCGTGGACAGCGGTTACCGCTCCATGATGAGCGTGCAAAGCTCGCTGGTGATGCTGCCCATTTACGAATTCGGCACCGAAGCGCAGCGCCAAAAATACCTGCCCGCGCTGGCCAGCGGAAAAACCATTGGTTGCTTTGGTCTGACCGAACCCAACCACGGCTCAGACCCGCAAAGCATGGTGACCCGTGCCCAAAAAGTGGCCGGTGGCTACCAACTCAGCGGCGCCAAGATGTGGATTAGCAACAGCCCGATCGCCGATGTCTTCGTGGTCTGGGCCAAAGAGGTAAGCGAGTCGGGTGCGGTGGGCCCCATACGCGGCTTTATCCTCGAAAAAGGCATGGCAGGCCTGTCCGCCCCGGCCATCCACGGCAAAGTGGGCTTGCGTGCCAGCATCACCGGCGAGATC
>Ga0114959_10004497_pt1 | contig 10682 bp, 10 predicted proteins | sample C_130625_EF_Meta_FD_87317 | JGI IMG/M metagenome (GOLD analysis project Ga0114959, IMG submission 87317) | Freshwater microbial communities from Lake Croche, Canada to study carbon cycling - C_130625_EF_MetaG | ecosystem: Environmental > Aquatic > Freshwater > Lake | place: Lake Croche, Canada...
CTTAAGGCCCGGTAGCGCAGTTGGTTAGCGCGCCGCCCTGTCACGGCGGAGGTCGCGGGTTCAAGTCCCGTCCGGGTCGCAAAGGTTTTGGTGTTGTATGCAAATTTATTTGTGTGCCATGCGTACTGGTGGGCAACTGCTAGCAAGATCTTTGTTGGCTTGGTAGCTCAGTTGGTACGAGCGAACGACTGAAAATCGTTAGGTCGCCGGTTCGATCCCGGCCCAAGCCACCGTTAGCTCTTTTGATTCTTTGCAAAAGGCCTAAATTTTAAAGTCTGCTCGTAAAATCTTTGATTGTTAAATGCAAGCCCTCATCAAGTGAAACTTTTGGAGACCACTCTAGAAGAGTTCTGGCTAGATTTATATCCGGTTTTCTTTGCTTTGGGTCATCTGCGGGTAATGCATGGTGAACTACTTTAGAGTTTGACTGAGTGAAAGAGATTATTTTAGACGCCATCTGGCTCATACTAAATTCTGTAGGATTTCCTAGATTTAGCGGTCCGCTAAATCCTGTCGATTTATGCATAAAACTGTACAGACCATCAATCAAATCGCTTACATAACAGAAAGACCTTGTTTGGCTGCCGTCTCCATAAACTGTTAGGTCCTCATCCTTTAACGCCTGGTGGATAAAATTACTAACTACGCGACCATCGGTAAAACTCATTCTCGGCCCAAAAGTGTTAAAAATTCTAGCAACTTTAATATTCACACCGAATTGTCTGTGGAAATCAAAAAATAGAGACTCGGATGCTCTCTTGCCTTCGTCATAGCAGGCACGCAATCCAATTGGGTTAACGTTGCCCCAATAACTTTCTCTCTGTGGTGACTCCGACGGATCGCCATAAACTTCGGAAGTCGAAGCTTGCAAAATTGGAATATCAAGTTTGTTTGCTAGCTCCAACATATTTATGGCTCCCAGCAAACTTGTCTTAATGGTTTGTACGGGAAATTTTTGGTATTGGACAGGAGATGCGGGACATGCCAAGTTGTAAATCGCATCAACCTCAACGGACAATGGAAACATCACATCGTGTTCCATGAATTCGAATTTGGAGTTTTTTGTAAGGTGAGAAATGTTTGCTTCTGAGCCTGTGTATAAATTATCAACAGCCAGAACTTCATGACCTTCTAATATCAACCTGTCACACAAATGGGACCCTAGAAATCCCGCGCCTCCAGTAACTAAGACTCTCACGCTATTACACCCCCTCAAAAATTCTCATCTCAACTTCACGAATGAGTTCGCCTAAAGGCTAGCATCATTGGGCTAAAAAGTGATTTAGGCCATTTCCCCTGCTTTAGCGAACTTCCACTAAGATTTGACACTTCCTAAGAAACTAAAAATCTATGTCAAATCCATTTAATAACCTCCCAATTCTGGGGAAATTGGAAATGAACCAAATTAACTTCACTGCTTAGGCTGTCTCCAATAATTTTGCCAGTTGAGTAAAACCAGGGCTCTGGGGCATATATTTTTCCTGTCGAATTAAACATTCCACCCCAAAATGAAAAAGTCGAATTACTGATAATCAATTGGTCAATCTTTGACATAACATAGAGAGTCTCTAGATCATTATATTCTTCTGCTTTCACAACTTTTAAGTTTGGCAAATCAAATATCCAAGCGTACTTTCTACGCGCATCCACTTCGCTATCTGTAAAGATCCAAACCTTCGAACCCTTTTTTTCTGCAAATGCCATCTCAACTGCTTTCCGATAATACAAATCAGATAACTTTGTCATACTGGATTCGTTCCCATAATCTTTAGCCCTGAGGTGTATGCCCAACGTAGATTGGGATGTCACTTGGTCAATGTCTTGAAAGAATGAATCTCTTACCTCTTTAGGTTGGAAAAGGGGCATGCATCCATTGTCTCGTGCAAATTCAATAAGTTGTAACGATTGAAGATTCCCTCTGATGCGAATGGTTTTTTGCTCTGGGATTAGTAGACGCATATCCTCGATTGACAATTTGACTCCTATTTCACCATTTGGCGAGGCATCAACAAGGGTATCTCTCAAAAAGGGCACAAAAGATTTCCATTTATTCATTCGTGAAAAGTCGTAGATTAATCCCTTTCTTAAAAACACCTCATTCACACCATTAATTCCCCGCAAATTGGATGAACTTAATCCACTTTTTCTATTACTGCGAACATACTTTCCCTTCGAGACTCTAGAGTCATCTATGAGTAAAACGGCTCCGCAATCTTGCGCTATTGCATAACCAGCGTGATACTGAAAAAGTTGATTCCCGAGTCCACCAGAAAGTTGTATTATCAGCTTTTTCATTCAACCATCTCTTCTCGTCACGACTCGCGATAGACTGAACACTATAGGCAAAGTGATTCAGAAACGATACAGCAATAAAGTATGACAATAAAGCTAGGGTAGGGGAATTGTAGTCATGAAACGCTTTGCTTTAGAAATACGAGTAGCCTCCCGCAAATCTAGATCTTATCTCATCAGGTATTTTCTTTCGCGGATAATGAGGTTGGGTCCACAAAGTCATCAATTGATGTTCGGTGAATCAGAACCTATCTCTAAGAGTTTGTCAGTTTTGAAAAAGATTGACGATGCCTATATTTATTCGGTGCCGCACCCTAGAGATAATAATCTAGAAATTCACGCATTTAGTCCTCGCTATCTAATCCGAGGTTCGGATATTTCTGTCGACACAGTGACCGGTATAGTAACGTTACCGAACGGCAATTTTGTAGTTGAGTCATCATCTTGGAGCAAGCAAGATTTGGAATTAAATGTCGTTCACCGGTCGCGATATTTTCAAGAAGTGAAAGTTTCAGGTGTCGAAAATGTTCTGCTTGCTTCCAACGGATTTTACCATTGGTTATTAGAAGACCTACCTTTATACTTGAGGTTACTTAAAGAAAAGAGACAAGAAGGTACCTCGCTTAAGACTTTTGTATACGATTCGGCTCCAACCTATGTGAAAGATTTTCTCAGCTGGATGAGTATTGAAGGAATTAACCTACAGAGGTTTGCGAGTTTCGAGGAAATGGAATTTATTTCGAGGGGAGATGACACAGGCTGGCCCCGAAGGGAAGATATAAATATTTTGCGAGATACTTTCGCCCCGCTATTCCTTGAAAAGAAATTGGACAAAAAAATCTACATCTCAAGGATTAAATCAACTAGAACAACGCATTATGAAAGCGAACTGACTGCCTTACTTGCCGCTGATGGCTGGACCATACTTTATCCTGAGACTCTCTCGCTAGCGGAGCAGATCCAGAAAATTTCTGAGGCGCGAGTTTTGTGTGGTCTACACGGCGCTGGTTTAGCAGGAATGGTTTGGATGAATTCCTCTGCAACAGTAATAGAGATTAGTCGTGCGACTATGTCAAGAGCATGTTTTGCTCGACTTGCAAATAGTTGTCACCTAAATTACTTCTGGTTGAGCGATGATTCCATGGATATCTCGAATCTTTTCCTTGCCATATCGAAGCTAACCGAATCAGACACGCCGGTTTTCTAGGAACTTTCTTTATTTCTAAATCCACCTGCACTTGAATCGAGTCTGCATGCAGCTATTTTCAGTTTCTACCTTACAATCTGGACATGAATGCACATGGGTCAGGACTTCAACTCGATATGGCTAAATTTAAAAGCATTGGCTCTGATGTCGTGATTTCTCCATTCGTTGAAATTAGGTATCCTCAACTAGTATCGATTGGGGATCATGTAGCAATAGATTTTGGATTTGTTCTGAGCACTGCAGCTAAAATTGGTAACTACATTCATATTGGTCCTCACGTTTCTGTAATCGGAGGGAAGGGCGCGCAACTTATACTCGGCGATTTTTGTTCAGTGGCTGCCGGCGTGAGGATAATCTGTAGAGGTGATGAACACTTAGGTGCAGGAATTGTCGGAGCTTTAGTTCCAACAAGGTACAAGGATCGTCTAATTGGTGAACAGATTGAAATTCCAAGATTCGCGGCATTGGGTACAAATTCGATCGTAATGCCTGGGGTAATAATTGGTGAAGGAGCGGTTCTAGGAGCAAATTCACTCCTTAAAATGGATGCAGAGCCGTGGACAATTTACGCAGGTTCACCTGCTAAACCTATTCGATTAAGACCTAAAGAGAAGATTCTTCAATTCGCAAAGGAAATTGGTGAATGACATGAACAAAAAAAAGGCATTGGTAACTGGAATAACAGGTCAAGATGGATCTTATCTAACAGAATACTTATTAACTATGAATTATGAAGTACATGGAATAATGAGACGATCTTCCACTTTCACCACGGAACGCATCGATCACCTTATTAAGGATCCCCGAGTAAAACTACATTTAGGTGACCTTAATGACTCAAGCAATATCCATCGGTTAGTCGATGAAGTTCGGCCGCAGGAGATATACCACCTAGGAGCACAATCTCATGTTGGAGTCTCCTTTGAAGTGCCTGAATATACTGGTGATGTTTCGGGTTTAGGAACTCTACGTATCTTAAATGCGGTGAAAAGTATCGATCCCGAAATAAAATTTTATAATGCGGCGACTTCTGAAATGTTTGGTGGAATTTTAGGGAGTCAGCCACAAAATGAAAAAACAAACTTTCATCCAAGATCGCCATACGGGGCAGCTAAATTGTACGCTTTCTGGCTATGCGTAAATTATCGTGAAGCATTTAATCTCTTTATTGCAAATGGAATTCTATTCAATCATGAATCTCCTCGACGAGGAGGCACGTTTGTGACAAAAAAAATCTCAGCAAGCGTTGCCAAGTATGTAAAAGACGGGGACTATGTCTTAAGTCTGGGAAATTTGGATTCTGTTCGTGACTGGGGTTTTGCGGGTGATTATGTTAAGGCAATGCATTCCATGCTCCAAATGGCTACTGCCGATGATTTTGTAGTTGCCACCGGAGTTGGCACCACTGTGAGGCGATTTGTAGAAATGGCGTACGAAGTAGTGGACGTAAAAATCAAATGGGAAGGCCAGGGAGCAGGAGAAGTCGGTGTTAATTCAAGCAATGGTCAAACTATTATTAAGATTGATCCACGCTTATTTCGCCCCTCTGAGGTTGATGTTTTGATAGGTGATTACTCAAAGGCTAAATCTCAACTAGGTTGGAGCCCGAAGACTAATGTCTTTGACTTAGCAAAAATGATGGTGGAAAGTGAGTTGAAAAATTCTTGACAATGCTGGTCGAGTTCTAGTTTTAGGCCATAGTGGATTTTTAGGCTCAAGCCTTTTCAACCATTTTCTGAGCAAGGATTGGGAAGTTTCAGGTATTTCTCGTTCGAATGGTTACGATTTAAGAGACCCTAATACTTTAATTGACTTGGGTAAAAAACAAAGTTTCGACGTCATTATTAATTGTGCGGCTCACGTGGGAGGAATAGCTTACGGATTAGAAAACCAAAAATCTATTTTTAATGACAACCTAGAAATGATGATTAATATTTTTCAATTTGCTTCAGCAACGGAGGCTTTCCTAATTAACCCAATCTCCAATTGTGCCTATCCTGGGCATTTAAACGAATTTAAAGAAGAAAACTTCTGGGATGGGCCTTTGGATAAGTCGGTACAAGTTTATGGCGAAGTTCGACGATTAACATTAATTGCATCTGCGGCATACAGGTCAGATTCCTCTCTCAGGACCCTGAATATCTGTTTTCCAAACCTCTATGGCCCAGGGGACCATAAGGATCCAAAAAGGGCTCACGCACTTGGTGCTTTAGCTAATAAATTTGTAAATGCCGCCCGGATTGAAAGTAGCGAAGTTGTCGTTTGGGGTTCCGGTAGACCCGTAAGGGAATGGTTGTACATTGATGACGCAATTAGTGCCATTGAGAAATGTATTCTGCATGAAGTTGAATCTGATTTACTAAATATTGGATGCGGTAAGGGAATATCAATTACTGATTTAGCTGAAATTTTGGCTCTAGAAAGTGGATTTAAAGGTCAAATTGTTTACGATAAAGCAAAACCAGACGGTGATCTAATGAAAATCATGAATAGTGATATCTCAAAGAAACTCTTGAATTGGTCACCATCAACATCACTTAAGGATGGAATTAAGAAGACGATAGCGTGGTACCAGCAAACGTAGTGTAAATCAGTGAATTCCTCGGTATGCTACAGGTATGGATTTTTTTGATGGAGAAACCCTCATTGCGCGTGTAGTGGACATTAAGAGCCTGCCTGTGCAAGGTCTAACGTTTTTATCTAACCCCAATGACCTTCTTCAGGTTGGGGTGTGGCAACACCCAAAGGGTCACTCGAGTATTCCTCATGTTCACAATTTCTTAGAAAGGACTATTAACCGCACTACAGAAGTGTTATATGTCGCTTCCGGGATGGTTCATGCCGATATTTATGGAGAGGACGGTTCGTTCTTATCCTCTACGAATTTGGCTGCAGGTCAATTGTTACATTGCTATGGAGGCGGCCATGCTTACAGAATCATCCAAGATTTGACGGTGGTGCTGGAATTCAAAAATGGACCCTATTTAGGAGCAGAATTGGACCGGACACAATTTGATCAAGTGTGCAAATGTCATGAGGAGGTAAATCATGAATAATATAAACATACCTCAAATGAAACCATTTTTTGATAACACAGAAGTAACGGCAATGTCCAAATATTTGGAATCTGGTGGATTTCTAACTGAATTTATGGAAACAACTGCTCTAGAAAAAGAGATTTCTGAATTTGTTAATGTTAAGCACGTAGTAATGGTTAATAATGGCACCTTATCGTTATTTATGATGTTGAAGATCTTAAATATAGGTCCAGGCGATGAAGTGATTGTGCCTAATTACACGATGATTGCAACTCCTAACGCCGTAAGCGCAGTCGGTGCAGAACCTATTTTTGTAGATGTCGAGCCATCAACCCTCTGTATGGATATAGATTTAGTTAAAGGTGCGGTTTCAGCAAAGACAAAAGCAATACTTTATGTTTCTCCAAATGGAAGATCCCCCTCTTACCCTATTCAAGATCTTATTGATTTCTGCGCATCTTCAAAAATAGTTTTTCTAGAAGATGCCGCACAAGGGCTTGGGAGTCAATTTCCCAATGGAGCTCATATTGGAACCATGGGGCTTATGGGGAGTTTCTCTTTCTCTGTTCCAAAGATAATAACCATGGGCCAAGGGGGATGCATTGTCACTAATGATGATGGATTGGCTAATCAGCTTCGCGCATACAAAGATTTTGGTCGCACTCAAGGCGGAATAGATATCCATGGGACTATTGGTTTGAACTTTAAAATCACTGACCTTCAAGCCGTCATAGGTAGAGTGCAAATGGCAAAGTTGCCTGCAAGAGTTGAGCGAAAAAAAGAGATCTGGCAAAAGTATTCAGAAGCACTAGACAATAACCAGAATATTACTTTGTTTGAACACGATCTGAATCTGGTATCACCTTGGTTCATAGATTGTCTGGCTGACAATCGTGAGGAACTGATAACTCATCTTCGCGATAATGGAATAGGAACAAGAAAAATGTATCCTCCAATTAATGCTCAAGTTGCTTATAACAAATCAGGGTCATACCCCAATTCAAATCTAATAGGCGAGAAGGGTCTGTGGCTCCCTTCATTTGTCCAAATCACTGATGCTGAAATTGAATTAGTCGCAAACACGATTCGAGACTTTTACACAAATTGAACTGAATGATGAAGCAAACCGGCATTTCAATTTGTATTGCGGGCAGCAGACATATCCCATTCGACCGCCCAGATCAAGTTTATCGATTCTCTCAATTGCTAGACTCTTTGCGCAATACTGGCTACTTGTTGAGCCGAGATCCTAAATCAGATTGGTTAATATCTATAAATCATAACAAATCCGCCTACCGAAAATTTATTTCAGCTGGGGGATCGGCTAAACGTGCAATTCTCTTGAGAGATGAACCTGTGAGCGTATTTCCTTCTCAGTTTGAAGCTCATGTAGAGAATCTGTATTCACTAGTTTTGACGCCGGGCCTCAGTAAAAATCTTTCAAGTAAAACTTTTTTTATTCCGTGGCCATATGAGGTAAATGCAAATCCAAACACTCCAAACAAAACGGATTCCGCTGTGTTCACTCGAATTCAGACTAAAGGTTTCGTCGACACCTTAAATGAATGGTCCACAAGGGAAAATCACATCGTAGTTATATCGTCAAACAAAGTTAGCCCTAAGAAATCTGTCCATCATGATTTTCGAAGAGCGGTGGCACATAGTGCTCAAGAGTTCAATGTGCAAATCTACGGGGATCTTTGGAGCGGTGACTTGAAAAAGAAGTTTATTCATCGTCTTGGAGTTTTAGTTTTTGCGATTCGAAACCGAAGTAGAATCTCATTTAGGAGCATCTATGGGAATTTACACTGGCGCTACCAATCATTTGGATCTGTAGATAACAAGTTTGACGTACTTGTGAATTCAAAGTTGTCTATTGTCTTGGAAAATTCAAATAGCACTGTCAGTGAAAAGATTTTTGATGTGATAATTGCGGGTTGTGTACCAATTTATGTTGGACCAAAATTATTGTCGATCGAACTCCCAGAAGACCTTGCAATTCAATGTGAACCAGATATTGATTCCTTACACCACTTACTGCAAACTCTATCTGATGAGCGTGTCGAAAACGTCCGAGAAAGAGGTCAGGAATTCATTCAGAGTGACACGTTTAAAACTATCTGGTCCTCTGAGGGAGTAAATTCACAGCTGTACAATTTGATTCTGCAACAAATGAAATCAAATATTGTGAATTGATCAATTCCTAAATTATTTCTTCTGTCTTGCCCATGACTACATTCAGTAAACATCGTCAGCTTAAAAGGAATTTTTCCCACTCATCACCAATTAAATCGATTGACCTTCCATCAATTAACGGCTGGGATATATCTGTTGGAATTACAAGTTTACTTATTACACCTCCAAACTCATCGATAGCATCTTGGTATTCTTCAATACTTAAGCAGTAGTTTATTTCTGGAAATCCAAAACGGCGAAAATCAGGAATGTCCGCTAAAAGAAGAGGAACTCCATTTAGAAGGGCTTCAATTACCACTAGTCCATCACCTTCAAAAATAGAGGGAATAATTAACAAATCTCCAGCCTTAATTTTGGACCATGGATCAGGGATTTGACCAGCGAATTCAACAATGGTGCCGTATTGATAACACTGTTCTTTGAGGCTTTGCATATTGCTGCCATCTCCGATGATAAGAACCGGTTTACCTGTGACCGAGGATATTTCGATAACAATCTCTGGCCTTTTTTCAACGCTTAATCGCCCAATGAAGACTAGCCTGTCTAATTTTTGTTGTTCAGGTAGGTTCCGTGTCACTCTTCTTTCAACTACAGGATTCTGAAGTATCGCTTGTGGGGCTCTTCCATTCGGCCAAATTGCTAAATGAGAGGAGACAGCTATCCATGTAGTTTTTTTACATGATAAAACTTGACGGATCACCCGCCCGAATCTTAATCGTCCCGCCCACGGTTGAGTCGTATGTTGAAGGACAACTAATCTTTGGCTACCGAAAAGAGCAGCTCCAAATAATTCTGGTAACTCACAATTGAGAATAATTACATCGGGCTGCCATGCTTTCACTAGCTTGTTAAATCTTATTATTTCGTAAACGGTTTTTAAGAGTCCACTTTGCCATTTTCGTTTAAGAGGAATCACTTCACAAAATGGAACTATCTGGTCATTAGGCCCTTTGTTGATGGGAACAATTGCGACTTTCCATCCACGCTTGAATAGCTCGTTACTGACCAAATTCATGGATCGTTCTGCGCCACCTCCAGTTAGTGAGTTCGTTACAAACATGACTCGTTTCATAAGCGAATCCTAACCAGTAGACTTGAAGAATCTTACAATTTCTCAGAAATTATCAAATTGTAGTAGTGGAGTGAGGTGGATTTGACCGTCCGATCTATAATTGATTAATAAGCGTCCCTATTCGTTTTAATCAAATCTAAAGGTTGGAAAGTGAAGTTCTAATGATGATATTTGGCCGAGGGAAAAGCACGATTAGAAGGTCCTTGGGTGTTCTTTCCAGACTAGATCAAAGGAAGTTATTGGCAGCAACATTCATTCAAATCCTTTTGAGCGCCTTAGATTTGTTAGGTATTGTTGCAATTGGATTGCTAGGTGCGCTTTCAGCAACGGGATTGCAATCCCAAGAACCTGGTAACCGTGTTGGCTTAGCTTTAAGAGTTTTGCATTTAGCCGATATGTCCTTCCAAACTCAAGCATTAATTTTGGGAATTAGCGCGGTAATTTTACTCGTTGGTAGAACTGTTTTATCCATTTTCTTCACGCGAAGAATTTTGTTCTTTTTGAGTAGAAGGGGCGCTACAATTTCGGCAAATTTGGTCGCTCGTCTTCTATCTCAGTCATTAGTTATGATCCAAGGGCGTACAACCCAAGAAACTTTGTATTCAGTTACAAAAGGGGTTGAGCTCATAGTTTTACAAGTATTAGCAACCGTTGTTGTGTTAGTTTCAGATTTTTCGCTTTTGTTAGTTCTGGCAGTAGGTCTGTTTTTAGTAGATCCGACAACTGCTATTGGAACATTTATTATTTTTTCAATGATTGGCTACCTGCTCTATCGATTTATGCACGTACGAGCAAGTTCGCTAGGAGTTGAAAGTTCTGAACTAAATATTAAGAGTAATGAAAAAATAGTTGAGGTTTTCGCATCCTACCGTGAGTC
>Ga0114959_10004498_pt1 | contig 10681 bp, 8 predicted proteins | sample C_130625_EF_Meta_FD_87317 | JGI IMG/M metagenome (GOLD analysis project Ga0114959, IMG submission 87317) | Freshwater microbial communities from Lake Croche, Canada to study carbon cycling - C_130625_EF_MetaG | ecosystem: Environmental > Aquatic > Freshwater > Lake | place: Lake Croche, Canada...
AGTTTCGGGTTGACCGATATTTCCTACAATTCCTTCAATTCCAAAGCCACCTTTACCATTGATATCCAAGATGCCTATGACCAAAGCAACTATTACATCGACTGGGTCACTCCTCCCAATCCTTTGCGCAATGATATTCCCTCCTACTATCGCGATATTCCCAGCTATCTTGGCTATGCTCAACAGACATATTCCCTGTCCCATGTTCAATCCCTTCCTATCAACTATCCCAATACCAACCAAGATTCCGTCCAAAATATTTTTTATTTGAATGATTCCAATCGTTTCATTACCCTCTACCAGAAAAATCCTACAGGAGGCTATGATTTTTCCTTCAATCTTACCATGACCTTGCCATCCGATTCCAGGTACAGTCGCTCCCAGTTGCAGTCTGATTTTGAGTCCGTGTTGGCTTCATCACCCTATGTCAATTCCTCCCTGTCTTTCTTTTCGCGTGTTCTCTTCACGGATGTTTCGCTTTCCTACTATGATTTTTCCGTGCGACTGAATCGCAATGCGGCCCCTCTTCATATTGGCGACAGTTTTGGTGTCCTTTTCCCGACAGAAAATGTTTCCAGCCCCTATTTTCCCATCTGGACGGGCATCGGTTCCTGCTTCCATTTTGCTTCCTCCACCATCCTTTTTAATCAGGTCCAATCTGAAAATAGCATTCTGAATGACACATTCTATGTACCGAATGTTCCCGTTGTGCAACTCTCTTGTGTCCGACCTTTTTATGTTGACGTTTCCAACGTCTTTGTCTACCCTGCCAATCAACTCTCTAGGGGGTCCTATTCTTTGAATGATTATACCACAGGTATCAATGCCGCCTTGGATTTGCCCGTTGACACTGCACATCTCACCAATACCAATACTTTTTTTTCCGGTTCCTCTCCCGTGTTGCGATTCGATTTCAATCTGTTTTTTACTACATCGGATTACTATGTTGACATCAGTGGCACCGTTTTGGGCTATCTCTTTTATACCATCAATGACCATGTTGCCACCAATACCTTTTATGACCTGGCTACCCCTACTTTCTCCGGTCTCCTCGCTTCCAAAAATTTGATTTCCTTTCCCATTCCCGACAACCTGCCTCTTCTCTATGTCAAACCCAAATACAGACGCAATGGCAATCGCGACCCCAATGCCAACAATGTCACCTATGTAAGCACCCACGGTATCAGTCCCGGTGTCACCTTTGTCGTCCCTTTTGTCTCTTCCCTTCCCCCGGTTGGTGGTTCTTATAACTATTCCAATGCCACCAAAACAGGGTTTGTCAATGATGTCAATGACTCCTTTACCAAATATTTTTATACACCCGATGCCGACAATCCCGTTACCTCCTCGACCTTTTCTTTTGGTACTGTCACTTCCCAAGGCGCTCCTCTCATTGTCAACATGAATGTGAAAACCATCTTGACTCAAAATGACTTTTCCTTGCAGTTGTATGACTACGATGGTTATGGACTCCCCGATGTATCCTCCTCTTGGGTCACCAATTTTGGGTTTTCCCCGGAACCCTACTCCCTGGCTGATAAACACGTTGGGCTCAATTCATATACGGATGTCTCTGGCTCTTCCTTTTTAAAACCATCGACTTCTTTGTATGTTGACTTGGCCACCAATTTCTTTTATATACGCCCGCTTCCCAATTCCCTCGGTGTTTATACCACCACTCCCGCGACCCAATATTCCAACTACCATTACAATGATATTCGTATTCAAATTCCCGTCGGCTTTTATGACACTCATACTCTGCAACTTGCCATCCAATCTCAATTGGACGCGAATCCTCTGACTACCGGTTCTACCTTTGATTATTACTCCCAACAGGTTGCGCTCAATGAACCCCAGTATGCCCGCTTTCAAATCGTTGTTTCCAAAAAATATACTGCCCAAGACTATTTGCTCGACTTTTATGACGATTTCTACTTTTATAAATGCTATGCCGGCGAATCCAGCATTCGCAATACGACCTGGGATACCACCCTCGGATGGATTCTCGGCTTCCGTTCCACCCAATATGACCTGTCTCTCTACCCAGATGTCTTGATAAATGACCATTTTGTTGCCTCGATTGTCAGCAATGTCACGGTCAATGTCAACTTGTTTAGTTATTTTTTGATTACCCTCGATGACTTTAATCAATGCCGTTTGAATGATGGCCTGGTTTCCATTACCAAACCCAATAATAATTTGCCGTTGCCTTCGTATACCTCGCTCTCTGAAAATGTATGCAGCCACAATGCTTCTCCTATCGGGTTGGCGACTGGGTCCACTGCCGTGAACCAAAGTAATTTGACCTTGAATCAAGTCTATGCCATCAATCAAATCAATACGTCCCTGCAAACACCCATATCCAAATCTTATTCCCAAGGCCCCTTTATCAAAGACATCTTTGGTATCATTCCTTTGAAAACCGCTGGGTTGCAAACAGGGCAAGTCTTTAGTGACTATGGTGGCTCCCTCCAACAACAAGAACGGTTGTACTTTGGGCCTGTCAATTTACGCCGCCTGCAAATACAGTTGTTTAACAATCAAGGCGCCATCATGGACCTCAATGGCGCCGACTGGTCCTTTTCTTTTGTTTGTGAGCAATTGTATCAACAAAATTCCGCCTAGTTTCTGCATTCAAACAACATTTCCAATACCGGACTTGAATCATTACAGGGGTGGTTTGTTGGTTGTTTTTGCGTTTTTTTTTTGAATTCATTGTCTCTGCATTTTTTGATGGTCTGTTGTTGACCATTGGAAGCGACTTGGCGCAGAGGAAGCGCATTGGGCCCATAACCCAAGGGTCGGTTGATCGAAACAACCAGTCGCTAGTTTGGCTTTGTTTGGCATTTCAATAATAGGCCAAACAAAACATCGCGTTGTCAAATGATTGATTGACCCTTACACCCCGGTCTGGATGACCATTTTGTCATTTGTGGAATTTCTACAGGATGGTTGGGTCAGCATCGTGGGTAACCAATCTATCCAACAAAATTGCCATGTATTTATGACCGGGGTGAAAGAGTTACACCTCGGTCGAGTTACATGGCGGCTTCCATGCTCACGTCATCTATTTCCTGTGGTTCTTGGGCCTGTAGAAACAAGCCCTGCAATTCCTTCTTGGCTTCTTGGATGGGTTGGATGGACGGTATTTGGTATATGTACTTTTTAAGCCATTGCTTTAACTGGTCTTTTTCCTTGGCGTCCAAGGCCTCTTCGATTTCTTTTTTGTGTACAAGAATCAACAATTCCGTCATGACGGAAAAATAATCAAACGATGACACTGTTTTTACACAAGCCGTCAGTGTTTCCTCACGGGTTTTTTTGTATATGTACGTTTCCATGTATCTCTTTTGGATGGCCTCTTTTTCCTCGTCGGTGATGGCTCCTATGTCCTCCATGGTTTGAAACATGGAGTAGTCCCTGTTGTACAACAACTCGTTGACCTTGGCCTCCAATTCTTTCTCGGTGATTTTCGGGTTGCGAAACAAAATGGCCATGATGGTTGCTTCCATCTTGATAAAATAACGCGTTGCGTCAAAAAAATGTCCCTTGTACATTGATTCATAGTCTTGCCACGTCGGCTGCATTTCGTATGACATGCCAAAATCGATAATGATGGGTGTTTGGCTTGTTTCGTTGTACAGTATATTGTCCATGTGCAGGTCGTTGTGTACTATTCCCATGGATTGTAGGATTTCGACGGCGTGGATAACATACAGGAGTGTGTCCAACAGGAAGCGATATGTTTGTTTGGGTGACTTTTTTGCTATTTGTTGTATCTTGTCTTCCCATGATAGGTCCCCTTCGTCACGCATCTTGAATGTGATAATGTCTGGACTGGTTGCGTCTTTGCTGATTCGGCATTCCCCTATATCCACCTCATCCAAACGAACCGCGCACTCTTCCAACAGGGGCGAAAAGAAATAGTTAAAGGGCGGCCTCTTTTGCTGCTGGATTTTTTGACTGATGGCGTATTCCGTCGATTGTTGGATGCGTTCCTGCTCCGGCGTTGTTGGCGTCATGCGTTGCCTCTGCTCCTTGTCCACCTTGCTGCGGTACTTGGTTTTTTCATCCTTGTTTTTTTTTCGGTTGCATATGTCTGTTTTGAAGACACATGCATTTATTCCCTCTTTTATGTTTCCGTTTTGCATTTATTTTTTTGGAGAAATTATTTGTATCGTTTTATTTCAGCATGTATGCCAAAACACCCGTCTTGGACCGTATCCAGTTGCGTCGCAATGAAATCAAGGATGCCATCCAGAACAATGACCTCCTCGATGATACCCTCCATGTCATTGCCGTTCTCTCCAATCCCTGCCAATATAAAAAACGCGTGTCCCTGATGCGCGATTTTGTCCGCCGCATGGAATTTGAAAACAATGTGGCCGTCTATGTCGTCGAATTGGCCTACGGGGACCATCCCTTTTCTGTTACGTCCCCCGACTGCCCCCAGCATTTGCAGGTTCGTGCTCCTTCCGATGCCGTCCTCTGGCACAAGGAGAATCTCATCAATATGGGCGTGCGCTATCTGTTGCCCCCCACCTGGAAAGCCTTTGCCTGGATTGATTCCGACATTGACTTTGAAAGCACCACGTGGGCGTCCGATACACTTCGCATTCTTCATGGCTGCCGCGATGTCGTCCAGCTCTTCAGTCATGCCCTGGATATGGATGCTCATGAAGAAGTCATGAATATCTTCAACAGCTTTGCCTTCAAGTATGAACGGGATATGCCCTATTCCCACAAACCCAACAACTACTGGCATCCCGGCTATGCCTGGGCCTGCACCCGACGCGCCTATGAACGCATGGGCGGTCTCTTTCAACTGGGTGTCCTCGGTTCAGGAGACCACATTATGACTTTCTGTTTTATGAACCGCGGCCTGCAAAGTATCAGCCCCGATATGCAACCCGAATACAAAGATGCCATTTCTCTTTTCCAACGACGGGTCAAACGCTTGCGGCTCGGCTATGTACCCGGTGTCATCCGCCATTTTTTCCACGGCTCCAAAGTCAACCGCCATTACAAGGAACGCAACCATATTCTCATCCAACACAAATGGACGCCCTCTATGGTAGTCCCCCGCGAATCCGATGGACTCCTCTTGCCTCGCCATACCTTTTCGAACGCCTTCCGACAAGACATTCTCGACTATTTTACCGAACGCAAAGAAGATGAATGATTGAATGCCGTTTTCTGTCGAGTCTTGAACATTCTTGTTTAGTAGACATGCAACCGGTTCCTGCAGGAGTTGCATGTCTACTCTACTTTTTTTCCCTGTTTTTGGTGCTGCCCCCTTGTATTCATTCGCTGTAGGTGGACTCTCCCTTTTCGTCGTTCTTCTCTATATTCTATTTTGTTGCCGACTTGTATACATGGTCTACGACGAAGACAACGAAAACACAGACAACGACATACAATTAAAAGAACTCCTTCTTGACGAGGACGACGAGGACGACGACATTCCATCGACCTGGGACGAAGATGTTGTCTCCTCGGTCCCCGTCACCCGTTGTCGTTTTTTTTATATCTTTGTCGGCCTCGACAAACAAATTCAAGAAGTCCAACAGGAGGTGGTTGAACTGTCGTCCAGTGAACTTGCTTTTTCTTTCCTTCACCACAAACTTCGTCAACGAAGCTGCTCTCATGTTCCCGGCGCCCAATACAAACTTTTGGATACTCTGGTCTTTGACCTCGACATTGACCATGACGAAATTCCGCCTTTTCTCGGCAATTGCTCTTTAGAAGAGGCTGCACAAACTCACCTTCGTGTCCTCCCTTTTTTGAATGATATTGCCCTGCATGATGCCCCTCTTCCTCTACACTCTGCCCATAGTCTCTATTTTGTCTTGCTGCAAAAGGAACCCTCTGTCAAACAACCCAAACTTCAGATTTCCGCTCCCGAGGAAGATGCATCTTCCACATTTGCTCTTGACTTGAACTACAACCGCACCAAGACCAAACGATATTACGGAGGAGACTCGACTTCTTTTTCCAAACTTCGACGTACTCGCAAACTGTATCATAAAAATTGATTTTTTTTTCTCCGTTTTTGTCCCTGTTTCAAACGATATTATGAAACAACCTACAGGAACGACGATGTGCGGTGTGCTCCTGCTTCATGGCAAGACTTTTGGTCGCAGCTCCTCTGGAAGACTCTTGTACTTGTGCATTCCTTTTGATAAACTTGTGGCCCCCGTTGTGGTGCCTTGTGACGTTGACATCGGCTTTTCCAAGGTCGTTGTCAACCGGTATATTGCTTTTACGATGGCGTCTGCCGAGCCGGGTGGGGGAATCCTACAGGGGGTGTGTGTGCAGACGTTTGGACCCGTCACGTCATTGACTGCCTACTGTGATTATCTTTTGTGGGCCTATGGTCTGTATCCTCGGGTTAAACAGGATTTGCCTTTGCTTTTGTCCGTGGGTACGCCTTTGCCTTTGTCCGTGGGTACGCCTTTTGTCTTTACCATGGACCCCGCTGGTGCAGAATGCTTTGATGATGCCTTGTCCCTCTGGTTTGACGCCGTTTCTCAGTTGTGGGTCGTGGATGTCTATGTGGCCAACGTGGTCGATGCCGTGTTTTCCGTAGACAAAACAAGCGATGCCGTGTTTTCCGTAGACAAAACAAAAGGTTGTTGGCCCTCCAATATCTATTTGCCTTGGGGCAAACGTCTTTCCATGTTCCCTACAGGATGGGTTCGGGGGGTCAGTTTGCATTCTGGTGAACGGCGCGCGGCCGTTCGTTTGCGCTGCCGGTTTGCTTGGTGCGATGACGGCGTCCCTGCTTTGGTGGATTCGTCCTTGTCCACCGTCGATGACCTCGTTGTGCATGTGCGTGGCGTCTATGGTACGCCGCTTGATGACCCCTCCTTTGCCCGTCTCATGGACCTTACAGGGGCGTTGTTGGAGGAGGGTCACTGCGACCCCTGGTTTGTAGGAGGCGGTGTGGCCTCGGACCATCGCCGCATGGTGTCGTACTGGATGGTACGCATGAATCACGCCGTCATGGACCGACTCATGGGCTCTCCGGCCTTTCTACGCGTGCATGCCTCTTCCCCGTCACTGCATGAAGCCTTTGTTGCCGATTGCGGCGACACAGCGGGGCCCTACCAGTTCTCTACGGTGGTCGCTGGCTCCTATCTGTCTTGCACTTCGCCTCTGCGACGTCGGGTCGATTTCATGAACCAAACCCTCTTGGTGTCTGTTCTCCGCGGCGGTGCCCCCGTCGATGGATTGGTTTCTGCCTGGGTGAATGACCTGGAGTCTTTCAATGCCTCCTGCCGCGCCGTCGCCAAAATGTCGGCCCAACTTCGCCTCCTGTATGCCGTTGATGACGGTCTGGCATGTACTACAGGAGTGGTTGTGGGTTGCGGTCATGGGGATGGCAGTGGAAAATACCGCCTCTTCTTGCCGTCGTTGCGCGTCTTTGTGTCTGCACGACTGGAGCCGGCGTTGTTGGACATCGGTTCGAGTCATTCCTTTCGCCTCTTTTCATTTTCTCGGGAACATGACGTCCGGCGCAAGGTCCGTCTTTCCTTGGTTTGAAATCCCCTTTTAGGTTGTTGTGGTTTGTATATATATATATGCGGTTCGTGTTTTCTTGTTTGACGCTGGTTTCTGCCTTGAGCATGAGTCGCGGCAGTCGCGGCGGTACCAACAGCCGCAACTTTTTTGTCTCTGCCTCTCGTTTGTTGAAACCCGGTGTCATTTCGCCGGTGGGCGTCAACCAAGACTTTTATGCAGCCGCCTTGCGCAATGCTTCTGTCCCCATTGTGGTCGTTACTGGACCCGCCGGCTCCGGAAAAACCCTCCTCGCCTGTGACCTCTTTGCTCAGCGATATGCCGCGGGCAACTTGACGCGTCTCGTCTTGACACGCCCCTATGTCCCCGTCGACGGCGAAAGTCTCGGCTTTTTGCCCGGCTCTGTCCACAAAAAAATGGAGCCCTGGACACACCCCCTCTTTGATATCCTGCAAATGTACTTTTCCAAAGTGCAGCTCGACTCCATGATGAAATCCGGCGTCATTGATGTCGTTCCATTGGGGTTCATGCGCGGACGCACCTTTCATCATACTCTCGTCATTGCGGATGAAATGCAGAATGCCTCGCCCTCGCAAATGCTGATGTTGTTGACCCGCATGGGCCGCGAATCCAAACTCGTCATTACTGGCGACCTGGCTCAATCTGACCTCCCGGTTGTGGCTCCTGGCGCCAAAAATGGTCTCCAAGACCTCGTTACTCGTCTTGCATCCTATCCCTTTGACGACATTTGCCACGTTGGTCTCACTGCAAATGACGTCCAACGTTCGTTGGTCGTTGCCCGCATTTTGACGTCTCTGTATTCGAACAATGAATGATTGCACCGACTAAAAATCACGTTTTGCATGTTTTTCCAACGTCTCCACATCGTCCCGTAAAATGGCCAAATCGCGCTGTCGGTCCGGTTCCTTCAACTCCTTCTCCGCATTGGCGATGGATTCCTTCAAACGGCGAATGCTGTTCTTGTACGCATGGGTCTTGTCGTGGTATCCTCTTTTGTGCGCCAATACCATCCATCCTAAATGCTCAAACAAATGCCTGTACCAAATATGCAATCCATGGAAGGTCGTCCGTGGAACTTCTTCCTTGCTTGTTTTACGGCTTGTTCTTCGCCGGATTGTTTTTTGCTTTCTGTGCACCATTTGTATATATTACAGGAAGGTTTGTTGGTTGGTGCGACTTTTTTTGTGCTATGCGGCTTATTGTCGTCGTTCGTTTTTGTTGGACCCTACCACACACTGACGTTTGACCCCCACTTGACCCCCACTTGACCCCCGTTGTTAGTAAACATCTTGCATACGTACCAAGATGTTTTCTTTTGAAACCGGAAATGAGTGACATATGCGCAAATGAGTCACGTTATATGTCGATTGACATACCCAGATTATACAGCAATGAACGCCACTTCCTTGGTCGTCCACAACATCATTACCACAATCACTGCCACCACCCCCACAACCATGGCCATCTGTTTTTCTTGTTTCATCTGTATACCTATAACCAACAAACAAAAGTCGACCGCTTGTGCAACGTCCCACAGGAAGTGTTGAGCTGCATAGACAACCCTTTTGTAACGGTTTGTTGGAACGGTTTTCGGAACCGCTTGTGCAACGTCCCACAGGAAGTGTTTTGATTGCATAGACAATCGTTTTGTGCAACTTTTGTTGGAACGGTTTTCGGAACCGCTTGTGCAACGTCCTACAGGAAGTGTTTTCATTGCATAGACAACCGTTTGTGCAACTTTTGTTGGAACGTCTGACAGGAAGTGTTGAGCTGCATAGACAACGTTTTGTGCAACCTTTGTTGGAACGTCTGACAGGAAGTGTTTTCATTGCATACACAACCGTTTTGTGCAACCTTTGTTGGAACGTCTGACAGGAAGTGTTTTCATTGCATACACAACCGTTTTGTAAGGTCCTAATCGGAAATGAGTGACATAATCGGAAATGAATTATGTTGGAACGGTTTTCGGAACCGCTTGTGCAACGTCCTACAGGAAGTGTTTGATTGCATAGACAACCCTTTCTGTAACGGTTTGTTGGAACGTCCTACAGGAAGTGTTTGATTGCATACACAACCCTTTCTGTAACGGTTTGTTGGAACGTCCTACAGGAAGTGTTTGATTGCATAGACAACCCTTTGTGCAACTTTTGTTGGAACGTCTGACAGGAAGTGTTTGATTGCATAGACAACCCTTTGTGCAACCTTTGTTGGAACGTCTGACAGGAAGTGTTTGATTGCATACACAACCCTTTGTGCAACCTTTGTTGGAACGGTTTGACGACAATATAACCGGAAATGAGTGACATAACCGGAAATGAGTGACATAACCGGAAATGAGTGACATAACCGGAAATGAGTGACATAACCGGAAATGAGTGACATAACCGGAAATGAGTGACATAATCGGAAATGAGTGACATATACTACCTGTTTGTGCAACGTCCTACAGGAAGTGTTTGATTGCATAGACAACGTTTTGTGCAACCTTTCTGTAACGGTTTTCGGAACGTCCTACAGGAAGTGTTGAGCTGCATATACAACCGTTTCTGTAACGGTTTTCGGAACGTCTGACAGGAAGTGTTTGTCTGCATAGACAACCCTTTGTGCAACGTCTGACAGGAAGTGTTTTCATTGCATAGACAACGTTTTATGCAACGTCTGACAGGAAGTGTTTTCATTGCATAGGCAACCCTTTGTGCAACTTTTGTTGGAACGGTTTTGTGCAACGTCTGACAGGAAGTGTTTTGATTGCATAGACAACCCTTTCTGTAACGGTTTTCGGAACGTCTTACAGGAAGTGTTTGATTGCATAGACAACCCTTTCTGTAACGGTTTTCGGAACGTCTGACAGGAAGTGTTTTGATTGCATAGACAACCCTTTGTGCAACTTTTGTTGGAACGTCTGACAGGAAGTGTTTGATTGCATAGACAACCCTTTCTGTAACGGTTTTCGGAACGTCTTACAGGAAGTGTTTTGATTGCATAAGCAACCGTTTTGTGCAACTTTTGTTGGAACGTCTGACAGGAAGTGTTTTGATTGCATAAGCAACCTTTTTGTAACGGTTTTCGGAACGTCTGACAGGAAGTGTTTTGATTGCATAAGCAACCTTTTTGTAACGGTTTTCGGAACGTCTGACAG
>Ga0114959_10004501_pt1 | contig 10675 bp, 11 predicted proteins | sample C_130625_EF_Meta_FD_87317 | JGI IMG/M metagenome (GOLD analysis project Ga0114959, IMG submission 87317) | Freshwater microbial communities from Lake Croche, Canada to study carbon cycling - C_130625_EF_MetaG | ecosystem: Environmental > Aquatic > Freshwater > Lake | place: Lake Croche, Canada...
ATGGTTCGTTTCACTTTGTGGAAATAGTTCTGATCGGTTAAAGTGACGACTACGGTTTTCATTTTAAGAGATAGTAGTTGGGGGTGTTTAAGTAATATGTGGGTATAGTAGAGATGGATAATATATATATGAATATTTTTATTGATAAATTATTTGATATAGTCACTAAATATGTTAATAGATATAATAACAATGAAAAGATACTTGGTGAATCAAACACAATTAAAGTCCTACTATCAATAATAAATGGACATATACACAAACTGAAAAATTCATATTATAATGATCAATTAGATGCATATAAATCTACTTTTAATCTTATTTATATTGAATGTAAAAATATACAATCTTATTTCAAAAAACAATATGATAAAAACAAAACTACTGAAATAGAACAAAAATTAAAATTTGCAACAGATTTAATGGAAGATTTAAAAGAAATTAACCCTAATAACTCCGAAGGCGGCCGCCGAAAAACCAGACGCTCTAAACTCTCCAAACGCTCTAAACGCTCTAAACGCGTCCGACATACGCGCAGAAAGTAGAAAAGTAAAAATATACAATTGTATTTATAATATTTGATTATTATAGGGTAAAGGATGAGTAAAGATGAAATAAATTACGAAAAATATACAAATCTATTAATGCAAATAAATACAAAAGCAAAAAATACAGAAGCAAAAAATATAAAGAGTAATTCTGGTACAATACGTAAATTACTTATTAAATATGCAGAAGTTGTTGCGATTCATAAGATTACAGGCAGTATTAATTATAGAGCAATTTTAGAGGCCATTAATTTAAATAAAGAAACCATAAAACATTTTAATAAAAAAATTATTAATAAAAAAACTAATATTAGAGATACTAAACTTAAATTTGTACAAGATATGTGTATAAAATTTGTTAATTTATATAATGAAATAATGGGACCTGGTATCCCTAGAATAAAACATTATTATGAAGAAAAACAACAAGGAGGCCGAAAAACCAAGCGCTCCAAACACTCCAAAAAAGCCAAACGCACCAAAAAAGCCAAGCGCACCCGAAAGTATTAATTAGTATAACTCTTTATATATTTTACAAAATACTCATAAATACTATTTTGTAAAATACTTCTTAATATTATCTATTGTATCTTTGGAGCATATCGTGATCTATATTGAATATTACTGCTATTTTGAGGCACTCAATATAGATGAACTAATGTACTCCATGGTTGATTTATAATATCATAATCATCATAAAATAAATAGACAACATTTGAAAAGGCATTATTATCTGTAGGGGGTGTTTCATAGAATATATAATATATTCAATAAGTTTTTTCTCACGCTGTTCTTGTTTCTGTTTATGTATAACATCAACCATATCAGGCTCTTTATGTTTAGAGCAAAATTTCCCATTTTTCTCTCCTATAACATTAAATGCTCTCTTTCTACAATGACATTTTGACATTTTATATATTTATAACATATATTTAAGTAGTGTACAATAAATTTTATAGAGTATGAGTACTTAAATTAAAGTTACGTATATAATATGATAACCATATAATGAATTATACAATTAAAACAGATATTACTCAACCTGTAAATGATCTTCCAGATCATCCATTTACATTCATATTAGATCCATTTCAACAACATGCTATTAAAGCAATTGCAAATGATGAAAATGTATTAATAACCGCTCATACTGGCTGCGGCAAAACACTTATAGCCGAATATCAAATTTACCACTCCCTTAAAAAAGGAAAACGTATTATTTATACTACTCCAATTAAATCATTATCTAATCAAAAATTCTATGATTTAAAACATCAATTTTCCAATGCTACCACAGGAATTATGACGGGTGATATTAAATTTTGTCCAGATGCACAAATTGTTATTATGACAACTGAAATCCTACGTAATTTATTGTATAAAAAGGGAACAACTACTGAAAATCTTGGTTTAACGGCATCATTGTCATTAGATAACGTAGATGCAGTTATTTTTGACGAATGTCATTACATAAATGATAGAGATCGTGGAAAAGTATGGGAAGAATCTATTATTCTTTTACACCCTACTATAAATATGGTATTATTATCTGCTACACTCAATAATCCAGATTTTTTTGCAAATTGGATAGGAACTTTAAAACAAAAGCCCATCCATCTTATTGAAACACATCACCGTGTAGTACCTCTTGCACAATATTTATTAACAAATGATTATTCATTGATAACTCTTATGGATTCCAAAGAAATTTATTATGAAAAGGCATATTTAGATTGGTATCATACAAAACAAGGTCTAGAAAAAGAAAAGATGGCATATGATAGAAAAGTATCAGATACTAAAAGAGTAAATGGTGAATTTGTACACGGGTCTGTAGATGGTAAAGTTCATATTTCTCATTTTACACATCAAATGAATGAAGCAATAAAAATGCTAGAAAAAAAAGAGTTATTACCTGCTCTATTTTTTGTGTTAAGTCGTAAGAAATGTGAATCATATGCAGATAAAGTAGAGACTACATTATTATCATCTAGTGAAACTGCATCTGTAAAACATATTATTAACTTTCATCTACATCGGTATATGGAAAAGCTAGAAAAGGTTCCACAATATCATCAGATTTATCATTTGTTAGTGCGAGGTATTGCATTTCATCATAGCGGACTTCTTCCTATTTTAAAAGAAATTATAGAGATCCTATTTTCCAAAGGTTTTATAAAATTACTTTTTTGCACAGAAACATTTGCAGTTGGTATTAATGTTCCAACAAGAACCGTCCTCTTTGCTGGCTTTAAAAAATTTGATGACCAGACAGGTGGTATGCGAATGTTACGTAATGATGAATATACACAGGTTATCGGCAGAAGTGGAAGAAGAGGTAAAGATAAACAAGGTGTAGCTATCTATCTCCCAGACCGCGAACCTGTCACCCCTCATGAAATGCATACTATGATGAAAGGAGCTCGACCACCTATTAGTAGTCGAATGGATTTTCATTATGATTTTATCCTTAAAACAATGCAATCATCCAAAGGCGAACCACTCAAATGGCTTCAAATCATGGAAAAAAGCTATTGGTTTCAGCAGCAACAGAAAGAAATTCAAACATATAAAAAAGACATTTCAAGACTACAAACGGAGATCAACACGTTGCAACTAGAAGAGCCCTTTTATAGTGAGTGTGCTAAGAGATATGATCTAGAAAAGCAAATAAAAGTAACAAATAATGCAGCACGAAAAGAAGTTCAGCGACAACTTGATACTGTAAAAAATAAACAAAATGGCCCTAAATGGATAAAAGCATGGACCGATTTCAATAAGCTTCTCTTACTACATAAACAATATGAAGACCTAAAAAGTACGCTTACTTTGCTTGAAAATCATACAAGTACTATACAACCTGCACTGGAATTTCTAAAAGAAATGGGATATATTAAACACACAAATAAACATACACTTACTAGCGATGATTTAACACTAAAAGGTATTTTGGCAACAGAAGTAAATGAAGGTCATCAACTTCTCATGACAGAACTATATACACAAGAAACACTACATGAACTACCAGGCAACGAACTTATTGCAATTCTTTCCTGTTTTCAAGAAAAAAGTGAGTCTGATCCATTTTTATCTGATTTGCAAATATCACCGCATATGAAAACGATTCTTAAAGGAATAGATGAACTGGCTCATAACTATAAAGAATTGGAGGACAATATTGGATATCCATTGGATAACTATTGGGATATTTCTACACAAATGGTGGAGCCGATGTTGAGATGGATGGAAGGAGAGCATGCATCCGTATTGTGTGCAGAATACAATTTATTTGAAGGAAATTTAATACGGTCTATTACAAAATGTGCAAATATGTTGGATGAATGGTTGGCAATGGCAACATACTGTCAGCATACAGATCAGATTGATAAAATCGTGGAAATACGACAAAAAGTGTTACGTGATATTACTACGCAGGATAGTCTTTACTTGCGGCTATAAAAAGGGTAAAAGCCTCATCTTGACCCCTGTCTGATTTTATTTCCATCGCATCATCAACTCCTCCACACTTGTTCGAATATCCTTCACATCAGGTGCCAACAGTTTTAACACACTTGTATCCAGTTCATTGTTAGATCGCTCTGAGAGCAAAATCTTACTCTGTTCTTCCAACGTGAAATTTTTCCATTCAAATGCAGGATCTACATATTTTTTGTAAAGCTCCAAAATCTCATTGTGTGAAATCTTCCCAGGATTTGTCAAATTAACCGTACCTGTTATTTTTTGTTTGGCCAATGAAATAAGAATCGGAATCATATCCTCCAACACTGTCATGCTGTTTGAGATACTGCACACTTTCTCATAAGATGTAATTTTTGTGATAAAGTTTCGTGGATGATGATGACCAACAATCGGCATGCGAATACGAAGATTAAGTACAGAGTCGCTAAAGAAATGCATAAGGCGATCAGTAAATCCCTTTACCGTAGAATAACCACTTCCAAAGAAATTGGGACGATCTTGTTCTGTAAAAATAGTGGCATCATCCTTGTATGTAAAAATGCATCCTGTTCCTAAATAGCTTACATGAACACCATACTTTTTACCAAGCAGAGCAAGAACCACGGGTGAATACAAATTATCACGCACATTTTCAACTAGTTTTCCTTTTTGTTCCAAGTAATCAATGGTAGAATATCCATGTCCATGAGTGCGACCGATAAAGCATAAGACACGATCAGGTGATACCTCTTTAAATTCCTGTTCTACTGCATTTTCCTCATCAGCACGTGAAACCGCTTCTACAACAGTTTCACCAAGTTCTAGCAACTGCGTCACTACCATTCCACCGATCCATCCTTTGCTTCCATAAACAAGCCACTTCATTTTATATATTTCGCATATAGTGTTTAGGCTGTATGTAAAGCAACTATATAAAACAATAATGAATATAAAGATTGCATACAATATAAATATAAAATGATGTGGTATGAACTTGAAATTCTTCTATTAAACCTTCAGTCCAATCCGTCCTATCCCTCTTTTTACCCGCTTGCTCTCTATAATCGATCTGATTCCAATGCAGGATTTGATCTTCATGCTTCTGAAAATGTACATGTGAGTCAAACCCCTGGATTTGTCCCATTTGGAATTGCAGCGCGACTATTAAAAGTGGAACAGATGCCACATGGTTCATCGGATGAATATGTGAAAACGGATAGCCATTTTATGTTAATGCCGCGATCTTCCATTTTTAAAACGGGTCTTCTTATGGCAAATTCAGTCGGTGTAATTGATAAGAGTTATCGCGGAGAACTTAAAGCCCCTGTTTGGTCCATGACAGGTGATTCTAATGTAAATTATGGCGACCGTTTGTTCCAAATTGTTGCACCTGATATGGGATGGATTCGTCATGTACGCGTAGTAGATTCATTGCCTGAAACAGATCGTGGTGATGGTGGATTTGGATCAACTGGTCAGTAACTTAAATACTAACCTATATAATTATACAATGGCTCACTTAATAGCAAATAGAACATATGGTGGTGAAGAGGAATACTATGAAAATACCTGGGAAGAACTTGGTGTAGAGCATAAATGGAAAAATGTACATGTACGCATGCATTTAATGACAAATAGAGGAACATATGTTGAAATGGTGGAACGACACAATTGGGGCACAGCATGTTATATGGATAATGCTATTCAAAGTTGTGAAGTGGATGAGAAGTTTTATCATGAAGCATTAGTGCATCCTGCAATGCAAAGTGTGCAAAGTGTTAAAAGTGTTAAAAGTGCGCTACCTAAGAATAAAAGAGTTATGATTATTGGTGGTGGTGAAGGAGCAACCGCAAGAGAAGTATTAAAATGGCCTGATGTGGAACAAGTAGATATGTATGAATGGGACAAAGATGTGGTAGAATTATTTAAGAAGTTTTATCCACAATGGGCAAAAGGTGCATGGAATGATAAACGATTAACCATTTATCATGATGATATTTTTGAAGCAATTATGAAGCCAGTTAAAAAATATGATGTGATTATTATTGATTTATTTGATCCATCAGTAGAGACAACAGTACAATGGTATATTTTACTAAAAAGTATTAGCAACTGGATCACACCAGAGGGTTCAATTGTAATGTATGCTGGTATGAGAAATATTCTTGTAAAACAGCAACCGTATCACATTTTATATGATATTATTACAGGACATCGTGAGGAAATAAATGGCTCATTTGTAAATACTCTTTTAAAAGATAGAGAAATTGTTCCTTATCGTGTTTTTATTCCGTCTTTTTCAGGAGAAAGTACATTTTTGCTTATTAAAAATAAGGAAGAAATTGAATGGAATATGAATGGGATTGAAACACATCTTACAAGTAGAATTTGGGATTCGTATAGGACGTTTAACTACTAATGGACTTTTTCTTAAAAAGTCTGCAAAAAGCGCCCAAATGGACTTTTTAAGAAAAAGTCTGCAAAAAGCGCCCAAATGGACTTTTGAAGAAAAAGTCTGCAAAAAGTCCGCAAAAAGCGCCCAAATGGACTTTTTAAGATGCAGAAGGAATTTTCCACGGTGTATAATGGGTCTCAGTTGTAATAGGTACAATAGATGATGTATTTTCAGAAAAAGATGTACTCTCTTTTTGAGAACTTTTTTGTAAAAAGTTCATCTTATCCTGCTCCTCACGCATTTGCATAAGTTCTTGAAGTTTTTTGTCAGTATCATCCGTACAAGTGCGAATAGGATTTATTTTATGTTTATCAAATCGTCGCATACCACAAACAAACTTGCTCATATACTTACATAGTTTAAAAAATATCATTGTTTTATAATTAAGTAGATCATAAAACAATGCAAGTAGAAAGCCAACTAGAAGAAATATTTAAAGAAAAGCAAGTCGATCATCCACATCATTTACAAGGAATTCTTTACACAAAAGATTATAATAATTTTATTATTTACAGTGATACAGGAGATATTTTACATACATTTACAGGTGCAAAACTAGCAAACAAATGTTTGCCAGGAGATCATATTTCTTTCAGTGAAGGGTGCTGTCATTTAGAATTGCGTGATGAGCATCCCCTTATTGTAGGAACAATTGAGCTCGCTTCTAAATCAAAATATGGGCTTACTTCCCGTGGATATCCAATGTATCTTTTTACGCCTTATGATAAAGCATACCCTCATTTCATTGTGGGCTGTTCAGAGAAAGACACTTCTAATAAAATTGCTCTTATCAAACTAAATGATTGGACTACTACATTTCCGCGTGGTCATCTAGATCGCATTCTTGGTACATCAGGAGAATACAAGGCAGAAAAAGAGGCACTTATATGGCAAGCATGCCCATATAAATGGCCAATATATGACTATCCTATTAAACAACGTGATCTACCAAGAAAGCAGCTAGAAGGTTATACATTTAATATTGATCCTTTTGGATGCAAAGACATTGATGATGTTCTTACATTTGAAAAAGTAGAAGAGGGTTGGAAAGTAACAATTACAATTAGTGATGTAGCATCTTATGTAGAGGATGGAAGCGCAGTAGATATTAATGCATCATTAATTGGTCAAACATTATATGATAAGAATGGATCAGTTCTTCGTCCTATGTTGCCTGTAGTATATTCTGAGAAAACATGTTCGCTACTTCCTGGTAAAGTATCATATGGAATTTCTATGCAGTTTATTTGGAATGGTCAAATAAAAGATACTACATGGTTTCATTCTGTTTTTACTAATCAGAAATCTTATACATATGAAGAATGTAATACATGCGACAGTGATATATTTCATATACTAAAAGATATATCATCTTATTTGGCAAAAGAAGAACTAACAGACAGTCATAACTATATTGAGCAAATGATGGTGTTATATAATACAGAAGCAGGCAAAATATTGAAGAAGATGAATACAGGAATTTTACGTCGTCATTCACAACCTACTATCGAAAAAATGGAAAAATATATAAAACATCTTCCTGAATTAAAACATTTGGCGTTTTCGTCAGCAACATATTGTTTGGCAGAAGAAAAAGATACACATCATTATGGATTAGATTCTGATTCATATGCACATGCATCTAGTCCTATTCGTCGCTATGCAGATCTTATTAATCAGCGTGTATTAACATTATATATTACGCAAGCAATGCATGAGCAGTACATTGTTCCTAAAGCAATGCATGATCAGTACATTGTTCCTAAAGCAATGCATGAGCAGTACATTGTTCCACAAGCAATGTATGATATGAACAAGCGAGAAAAATCTATTAAAAAATTTGCAAGAGATATGGATTTCTTAGATGCCATTCAAAAATATACACAGACAAAAGGTATTATTATTGATAAAACAATAGATGGATCACTTATGACAATTCATCTTTATATATGTGAATGGAAGAAAGTTGTGAAAAATACATACATCTATGTATCTGAAAATAAGGTTTTATCACGCGATGAAAAAAAAGAAATAGATGTACAACTTTATAGCCAAGTATTCGTGACATATGCATGTAATATAAATGCGCGTAATTGGAAAGAGCGCATTATTCTGTCTCTTTCCAATTAATGGGGCGTAATTCAAGTAATTCATTTTTTATTTTATTCTCTTCATACATTGTTAATAAACTAATAGATTGAAATTTATATTTGCTCGTGTAAGAATGTATGCGATAGGCAGTACTTCTATCATATTTTAGTAGTATTTTAATCGCAGTATTATCTTTTAACATATATGCAATCTCTAAAGGTACCATATCATTGCACATATAATTATATTTAATATCACCTTTTTTCATAGATTTGATTGGCCCAGGATCCGCATGAAGACTTCTATATCTAGATACTATATAGAAGTCTTCATTTTTTTGCAATTGTTTTTCTAATGCGTCATATTTCCCATAAAAGAGATTGTAAAAAAGCCCATTTGTAGGAAGTGGTAACCCATAAAATAAGACAAATTTAGAAGCTTTTTTACATATTTCATATATTTCTTTACATGTTATTCGCAATTCATCTAGATCTGTACAGTTTAAGAAAGGAAAACATACTGATCCATTCCCAATAATAAGGGCATCAATTATTTTTGATTCGTAAATCATGTTTATGTATATATAAGAATAATTAATATTCAATTTTACATTATTCGAGTAACATTAATGCCATTGCAGAGTAATTGTGTAAATCTAGCAAAGTATCTTTGATACCTTCATCATTTACTAGATTTACACCATTTTTAGTAATAGATAGTGCGCGCCCTATTTTATCTTCAATGCGCATAAGGACACCAATAATTCCATATTTAGCAAATGCATCCCCATAATCAGCATTTTTCTTTGCAAAAAGGGAGAGTGCCTCTTCTTGAATTTTTTTCAGTTGTTCAACTCGTGACATAGTATGTGTATCTCATGATATGTTTATATTCTAATTTTCAATAAAAAAAAATTAAAAATTGAGCATATATTTTAACAAGAGCTTAGACAACAGTTTCTATATCCAAGACAGAATGCCAGCTGGGTTTATTCAACATTCCTCTGAGACAGAATCCATTGTGGGAGTCCAATTTAGTATTTTATCACCTGAAGAAATCGAGCGCAGCTCTGTGGTGGAAATTACTACTCAAACACCTTATGAAGGAAATGAGCCAAAGATTGGAGGTCTATTTGACCCTCGTATGGGAGTTCTTGATAATGGAAAAGTATGTCGCACATGTGGTCAAACAAATCATGGTTGTCCCGGCCACTTTGGACATTACCGTTTAACTCGTCCTGTGTATTATCATCAATTTATTCCATATATCATGAATGTTCTCAAATGCATCTGCATTCGTTGTTCCAAGTTGCGAATTGATAAAAACAGTGATGCTCACAAGGAACTTTTGAACCGCAAAGGAGAGGCTCGATGGAAGGAGGTGCTTGCTTTGTCTGCCAATATCAAACGTTGCGGTCAAGAATGTGAAGATGGTTGCGGTGCTCCCCAGCCTGAAAAATTTACGCGCGAAGGTATTGCACGTATTATTGCGCATTATGACAAGAACCAGCAGCCCTTGGAAGTTGAATATGTCCATCGTCTATTCCGTCGTATTACGGATGAAGATGTGGATTTTATCGGTCTCAGTCGTTTCTGGTGCCGACCTGATTGGATGATTTGCACAGTTTTGCGCATTCCACCTCCACAAGTGCGTCCTTCAGTAGTACAGGATAACAATCAGCGATCAGAGGACGATTTGACTCACAAACTATTTGATATTATTAAAAACGATAAAACATTGCAATCAAGAATTGAAGGCAATTCCAGTAAAAATGTGATTGATGAAATGACAAATGTTGTTCAATATCACGTGGCTACGCTAGTGGATAATGATATTCCTGGTGTGGCTCCTTCTGCACAACGTAGTGGCCGACCGCTTAAGTCCATTCAGCAGCGCTTAGGTGGCAAAGAAGGACGCATCCGCTACAATATCCAAGGCAAGCGTGTAGAGTTCTCTGCACGTTCCGTTATTACACCTGATCCAAACATTAGTGTGGCAGAAATCGGTGTGCCTTTGGAGATTGCTATGAATCTGACAAGCCCAGAAGCTGTCACACCCTATAATCTTACCAAGCTCTATAAGCTCGTTCAGAACGGAGCAGATAAATGGCCTGGTGCAAAGA
>Ga0114959_10004502_pt1 | contig 10671 bp, 11 predicted proteins | sample C_130625_EF_Meta_FD_87317 | JGI IMG/M metagenome (GOLD analysis project Ga0114959, IMG submission 87317) | Freshwater microbial communities from Lake Croche, Canada to study carbon cycling - C_130625_EF_MetaG | ecosystem: Environmental > Aquatic > Freshwater > Lake | place: Lake Croche, Canada...
GCAGAGGGTGAGATTAAAGATGAAGTCTTTTTGAGTTCAGCTCAGACGAAAGGCAGTCGAGGCAGAACAGTGTTATTCCCCAAACGCCTTCAAGTCATCTTGAAGGACTACTTGGTCACTCGTTATGGCCTGACCAATTTAGCAGTGATCAACTACACCGATACTAAAGTAGCATTGTTCCCATCGCAAAAACATCCCAAGCGTGGATTCACTGCAAATACACTCGCTCAGCACTTTCATTATCTCTACCAACGTGCGGGAATTGAGGGAGCTTCAAGTCACAGTGGTCGTCGTGGCTTTATTACTAATCTTGCTGATAAAGGCATTCATGTCAGAGTATTGATGGCACTTGCTGGTCATCAATCAATAGCTACTACACAGCGATACATTGACTTGAATCCCAAGATGATGAGAACTGCTGTTGAGATGATTTAATGATTTCTTAGCTTTTCAAAGATGGCCAGAGTATTAATTCACTTATTTCTTGTTCTGGAACATCCCCAAAGAAACTTGAAGTATAAGAAAAATCTTCCCCAAAAATGAAGTAAATTTAATCTCAATATAGAATAAGTACGATGCTGAATATTTTGCGTTTGAGATTTTTAAAAAAATGAAATCTCTAAATCTCTACGGTTGCAACTGCAAGCATCAACTCTAAATATATCTTTTTCGGTGAAATAGCATTTAAATTTTTCATTTTGTTCCTTTGTTAATGCGCTGTCCAAGTAATAGTCAAATTTTCTAAGCGAAATAAAAATTTAAAATAATTGTCATAGATGCCAGACTAAAAAGTATGATTTTTAACTGTAAAGAGAAACAGGACTTTCAGTAATATCTAAGCCAATCACGTGTAGGTATTCAAAAAGTTTTTTTCGCTCACCTAATGACCATTTCCATCTCGATATTATCCCGTTCGGTGGTGGCGGCAATTTATCTATAAGTATTTCAAGTATTTCTTCAAAATCAGACGCACGAAGAAATCTGTTATCAGAATTTTGTTTCATTAGTCTAATTTTAATTAAATGATTTATTAGATCGACGGTATCTTGATCGTACATGGCACACTCCCCAAAGTTAATCAGTGACATTCGAAGACAGGATGAATAAATTAATAAACTGCTTTCAAGTAGACCCATTTTAAAAACAAGGTAAAAGATATATTGCTTTTTAAATCCTCTAAATAGTATAAAGGTGTACTTATAATTACAAAAGCTGACTGCATTATCCTGATAATTTAATTTTATTAAATAGACTGCTAAATACGGCAAGTTATGTAGTATTTGTATGCACTAACATTAAGAAAAAAACCTTGATATAAATATAGTACTTTCTCGTAAACTATTGACCAAAGTTTGACTTCGTACTTCAATTTACTTTCATTTATTTCTTCATCGATGAACACATAGTTTCATAACTATTCCTTAAACGTGCGGCTTCAGAATAGCTGGCATCGGGGTTTAATTTACGATAATCTTCTTGCTGATTTTGCACACACTCCTCAAATTTGTTACCACACCCTTCGATAAGTACAACAAAAATTATAAAAAGGAATATTGGATTAAATGTAATAATTATTTTTCTAATGTATGAATTTGGAATTAATTTATTTATTAATGCAACTACTTCTGCAAACTGATTTTCAGATAATGGAGCCTTATACTCAGCAGTAGCGATTGCAGGTTTTTTGTATTTGAAATTAGCTTTGGTTAGTAAATAAAGCCAATAATGATCCACAGCAGCCAGCACTGTGAATTGAGGAGAGGCCAGGAAAAATTGTTTGACTGGATTGTTTTGATGTGTGGAATCAAAAAAAGATTCCATAACCTCAGAAAACGGAGGTTTGTCGATGTACGCTGCTAGTAAAGAATGAGCCATGGTGGCTCCCACTATGTGTAAGACAAAAGGTTATTTCTTTTTTTGATTTATGTACCTAATATTTCAGAATGTCAACTCATTCCTTGAGTTAAATCCTTGATTCAATGGTAAATTAGTAAGTCTTATGAACAATAACCATTTAATATACAGATCCATGCAGTTAAACCAATCGCTAAACAGTCGAAATTGGTTACAAAAACATATACGGCTGATGCAGGCCCGATGCTCACATTGGTTGATTAGCAACAGATGTCGATACGATACCTATTGCTCTCAAGCACTTTCGTAAATCAATGTTCCAATTTTCAAACTTACCTTCCTATCCTAATTGCAGCATTCCTTGAGGATGCGATAGCTAGATTTTTTTCAATTCGACTAACAAAATAACCAGCCGTAACTGGAAGTAGTAACAACTTCGATTTAATAGAAAAAATAAATCATTCAGCCGCTTGAATAATTTATATTTGAGGTGTACCTTAAAAGTGTGGACACTAGTGCGGCGAGAAACCCCGTGCTAGTAAAGAAAACACAACTGCGGTGAGCAACCTAATCCCAATTACTTATTAGGTCGTAATGTGTAGACCCGTCCACGACGGTCTGCTGAAATCGATGGTGTCTTATGCGCAGGGATACTATTTGATATCGCAATAGGCTGTGCGAATTAAGTGATCTTCTTATTGACGGTTTTAATTGCAATTACACAAACAGCGACCAACTGGTGGTTGCGGGTTCGACTGGTGAGATTCTCAAAGGAAGAATGTCACGACCCGTGCCAGTATAAGTATCTGCTGACGTCCTAGTTAGGTCTGTAGCTGCATTCACAACTTCCTACCGTTCGATTGTTGATTTGCGAGATTCGCTGCACTAGACAAAGCCCACCAAAAGTGGGCTTTGTTCGTTTTGGCATTTGAATTTAGTTTACTTTATTTAAATTCAGAAATGCCCCATTAGACCAAAATAGATCTAAATTACTAGAGTTTAAGTACCCTATACTACTAAATCTAAAAATGGATCGTAGATAGCTCGATCGTTCTATAAGTCGGTGTTAAAGCCCAGCATAAAAATCAGTCATATTACTTAAAAAAAGGTTTTAAGTTGATATAACAACTGAAAGTTTATATTTCATACTTAATGAGTATTAGTAGTATTAAACCGCTGATCTGTTCGTCATCTTTTGAAACGACAACTAATTGCCCATTCGTTGATGTTCGAAACATCTTTGTTGTAGGGGGCAATTATAAATGACGAATATTTTTGATAAGAACGGAGGTGTGCCCGTAGTGACAATTATCGTTAGAGATTTTTACATGCGTGTACTTAAACGTCACAATCTCCGTCGTTATTTTGAATCAGTATCAATGGTTGACTTAATAAAGCATCAAATTGAATTTGTTGCACTAGCAATGGCAAAAAATACCTAGTGGCTATGTTAGTATAAAAGAGGCTCATTAATGCTTAGGCGTTACAGGTACATTATTTGATTTAGTTGTTGAAATCTTTGCAGACACTATGTCAGCAGCTGGCATAAGTACCGAGTACATTTTAATAATAATTAAAAATGTAAACCAATATCAGGGGGATGCTTAGAGCCACCAAGTTTAAAACCAAAACGTAATGACTTAAACGAGTCCCGATTTTTTTACGGCTTGAACCATAAGTCGAGATAGTTTGTCGAAATGACTCAACGTCGCCGTTGTGAGGGCTAGCTGCTTGCGTCGCATGTCCTCGGTGTCTTCCAACCTAATCCACCCTTTCACTCGCATAGACTTTAGGCGGCTATGAAGCATGGCTGGTGAACCTAGTACGCGCTTGCCCATTAAGTCTTTTACTGACAAGCGTTCTTTTTTCTGGCCCGCACATGCAATCAATTCAAGTATGCGTTCCTCGAGGGGCTTAAGAGCAGGTAATGTGGGCTGACCGCGAACGGTCTCTGTCACTTGTAGGAATCTTAAATATACGTCTGCAGGGCGTGGACGATTAGTCACTTTAAAATTTACCTAGTTTTGCAAAAGTGCGAACCATTTAAATAAATATGTGTGCCTGAATTTAACTACCCGCTTAGAATACTTTCAAATTCTTTGAATAGTAGAAAAGTTTTTTGACTTTTCGCAAGAAAAGTCGAATTACTTGAGATTAAACCGAAGAGTTGATGTCTAGCGAAGTGGATTACGTATAGCGTTACAGGGTGAGCAACCACTTGGGAGTCAATCTTCGAGCCACATCAAAACACGTAATAATTTTCCGTTCTACCACTGGTTGTATTCAGCCATGAGCTGACAGTACTCAGCGTCGATCATAATTTGGGTCTGCAGCCACACCATCACCCCGGACTGTATCTCGTATCAATCGTAGTCTCGTCAGGCTCATGTATCGAAAACCAAATAGTCTCCGACTTAGGTGCATTATTCACTTGCTCAAAAGCCATTTGACATCTGCCAAGTACTGAACCAGCCTCAAGAATCAACATAGTATTGCCTTGAAATGGGATGGAGACGCCCACAACTCTAAGTTTTTCGTCATAGAAAGACTCGGCATCATCTGCAGATGCTTCAATAGCAGCATCATATAAGATATCTTCAATCTCAGCTGCAATTTTCTCAATGTCTTTTTTAGGTGCAAGCTGAATGTTAAGACGGGCAAACATTATAGTTTTGCTCATGACAACCCCAAATCATTTTGATAGAAATATGGAACTGCAGACTCATATTCTTGAAAATAGACAGGCATTTTTTTAACACTTACATATTACATTTTGCAGCTTATGCCGACACAGCCGTTAGTTAAAGGCATTACTTCAGGTTAATTTCATGCACGAAACCAAACAGTTGACTTCAGAGAAGCTACTCAAAAATCTTACTTTGAGTTTAAATACTGATTGCAATTACTACCATCGTACTTCATGATTGATCGAAATAATGTAATAACTTTTTTGTTGATTTAACTTGGTATCGACGTCTATCTTCAGTTCTTTCGTATTCATTCAACTTCAATAATCGTAATTTTTTAATCCTGCTAATTTCAGCTGCAGGGAACCTTTATCGGAAACAGCTAACTACTACTCAACACAATATGGTTTGATATTTAGATTTGGAGCAAAAACGCCTAGCAAAAATAGTCCAAGAACTCGGAAAGATAAGAATATTAAAACGTTATACACTCAATAAGGATGTAAGCATGTTGTTGATGGAGGTTAATCTTGGTTCAAAAATGGTTATTAAACTGTGTAATGGAGATACTCATGGATTCGATACAAATATCATTAGAGCAATTTAGGGCCGTTATGCTTGCAGCTGGATATGACCAAGTCACCCAGCGCAGTTGGGACCCAAATATCAAATTGGAAGAACACGTACATCCATTTGATGCTAACGCCATCGTTATTCAAGGAGAAATGGTGCTCGGTGTTAAAGGCTATCAGCCTAGAAGGCTAATTGCTGGCGATACCTTTCATGTACTAGCTAATACTCCACATTTTGAAGAGTATGGAAAAGACGGTGCAACTTATTGGGTTGCTCGAAAAGGAGATATACCTGGCGTGGCACGAGGCATGTAGTACATATTGTTGCTCTGTTTGACTTAACGAAAATTGGAAAAGAAACAAAAAATAAGGCAAGAAAGAATCTAAAAAAGATAAATTGTCGAAGTATTATAAAAAACGCAACAGAAAATTAAACGCAACTTTCAGCAAACTTCATTACTGGGAGGATTCAATGAACACTCCACCAGACTATCAAACTTTAAAACAAAGAGCTGTAACAAATCAGCTTGCACTAACGTTTGCGCAGAGGGCAGCAACATGCTTGAGTGCTTCTATCGATGCATGCAATAACAATGACAGCGAGAGAGCAGATTATTTTTCACGCATCGCGCTGCAACATGCTGTTCAGATACAATTTTACCTTTCTACCAAGCATCATAGTTCCTAAATAAACATTCACTTTATGAAACGAATACATTCCTTCAACATCTATTCAGATTTTTCAGATCAATAAAGAGACTTCAAAATCAATTCGGCAAGCTTTAAAAAAATAAGAACCTCGAAATTCATCAATACTAAAAGCCCAGCATTACCGGGCTTTTTTGCTTTCTAAAAAACTGCATGCGGCATGTCAGCCTCAGTTGTGTGCTATCGAACATACTGCCCAAAAAAAAAAGCGTATGAGTCTTATCAGCTTATTTCTATTTCCTCGTCAAGTTGAAACTGGGATTGAGAATCGATATGTTAATTGCAATCGTCTTGGTGTTATTGGTACTTGGATCTCTAATCTTTCATTACCTTAGTCCATGGTATTTCACCCCTATCGCTTCCAACTGGAAGGGTATGGACGATACGATTAGTCTTACCTTTTGGATTACCGGACTAGCTTTTATAGCTGTAAATCTCTTCGTTGCTTATTGCATTTTTAAGTTCCGAGCAAAGCTGGGGGTTCGAGCTGCTTACCAGCCTGAAAATAAAAAATTAGAGTGGTGGTTAATCGGAGTCACAACTGTAGGTGTGGCCGCGATGCTGGCTCCGGGCCTGATCATCTGGGCTAATTTTGTAAACGTTCCTTCAGATGCTCGCCTGGTCGAGGCTGTTGGACAGCAATGGCATTGGCAATACCGACTACCAGGTAAAGACGGCAAGCTTGGCGTTGTTAATGCCAAGAATATCAATGATGGTAATCCGTTTGGAATGGATCAGACTGACTCAAGTGGGCGTGACGATATTCTGGTCGCAAGCCAGGAGCTGCATTTGCAAATCGGTAAGCCCGTAAAGATCTTGTTGCGCTCAGTTGACGTTTTGCACAACTTCACGGTACCCCAGTTCCGTGCCAAGATGGATTTGGTGCCTGGTATGGTCACCTATCTCTGGTTAACACCCACTCGAACAGGTAAATTTGATCTGCTGTGCAATGAATTGTGCGGTGTCGGTCATTTTGTGATGCGTGGTGTCATTGTGGTGGAAGAAGAGTCAGCCTATCTGTCTTGGTTGGGAGAGCAGAAAACATTCGCAGACAATTTGTCTAAAACCAGTGGTGACATAACACTTGGCAAAACCCTCTATGCAAAATGTGTGGCTTGCCATGGTGCCGAAGCCGAAGGCAATCCCTTGCTTCATGCGCCTAAGTTAGCCAGCCAGGGCGAATGGTATCTGCAGCGGCAACTGAGTTATTTCAAACACGGTATCCGAGGGAGTGATGATCGGGATGTATTTGGCAAGATGATGGCGCCGATGGCATCGATGCTAGTCGACGATGCTGACATCGCAAACGTCAGTGCATTCATCACCTCACTACCAGATACATCTGCACCCAAAACTATCAACGGCAACGCCAGCGTTGGCAAATCATTGTTTGCATCGACCTGCGCAACCTGCCACGGCCAGAACGGACAAGGCGTACGTCTCATGCAAGCCCCCAAACTTAAGGGTATGAGCGACTGGTATATGGCCACTCAGTTGAAAAATTTTAAGCAAGGTTTACGAGGCGCACACGCCAAGGATGAATATGGACCTCAAATGGCATTGATGGCATCCATTTTGAAAGATGAGCAGGCTATTAACGATTTGGTGGCTTATATCAATTCGCTGCCCTGAACGGGCTTTGTCAGGACAGATAGACGAATCCAAAAAAAGGATATCCTAATGAAATACATGGCACACGATGAGTCTGCTGAAGTCGGACCATTAGAGGTTGCGGAGATGGAGCTCTACCATCCCAAAACGTTTCTAGGTAAATACATCTGGAGCCAAGACGCTAAGGTGATTGCGATCCAATACGCTGTCACCGCTATTTCTATTGGGCTAGTAGCCTTGGTCTTGTCTTGGATGATGAGACTTCAACTGGCCTTTCCTAACACTTTCTCGTTCATAGATCCAAGCAACTACCTACAAGCCGTCACCATGCACGGCATGATCATGGTTGTTTATTTATTGACCGCCTTGTTTCTGGGTGGTTTTGGCAACTACCTAATTCCTTTGATGGTGGGTGCTAGAGACATGGTCTTCCCGTATCTCAATATGTTGAGTTTTTGGATTTACCTTTTCGCCGTGCTTCTTCTGGTGGTAAGTTTTTTTGTCCCTGGTGGGCCCACCGGATCGGGCTGGACCCTTTACCCGCCACAGGCGATTTTGCCTGGTACCCCGGGTGCAACCTGGGGCATTATTCTCATGCTGGTGTCGCTAGCATTTTTCATAATTGGTTTTACCATGGGCGGCCTGAATTACGTCGTCACTATTTTGCAAGCTCGCACCCGTGGTATGACTTTTATGCGCATGCCATTAACAGTATGGGGCATTTTTGTCGCTACTATTTTGGCCTTGCTTGCCTTTCCAGCGTTATTTGTAAGCGCGGTGATGATGTTGTTTGACTTGTTGTTGGGCACCAGCTTTTTTATGCCCGCACTTGTGTCGATGGGAAAGCAAGCTAGTTATACCGGCGGTAGCCCCTTACTGTTCCAGCATTTGTTCTGGTTTTTTGGTCATCCAGAAGTCTATATTGTCGCCTTACCTGCTTTTGGCATTGTCTCAGACCTGCTCAGTGTCCACGCCAGAAAAAATATTTTTGGTTACCGCATGATGGTCTGGGCAATCGTCGCCATTGGCATTCTCAGTTTCTTTGTCTGGGCACACCACATGTATGTCAGTGGTATGAATCCCTATTTTGGATTCTTCTTTGCCACAACAACATTAATCATTGCAATTCCCACTGCTTTGAAAGTTTATAACTGGGTCCTTACACTTTGGCAGGGCAGTATTCATCTCACGGTACCCATGCTGTTTGCTATAGGTTTTATCTTCGCATTTTTGCACGGCGGCTTAACCGGCTTGTTCTTGGGTAATGTAAGCGTCAGTGTTCCACTCTCGGACACCATGTTTGTGGTGGCCCATTTTCACATGGTAATGGCGGTGGCTCCCGTCATGGTTGTGCTAGGAGCAATTTACCATTGGTACCCCAAGATTACTGGGCGCATGATGCATGAGGGCATGGGCAAAATTCATTTCTGGACTACCTTTCTGGGCACCTACGCGATCTACCTCCCCATGCACTACTTGGGATTTTTGGGAGTACCAAGACGGTATTTTTCAGTCGAGGGAACAAATTTCATTCCAGCTTCAGCTCACGATTTGAATATCGGAATCACTTTAGCCGCTTTGTTTGTGGGGGCGTTCCAAATGCTCTTTTTGTATAACTTAATTTGGAGTTTTTTCAAAGGTAAACCATCGGGCCCCAACCCTTGGAATGCGACAACGCTTGAATGGCAAACCTCTGATACGCCGCCGAAACACGGTAATTTTGGACCCGAATTACCGATGGTATATAGATGGGCTTACGATTTCAGTGTGCCTGGGTTCGTTGATGACTTCATACCGCAAAACGTGGCGCCGAAAGACGTTAAGCGTAGCTGAGTTAGCTGAGCCATGAACATAATCCATCATTTAACCACCAAGCCCTGGGAAGCAACGGCTGAGTTACCTTTGCTGCTGCAGCATTCCAATCAGCAGAATAAGCGGGTTGCACTCAAAGTGTTTTTGGGCGTCGTCACTGTTTTGTTCACGTTGTTAATCGTGGCTTATGCCGGACGTATGGTCTACGAAGATTGGCGGCCAGCACCACAAATCAGATTAATGTGGGCTAATACACTGGTGCTTTTTCTAGGTAGCGTGGGTTTGGAATTAGCCCAGTACGCTGTTAGGCGTGGAAATCAAAAGCTACTGCACCGAAGTCTTTTGGCTGCGGGACTTTGCACCTTGTTGTTCTTGATGGGTCAAGCTCAAGCCTGGCGCGAACTTAGCGCCTTGGTCTTTTTTAAAGTGACCAACCCAGCCATTGCTTTTTTCTATCTCATCACAGGTTTGCATGGATTGCATTTAATAGGTGGCTTGGTCGTCTGGGGCCAAACCCTAGTGCGGTTGTGGAGAGGTTTTGAGCTAGAGAAAGTTCGGCAAAGTGTTGAGATGTGCACACTCTACTGGCACTTTTTGTTGTTGGTCTGGATTGTACTTTTCGGCTTGTTGTTCACGGGTAACAACTTGGATCAATTGATGATTATCTGCGGGATAAGGGGAAGGACCTGATATGAAACACCCTGTTTCGACAATACCTATTCACTCGCCCGTCTTGGAGCCCGGCATGAAGGGCTTTGTCAGTGACTGGTCGTCTGATCAACAGTCGTTCAAGAAGGTCCCATGGGGCAAAGCCATGATGTGGATTTTTTTGGTCAGCGACACCTTTATTTTCAGTATTTTCCTGATTTCTTACATGACAGTACGAATTTCAACCCCCGAGGCCTGGCCCAATCCGAGCGAGGTGTTTGCCTTAACTATTGGCGGCAAGAAAATCCCTTTGATTCTGATTGCGTTGATGACCTTCATTCTCATCACCAGCAGTGGAACCATGGCCATGGCAGTGAATTACGGGTACCGCAAAGACAGACGAACCACCTTTGTGCTGCTGATGATCACCGCCTTACTCGGAGCTTCGTTTGTCGGCATGCAGGCATTTGAGTGGACAAAGTTAATCACCGAGGAAGGGATTCGACCTTGGGGCAATCCTTTGGGTGCGGCACAATTTGGTTCTGTTTTTTTTATGGTGACTGGATTTCACGGCACCCATGTCTCCATAGGCGTTATTTTTCTGGTGATCTTTGCCATCAAAGTCTGGCGTGGTGATTTAGAACACCAGCGGCCTGGATTCATGACAGGGCGTAAAGGTAGCTATGAAGCGATAGAAATCCTCGGTTTGTACTGGCACTTTGTGGACTTGGTCTGGGTCTTTATTTTTGCATTTTTCTATCTTTGGTAAAGAGAACCTA
>Ga0114959_10004503_pt1 | contig 10671 bp, 7 predicted proteins | sample C_130625_EF_Meta_FD_87317 | JGI IMG/M metagenome (GOLD analysis project Ga0114959, IMG submission 87317) | Freshwater microbial communities from Lake Croche, Canada to study carbon cycling - C_130625_EF_MetaG | ecosystem: Environmental > Aquatic > Freshwater > Lake | place: Lake Croche, Canada...
CCTGTTACGTTTAAAGTACCATTAACGAATGTTAGCGTACCTGAATGTGTACCAGCAACACCACCACCTAAGGCACTGTTATAAACTGCATTGCCTGAGAAGGTAACACCAGCAGTACTGGTGTTATTGATTTGTATACCAGCATGACAAGCAGTTGTTAATGCATCGGTAGTTGCCGAAGAATTTCTGAATCTACCAGCACCACTTACTGTTTGCGCAGTTGTAGCAGGTGTAAAAGAATTTGATGCAAAAGTACCTAAAGTTAAAGTACCATTGTTGGTTAAGGTATTACCAGCATTACAGGTAATATTACCAGAAACACATACATTATATGTATTGTTCCTGAACTCACCATCGGTACCAGTAACCAATAAATTACCTAAAATACCTAAACCTGATGTAGGAGAAACAACCGTTACTTGACGGTTATTACTATTAGGCGCTACAGTAATAGTTGCTCCTGCTAAGGCAGTGGTTGGTGCTGTATTTACTGTGAATACAGTAGCTGAAGTAATACCAGTAATAAAAGTATTAGCAGCAATTGCACCTGTACCAGATACGAATGTTACCAAACTACCAAGGACTAAACCTGAAGTGCTAAGAACTGTAATATTAGTTGTAGCGCTAGAAGCTCCCGTTAGAGTAGTTGTAGCAGTTGAAATGGCAGTACCATTAACCGTTAAGTTACCAAAAGCCAAACGGCCAGAGGCAGTTACGTTAGCAGAAATATTAAAACCGTTAACAATGGTTCCATTACCATTTAAGGTAGACGAGCCATTACCAAAAGTTACTGTGTGGCCTGTACCTAAATCTGCATTCACACCATTATTATATTCAAATGCTCTGTTGGTTGTTGCAGCAGTACCAAGTAAATGCGGATTTATGATATTTAGATTTCCAGCAGTAAGGTTTAGCAATTGTGATTGGAAAGAGCACAAAGCAGTACCAGAAGCAACTGATTGTGTGGCTGAAACTGTTGCAGCTGCTAAAGTAGTTGTAGGAGCTGCAGAAGCAACAAATGTAGTTGCATTTGTTATACTTGAAACGGTTGTACCGGGTGCAAAGACCCCTGTTCCAGCCGAAACGGTTACAACATCACCTACACTAAGACCAACAGTGCTAGCTACAGTGATAGTAGTACCAGAACTTGAAGCTGTTGCAGAAGAATAGTTTACTTTTCCATTATTACCATCTACATTTATAGTACCACCAGTTTGAGTTAGCGTACTTGCTGCTGGCATAACTAAATTACCATTCACATTAAGTGTACCTGATGAAACTTCAAAAGTTCCAGCGCAGTTAAATGTTGAAACACGTTGTGAACTTGTGCCCACATTGATGGTACCTCCAGAAAGAGTAACCTTACCTGCTGCATTGTTTACAGATAAACCATTTGCAGCTGCTGTTACACCACTGGTAATATTTAAGATACCACCTGAAACAGTTAAACTTCCGCTACCATTAAGCTGTAAAGAAGATGCAGCAGCAGTTCCGGTACTGATTGTTACTGATTTACCTGGAGTAATCGTTGCTGGGTTGGCTGCACCTGGTGCAACACCGCCGCTCCAAGTAGAGCCTGTTGACCAACTTCCTGTAGCAACTGTATAGAATGGATCTAAGACCGTTGAATTAAGACCTACATAATACGTAGTTGCGGTTAAATTAGCAAGCGTATTACCCGTGCGAGCTGCAATGGGTGCAGAAGCTGTTCCGCTCCCTGCAGCATGTGTACCAGGAGCAGTTGCAGATGCACCGCATATTACGGGTGCGCCAGCAGCAATAGGTGCTGCAGTTAATAATAAATATCCGTTCGGATTAATTGCCATTGGGAATGTTTGTGCAACAGCAGCAATTGTGTTAGCAACTAGGCCCGTAACATTTGCTGTAGATAAAGCCCATGAAGCATTTGTACGACGGTTGATTGTTGTACCCCCTTGCGCTGTGTAACCAGCATCAGTAAAAGTTGGACTTAAAGTAAATAATCCGGAAGCATCTGTATAGGTTGCAGATAGATAACCTGCAGTTGTTAGTATTGCACTTTGGTTTAACCCAATCCCTTTGGGCGAACCATTGGCATCGGCAAATGGAAATGTAATAGTTGTTGTAGGTGCAGTAGCTGATGTTGTAAGTGTGCCTGTTCCCAACCAACGCGTCATAGGACCATTATAAAAACCACCTTGCGTTACAGTTATCGTTCCACCAACTGTAGTTGTAGATACTCCGTGTATATATCTTCCAGAATTTAAATCACAAATACCATTGGTAAAAGTTAAAATACCAGAATTCGTACCTGTATTAGTTACTCCTCCAGATTGGCAAAGTAAAGAATTCGCATTCAAGAATTTTACCCCAGCTGCGCTAGTGTTATTGAATATTAAACCAGCAAAGTTTGCTGTAGAAGAAGCACTGAGAACGTTATTTCTAAAAAGACCTGTTCCACCCACTGTTTGCCCGCTTATTGCAGGAACAGGAGTTATGGCTACAGAAGAGGCATAGAATGCTTGTCCAAATGAGACACCAGCAGTTCCTGTGGTTAAAATTCCATTATTATCGATATTACCTCCAATATATAAAGTTCCTGTACCAGCCGAAGTTGAAACGTTTCTGAACTCGGAGTTAGCATTAATAGTTAAATTACCTAGAATAGGCGTAGCAGAGTATGCACCGCCTTGTGTAGTTACAATTCTGTTTGTAGCACCACCATTAATAACCAAGTTCCCAAAACGGAAACCACCGGTACCTGGCCATAAATAAGAAATGAAACCACCCGTATTGGTTGTACCATCTGTAGAAACACCATCGCCATATCTAAATGTATGACCAGTTGTTGTGTTGGTATTACCAACAGCAGCGTAAGAAAAGTTAAAAACATAATCAGAAGTAGAAGTTCCAACGTGCGGATCCACAATCGTAAAAGTACCACCAGTAAGGTTCACACTACCAAAGTTAAGTGGAGTCCAGTTAACCATAACTGTAGCTGTTGCAACAGAACCGGTTGTAGAACCAGCATTGTTACCATCGACATTGAAATTACCACCACTTTGGTTGAATGTACCACCAGAGGCAAGTATCATATTACCAAAAAGGTTTACCGTACCACCCGTTACCGTTAATGTAGCTGGTGAGTTAACTGCCAAGGTAGTGTTGTTAGAACTATTGACAGCTGCATTTTGAATGGTAAGTGTATTAGCACCTACCGTTAAAGTACCAGAGTTCATCGTCAACTTACCAACCGTGGCATTGGCGTTCAATGAAATTGATGAGTTGTTTGCTATAATGAAAAAGTTATTTCCATTAATAGCACTCGTTCCTGGAAATACACCCGAGCCATCGGCGTTGGGCCCCCAAGAAGATGCAGAAAAGAAATTCGTAGCCGAAGCTTTCGAATAATAAGTGGTTTGGGCAAAAATTGAATTGATGCTGAGCATGAGCAAAGCAACAATCAAATAACGCAAACCGTGAGGGAAGGATTTTTCAATGCCTTTACCACTTTTGGGAAGTTTGTAATTTTTTTGCATTTGAATTTGAATTAATTAATAATTATTGATTGTTTATTTATATTGATTGTTATTTATATTATATGTATGTATCGTTTATTTATTAAATAGTAAGTTCTGTTTTTCTATGAGTTGTATTATTCCCTTTTCACTCTGCGTTAAATCTTTAATATTATCAGGAATGTAACTTGCTAAAAGAGCATTTTCGTTGAAATAAACATTCAAAGCACTAGAAACAGAAGCGTAATTGATTGTCCCCACATTTTTGTACATTTCCAAATATGGCATAACATACAAGAGCGCAGTATTGTCATCGAATTTGAAACCATTTGTTAAAACTCTAAGTTGGGATTGAATCTCTGGGGGATAGGTATTGTAGTCTAAAGCATAAGCCTTGTTAACAATCACCAAATTCTTTAAACTTTCGTTATATCCCTCCCCAACGATACTTGGCACCTTAGGTAATAATATACAAGGTATAACAATGGCATTTGAATTTACACTATATTTTGCCATTGCTTCTTTGTAATCGGAGCCATATTTAAGTTTCAACTCTTCTTTCTTTTTTTCCTCAGCAGAAGCATCAGGTGTTGCTTTATTTTTCTTTTTCTCTTCTATTTCAGATTTACCAGTAACTTTAATTTTATCTTCAGTTTGGGCATCAATGGCTTTTATGTTATTTTGTTCTTGCTCTTCGCCATTGGTTAGGGTAGCAGGTTTGATGCTGCTGTTTCCTTTTTGGGCAAATGAGTAAAAAGTAATGCATAAGAAAAAGAACAATAAATTAATTTTTGTACTCATTTTATTTGTTGAAAATGTCATATTTTTTATTGTGTGTAAACGTTAATTAAATTTAATAATAAACATATTATTTTTTTAAAAATAAGAAAATCAAAAGCCGATTGAACCCAGCAATAACAGTGCGGCTACGACTGCTACCAACAAATAACTTTTCACTTTTTCCATCCAATTAATCATTGTTTTTTTATGTGTTAATAATTCGATTGTTTATATCTTTTTTAAAACTTTTTAATCATTTGAAAAAGGGTGTATCACCAATTTCGAAATGCTAATTTAATGATTTAATAATACAGTGCAAAAAAATATTACATTAAAGTGGTATTTAATTTCAAATTAATGTTGTCATCTTTCTATGATACAAAATTCAACCTGACATTTTTCTTTTATGTCTTTGATTACCAACTATTTTAGGACTGAATATAAATTATGAATCAAATTTTAAATGAGAGGTGTTTTTAATGGATGGGATTGCCAAGATTTTGTAGCGTCTAAAAAATATTTTTTTATGGGTTTTTTAATCACATGTGCACTAAATCTTGCAAATGTATTGATAGTATCACTCCTGCAGGAGTCTTGATGTATGTTGTGCATTCACTTTTACTGATAACTAACTCCCAATTGAGTTGGAGTTAGGAAACAAAAGCTGCAGGCGAGCTACATCATAATTGAATGGGTAGTGAAGCATATTTTGAAAGCCCTTTAGGTGAAGAAATAAAGCAGGTCTCCTTCAGATGTGAATTTAGGTTCTGCGACTATTTTAGAGTATCATTAAACTCGTTATTTTAAGAAAATCAAAAAAGCCTTGACAACAATTAAGTTATCAAGGCTTTTTTACAATACTATCTACTATAATTTAGTAGAAAATAATTTTTAGAAAAAAACTATTTGGTTTTTTCTTTTGTTTCTGCTTTTGCATCTTTATCGCTATGCTTAGCATCTGCTTTAGCGCAGGCTTTAGCACCACCATTTTTGCAACAAGCTTTTTTGTCTTTATCGCATTTTGCGTTTTGGTCACCTGCAAAAGTAACTGTTGCAGTAGCCAACATAAAAGCTGCACCAGCAGCCAACATCATTAACTTTTTCATTTGTTTAAAATTTATTTATTTATAAGTTGATAACAAAATTAGTAAAAAATCAATCCAACAATACAAGCGATTGTTTTTTAACATTTGTTGGAATTAGCTTTCAAGGAAAAAATTTGGAATGCGCTAAACATTATTCACAATTGACAATAATGATTAGCTCGATTATCAAACCACATAGAAACATAGTTATTCAAGTATTTTAATTACGCTGCAACTTACAAGCAAACCATAACAAAGTAAACATAGTTTGATTTCGGCTTCGCCGAAACTATGTGGCTATGTGGCTTTATTACTTGGACTAAATAATTGTCATTAATATTTAAACTTCTTTTTTATAAACACATAGAAACATAGATATTAAAACGTTTTAATTTCGCTGCAACGTATATGCAATACTTACTAGAGTAAACATAGTTTGATTTCGGCTTTGCCGAAACTATTTGTCTATGTGGCTTTATTACTTGGACTAAATAATTGTCAGTAATATTTAAACTTATTTTTTATAACCACATAGAAACATAGTTATTCAAGTATGTTATTTACGCTGCAACTTACAAGCAAACCATAACAAAGTAAACATAGTTTGGTTTCGGCTTTGCCGAAACAATGTGGCTATGTGGTTTTATTACATGGACTAAATAATTGTCATTAATATTTAAACTTCTTTTTTATAACCACATAGAAACATAGATATTCAAGTATTTTAATTACACTGGAACTTATAAGCAATATTTACCAAAGTAAACATAGTTTGATTCCGGCTTTGCCGCAAGTAATATTATTATGTAATACTGAAAAAGTCTATTTTGTGGCAGTTAAAGGCCGTACATAATAAAAAAGGGATTATCAAACTAACTTGGGCTTGTTTACTACTCTCACTAAATTAACTTATACAATAGCTAATTTATTTACTTTGCGCCTCCATGATTTTTAGCAAGAAAAAAAGCAACGCAGATAATGAAGCACAAATGAGCTTTTTAGACCATTTAGAAGCTTTACGCGGACATTTGATAAGAGCAACAATTGCTATTATAGTTGCTGCCATTACATTGTTTTGCTACCGCGAATTTATTTTCGATGCACTCTTATTTGCGCCCAAGCATGCCGATTTTATTACATACAGAATGTTGTGTAAACTATCGCACCTGTTAAACATGGGTGATGCTTTGTGCATTAGTAACTTTGGGTTCGAATTGATAAACACAACATTATCGGGGCAGTTTACCATGCACATGTGGGTTGCTTTTGTAGGTGGCGTTGTGGTTGCTTTCCCATACGTAGCTTGGGAGTTGTGGCGCTTTGTAAAGCCAGCATTATCGACAACCGAACTTACCTACTCGCGCGGTATAGTTTTTTTTACAACCTTGCTTTTTATAATTGGCATTCTATTCGGATACTATGTTATTTCGCCTTTGTCAATAAACTTTTTAGGAACCTATATTGTAAGTAATGATGTAAAAAATATGATTGAAATGGATTCGTACATTTCAACCATTACAACCATCACACTTGCTGCAGGTTTGGTTTTTGAATTGCCAATACTTATTTATTTTTTAACCAAAATAGGATTGATAACACCAGCTTTTATGCGCAAATATCGCAAACATGCAATTGTTGTAATACTTTTATTGGCAGCAGTAATTACACCATCGCCCGATATTACATCGCAAATGCTTGTGGCAATACCCATTTACATTTTGTATGAATTGAGCGTTTTTGTAAGCGCCTATGTAATCAAGAAAAAAGAGTAATAAAGCTATTACAACTTTGTACCAAACGCCAAATCGCCAGCATCGCCAAGGCCAGGTACAATATATGATTGAGCAGTAAGCTCATCATCAATGGCTCCGCACCAAATGGTTGTGTTATGTGGCAAGTTGCGTTTCACATATTCAACACCTTGCACACTTGCAATACAACAAACAATATGCACGTGTTTGGGAATACCATTAGTAAGCAAAGCTTTGTATGCAAGCACTAATGAAGTGCCAGTAGCCAACATAGGATCGTTTAGTATTACCACTTTATCAGTTAAGTCAGGACTTGATAAGTATTCTATTTCAACTTCAAAGCTACCATCTTTATGGTGTTTGCGGTATGCTGATACAAATGCATTTTCGGCCATGTCAAAGTAGTTTAACAAGCCGATATGCAATGGCAATCCGGCACGCAGTATGGTTATCAATACAGGCTGGGTTGCAATTAATGGAATATTTGCAATGCCAAGGGGTGTAGTAATTTCATTTGTTTCGTACTCTAAGGTTTTACTAATTTCATAAGCAAGAATTTCGCCCATTCTTTCCAAATTTCTTCTGAAACGCATCCTGTCTTTTTGCACATGAATATTGCGCAACTCAGATGTAAATTGATTGAAGATGCTATTGGTTTTACTTAAGTTATGAATCATACTGAACTGAAAAGCTAAAATTAAATTAATTTGAAGGTTTGATATTCTTTGCAAAAAATCGAAACCAATGATACTATTTTTAGGAGACACTCTTACTAATTTTAAAAACTTTGTTGCTTGTTATCTAGATACAACTATTTTTAAATGAGTAGGAATTGGTTATGAAAATCAAAAAACTAAAACAAGATTTACAATAATTATTACATTCGCAATCCAAAATATAAAGCAATGACGGACGAACTAAAATTGATAATTGATTCGGCAAACGAACTTATGACCAAGAGTATTGACCACCTTGAGCATGAATTGACTAAAATACGCGCTGGCAAAGCAAACCCGCAAATGCTTGAAGGTGTTATGGTAGAATACTACGGCGCTAAAACTGCATTAAGTGGTGTAGCATCTGTATCAACTCCCGACCCACGCACCATTGTTATTCAGCCGTGGGAGAAATCAATGATTACCCCTATAGAAAAAGCTATACAATCGGCCAACTTAGGTTTCAACCCGCAAAACGATGGCATATTAATTAGGATTATTGTGCCACCGCTTACCGAAGACCGCAGAAAAGAATTAGTAAAACGCTCTAAAGCAGAGGCTGAAAACGCAAAAGTAAGTTTGAGAAACATCAGGAAAGATAGCAACGACAGTATCAAGAAATTACAAAAAGATGGCACACCCGAAGACATGTGCAAAACTGCCGAAACAAAAATCCAAGATTTTACAAACACTTTCTCAACTAAAATTGACAAACATTTAGAGATTAAAGAGAAAGAAATAATGACCGTTTAGTTTTATACTATCTACTAAATACCAGCTACTAAATACTAATAAAATGGACACAGTAAAACTACACGACAAACACTTCAAAATTTTTATTGATAAATCTGAAATTGAAACTGCGGTGAAAGCTGTTGCAAAAAAAATTAATGAGGATTGTGCTTACGATGTTCCTTTGTTTTTATCAGTGCTGAATGGTTCGTTTATGTTTACTTCCGATTTGCTTAAAAATATACACATCCCTTGCGAACTTTCATTTGTAAAATTGGCATCGTATAGTGGTGTTGGCACAACAGGTAAAGTAAACGAATTGATAGGTTTAAATGAATCAATAAAAGGCCGTAATATTATTATTGTTGAGGACATTGTTGATACGGGCATTACACTAGAAATGCTCATTGATGCAATAGAAAAATACGAAGCAAAATCGGTGAAAATTGCAACTCTATTATTTAAACCAAAAGCATATCAAAAAAACAGAAACATTGATTATGTTGGTATGGAAGTAGGTAATGAGTTTTTAGTAGGTTATGGTTTAGACTACAATGCACGCGGACGTAACCTTGCAGACATTTATAAAATTATTGAGTAAATGAAAATTACATTCCTTGGCACTGGTACCTCATCAGGTGTACCCATGATTGGTTGCAATTGTGAAGTGTGTTCAAGTAATGATGTGCGCGATAATCGCCTGCGTAGTTCCATTCTTATTACTACCGAAAAAGAGAATTTTGCTATTGACTGTGGTCCTGATTTTAGGCAGCAAATGCTGAAGCATAAAGTACAACAACTTCATGGAATTGTTTACACACACGAACACCACGACCACACAGCAGGTTTAGACGATATTAGGGGGTATAATTATTTTATGAATTGCCCTATGAAATTGTATGCAGCACCTCGTGTTGAAGAGGCAATTAGACGAGAGTTTGCCTATATATTTGCCGACCATAAATATCCTGGAATTCCTGATGTAAATATTTACAATATTGAAAACAATATTGATTTTATATTAGGTTCTTTACTAGTAAAACCTATTGAAGTGATGCATTATAAATTGCCCGTATTAGGTTTTAGAATTAATGACTTTACATATATCACTGACGCAAATTTTATTGCTGATAATGAATTAGAAAAAGTAAGAGGAACAAAAACATTGGTATTAAATGCCTTACGTAAAGAGAAACACATTTCACACTTTACGTTGGATGAAGCTATTGAATTAGCTAGAAAAATTGGCGCTGAAAAAACATATTTCACACACATCAGTCATCAATTAGGCTTGCATGAAAATGTTCAAAAGTTTTTACCTGAAGGCATGTTTTTAAGTTATGACGGCTTATCTATCATTGCTTAAATAATTGTATTTTACGCATTAAATCTTTCATCATTTTTTACTTTAATAATTCCTTTAATAAAAAGCATTCGTTTTAATATTTACTTTAGTAAAAAAATAAAGCATGAGCAATAAATCAATAACACAATTACTTCAAATATCGCATCCAATAATTATGGCGCCCATGTTTTTGGTAAGTAATTTGGCTATGCTCAAGGCTGGTATTGATGCGGGCATTATGGGTGTTATACCAACCTTAAACGTAAGAAAAGACAATGAATTAGATGCTTTACTTAAAACAATGTCCGAATATAAAAAAGGCAAACTTGGAAGCTATGGAGTAAATATCATTGTTCAAAAAACCAACATACTTTTCGAGAAACACTTAAAAATTTGTGTTGAAAATAAGGTGCCATTTTATATTACATCACTCGGAAATCCAAAGCCCGTAATTGATGCAGCACATAGTTATGGTGCAAAAGTTTTTTGTGATGTTACAAATTTGGTTCATGCAAAAAAGTGTGCCGATGCAGGTTGCGATGGTTTTATAGCTGTTGGGCAAGGTGCAGGAGGGCATGCAGGCCCTAACCCACTTCATATTTTAGTGCCTACACTTCAGCAACATTTTCCTAATTTGCCAATTGTAGCAGCAGGTGGTATTGCAAATGGTGCATCTATGCTTTCGGTAATGGCAGCTGGGGCAGCAGGCGTTTCAATTGGTACAAGATTTATTGCAAGCGAAGAAGCTGGTGTAAATTCTGAATA
>Ga0114959_10004506_pt1 | contig 10660 bp, 7 predicted proteins | sample C_130625_EF_Meta_FD_87317 | JGI IMG/M metagenome (GOLD analysis project Ga0114959, IMG submission 87317) | Freshwater microbial communities from Lake Croche, Canada to study carbon cycling - C_130625_EF_MetaG | ecosystem: Environmental > Aquatic > Freshwater > Lake | place: Lake Croche, Canada...
GCTTTACTGAACCGTCCAGCATTATTCCTGACCCCGTAGTCGAAATAAGATATTTACCAAATTGTCCTAATACGTGGCGTATGATCCCCATATAAGGACGCACACAATCTGGCTGCATCCATCGTGTAGACTTCACCGAAAAATATTTCGCCACATCGGGTTTCAGATCCATGATTTTTTGCTGCAACTCCGCATTATAATCGACGTCGACAAGTGTGAATGTGTTATCGCCATTATAGTTCAGTATATCTATCAATTTAACATATATTTCTCGTTGCTCTTTCTGAAATTTAATGGAGCGCTTCACGTCTGGCATCGTGCGTTTAGATAGAATATATTAGCGGGGTATCTTTATCCCTTTTTTGGAATGAATAAATGCCACTCAGAAATATTTAGGAAAATCATATGCGTTCAATTAATTTAGAAAAAACTCTCCTTATAGGTTATAGTATGGATATACTAAAAGCGTTCTCACTCCATGACAAGGAGTACACCATCAACATACAGGGCACTGTTGACGAACCTCTTTTCCAAGCCAACCAAATAGCTGCTTTACTGGAAATGAATAACTTGCGTAAAAGTATGATGAATTTTGATGAAACTGATAAGGTGGTTTCCCGCGGTAACACCCCAGGTGGAATACAAAATATTACATTCCTTACCGAATCTGGTCTCTATAAAATACTTTCTAAGTCAGTTAAACCAGTTGCTAAGATTTTTCAAAATTGGATGGTGAATGTAATTAAAGAATTGCGTAAAACTGGCGAATACAAACTGAAAGAAGACCATGAAATAGAGAAGAAGTTAATACGAAGCCAGGAGCAAAATGATGCTAAGAAAAAAACCCACGATACACTCATGGAATTTTGCAAATCAAAGAATGTGGTCTATGTCTGCAAACTGAGAGACGAACATGATGACAAGATTGTTATTAAGATTGGATCAACTCAGAACATTAAGGAGCGTTTTTCAAGGATTGAGTATAACTACAAGATGACCCCGCTTCTTTTAAATATTTTTGAATGCGAAAGTCATACAAAATTCGAAAAATGGATAAGAAATCATGAATTACTCAAACCATTGTATTTTAAGATTACAAAGCAGGATGGAGTTGATACAAGAGAGACATTCCTAGTGAATGAAGAGCAATATGATAATATTATCAAGTTAATGCAAAAAGAAGTATCCCAATTCACGAAAGAAGACGTTAATAAGTTAATCGAATTGGAAGAGAAAAGAGATTCGAACGAAGAAAAACGAAGGGCTAATAATGAATTAGAAAGGGCTAATATTGAATTAGAAATACAATTGGAAGAAATACGCACTCAAAGAGAGCAAATCAGATTACAGATTCAGAAAAACAACCAGGTTCTCGAGAATACCATCAAACTCAATGAATCCGTAACGGACGACTCGGAAGAAGAACGCGAGCGCGACCAAGAGATCCCCGACAATTTATTCGTCAAGGCGCGCGAAAACACCCGTTCTCCCAAGGTATACCAATACGACCCCGAAACCCTCGAGTTCATACAGGCCTACGACAGCGTCATTGCATTTGTCCGGAATTTCCATAGTTCCTCGGGAGGCGCCTTACGTGAAGCCGCCAAGCACAACCGGGTCTACAAGGGATTCCGATGGGTCCTAGCCGAAAGAGATCTCACCGACCCCCCGATCCCGGAACCCACCGTCGAATCGAGAACCCAGTCGATCGAATTCATCGCCATGATCGACATCAAAAAGACCAAGATCCTGGAAGTCTTCCCCACCCAACGCGACGCCGCCAAATCCCGCAATTTGGCAGGTTTCACCACCATTTCACGCGCCATCAAGCAGGGCTCCATCTCCTCCGGACATTACTGGAATTTCTTCGACAAGTGTTCTGAAGAGATGAAGAACACCTACCTCGCGTCCAATAAATTACCCGAACCACATACCAAAACCAACAGCACCACCGTCTCGCAAATCCACCCAGTCACTGGCGAAGAAATAAAACGGTACAAATCGATTACCGAGGTCATCAAGAAATTCCAATTGTCAAGAACCACCCTCTATAAAGTGTCAGAAAACGGCAACGTACATAACGGATTTAAATGGAGGGTTATTAACGATTGAGCGACCAATTCTTCCGTGCCGCAGTCATTCCAGTCTTGGCAAACAATTTCATAAATCGTTCTTCACATATTTCCGGAGTCAGGTTCTCCAACACGTATTCGCGCGGACGGTACGTATACAAATTCAATAAAAATGTTCGCATAGTTTCGACCAGGTCTTCACGACCATAAAAGTATTCGCCGCACCGCTCGTCCCAGTACGGAATCACAGTAGAATACACATCCGGATATCTTTGTCCTACCTCTTGATTCATGGATGCAACATTCCAGACCAGGAGCGGGACATTACACGACAAGGCCTCTTCCAAAGCAAACCCCTGGCTCTCGTGGCGACCTAACCATATTCCGAATTTCGCCTCTTGTAAACAAGCCAAATATTCCTTTTCGTCATACTTATGCTCGTAATGAAATAATTTATATTTGATACCATTAGCAGCCAACACCGTCTCCAAAAACTGCAGTTCCGACGGATCACGGCTTTTATAATAAACAAACACCTTGTCGCGTCTACTAATCGGCACAGTTTCGCAGAATTTGTCCACCTCCACTGCAAACGGCACATTTTCCAATCGAAGCCCTCTACATAACTCATACTTCGACCATACCGTTACGTTCCAGGCGGACGGGAGTATATACGAACATTGCGACGACCGGATAGGTAACAATTTATGGTCAGGGAACACACTGAAATGCGGTCCAAAAACCCATTTTATACCCGGATATTTCGACACATCGACAGGGTCGGATGGACTGTACGCCCCATCGTACAACGACAAATCAATGCTGCCTATACTTAGCGGGTTTACAACATAAAATTGGATGTTTTTATAAAGCTCTAACGCACGCCTATTTTTGGGATGTATCCAATTATCGATAAAAAGTATCTTCATAATACTGGTTAGTCGGACGGTTTTTTTATATTTTTATTGCACACCAATATAAAAAAATAAGGGGTATCTAATACACACTACACGTATGAAAAACCTTACCCTAATCACATCGGTCATTGACACCCCCGATATCCCACTATCCTATACAGCTACGCGAAGTGTTTTTACCAGGGAACAACGGTTCGAACAATTAAAAAATACTATTATAACTGTACGCCAAAATATACCCGATAACCATGTCTTCTTAGTGGAATGTTCTCGATTGACCGACGCCGAACGCGAATTTTTAACCGGCATTGTCCACTATTTTTTAAATATATACGAAACTAAAAATCAGCCCCTGATCGACCGAATGTTCACACCGTCCAAGGCCATGGGCGAAGGCACCATGACGATACTGGCCTTACAGCAATTAGCTGATAATAACATCAAATACGATAATTTTTTCAAAATTAGCGGCCGCTATTGGTTGAACAAGACCTTTTTCTACGACATTTTTGACAATTCCTATTCTTGCACGTGTCCAATCGATGGTGACAATAATAATATGCTAACCTCTCTATATAAATTGACATACGACCATTCACAGGCTTGGTTAGAGTATTTGAAAGGGTCCGAGAACCTTTTTGCTAGATGCGTGGGGTACGAGGTGATATTCGCAGCATTCGTTAACAGTCTCGATATCAAAAAACGGTACTCTTTACACAGAATGGGCGTCAGTGGATACATATCGGTGTGCGGCACTTATGTGGAAAAATAAATAGATACAAATAAAATATAAAGCTTTGATTGTATCAAGATCATTGATAGGCAAATTGTTACAATGAGCGACATAACTGCAAATGATACCAAAATAACACATTCGGAATACATCTCTAACGAGGTCGAATACAGCGACGAAACAATAGATATCATCGAAGAGGAGTTTTCGGCGAATGGAAACACCAACTTTATTGCCGATAGTGGTTTCAAGAGCAATCAACAAATCTTCGCGATTGGAGACAGCCATTGTTTGTTTTTTCAGAAATCAATGAAAATCAAAAATCATTGGTTATACGGGATGCCTATCACAATCTATACTCTTTTGCGTGAAGGGTTGGATATTTTTAATATTGGTACCAACCTGGAGAACCACCAGGGTTCGTTTGGAAAAGGACATTCCAGATACAACATCAAAGAAAATGATTTCGTTATATTCTTTTTTGGTTGGAATGATATGCAGAAAAATATACATTTACATGCGGCAGACAGGTGGCGGGAAGAAATAGACGATTTGTTACAAAAATATGTTCAAACTATCTCCATGTCTAAGGGTCATATTATACCTATCATCGCTAACATTTACCCTAACCCGCGAGCGGGAGCAGATCTTCAGACCATGAGAGGATCGGAGGAAGAAAGACGGAATTATTTTCTTTATGCGAATGACGTGTTACGGAACTTATGTGCCAAAAATGGTATTTTATTTCTCAATTTATACGAGTTGGTCGCCGACGAGAACAATTGCATACGCGAAGAATTTACCACCGATAATATACATTTAGACGGAAACAATCTGAAACTTGTTGCTTTTGTTGAAGATAAAATTGTAACAATGTGCGAAAAATATCTGTAATCCTCTACATTATTCACATAATTCTACGTAATAATATAAATATTATATTATTACATAATAGCCCAAATTTATTTCTTACGGCGGGTTCTCCTATTTTTACGGGATTTCTTACCTATTTTCGCTTTCCTGTGATGCTTGCTCCGAGTGGCATATTTTCGGTGCTTTTTACTGACATTACCACCAAATGCCAACAACGGCTTCTTGATCATTGGTTCTTCTACTGGTACCGTCTCATCGTTTTCATCCCTTTCGTTCCAGCTACGTTTCATTCCGGTTTGAATATTTTGGGGCATGATCGTTTCCATTGTTACGGGCATAGAAGGTTCTTCCACCAATGGTTGCGCTGCAATGTTTATAGCAGCCTCTTGTGATAATCTATCCATAAGTCTTTGGTATTCTTCTTCCTCTGCGGCTTGTTCTCGTATGCGCACTTCACTATTCATAAAAATTTGATTGATGTTCTCCTGGGTATTGATACCGTATTCGCTCAAATAAATACGTTGATCACTGTCGACCACAGGCACTCCGTTGGTGGCTAGTTGTGCTTCTCGCGGATTAATAACATTATTTACATACCAATTGACAAACGATTTATAGCTCGCCGCGATTTCATCTTCTTTCAAAAAGAACTCGTTATAAAGCATTTTGAGAACGTCGACATCGTAGCATGTCTCGCCAATGAACCGGAAATAAGGGATAACAAATAAGAAGAATTCAAAATAACTTTCATTGCTATCTGTTCCGATCCCATTATACACCAAAAACTCGATAAAAGTTTTGTTCTCTTCATAAGAAAGATAACCGATCTTGCGCGACATTCGGCTCGCTTCTTCTTTGATATCGTCGCCACCTACCATCTTTTTGAATTTCTTACCTCCCTTTTGCAGGCTAGCTCCGGTTCTAATCAGCTGATCGGAAAATTTGTTTGCCCCTCGGTTTAATTTACGGTATTCACTGATGGTATCTGTCTCGCCCCCCAGATATTCGGCAATTTCCGACGGAAAAAGTTTATTCACATTCATGTTGATAACAAACCCTTTCGAAGGGCTATGGTCCTTGATTAGTATAGAAGCACGACACGCCAACATCATATTCTTGATTTTAACTTCATCATTCGGGTTTATTCTGGATTTATCGTCGGGAACCTGTTCCAGTATAAAATTATTGACCGTATCAATGGCATTTATGATACTATTTATGTATTCGACACAGCCATCATTGAGTTGGTATATGTTATTCGACAAAGCCACCTGTTTGTCTAATAGTATCGCTCTCAAAGACACGATGATTTTTCTATTGTTCGCCAAACATTCGTCACGAAATAAGTATATGTTGGAATATGCCAGTTGGGTAGGGTCTAATATGGGCTGGGTAAATAAGACACGTCGAAATTTCTTTTCCTTCAGTTTTTCAGCTTTTCCTTTATTCTCGTCTTCTTTACCATCTTGTTTGCACGTAGGAACACCCAGTAATTTCCCCCGAGTTTCTACAACATTATCCGTGGTAAATAAGCACGTATTGGTGGAATTATAGGAATCGTTATTGTTTTGGAACAAATAATACACAAAAACTACCTGAGCCGTGTCACCCAACAATTTTGACAGGATGTATAAATTGGCTTCCGACAGGTTATTTTTATTACGGGGATCGTTCAACCACGTATTTTTTTCGGTATTGCCCCCAAAGTAGTCTACAGTGGTATTGTCGGCGTGGTCATGATCGTAGTTACGCTTCTCGTTCAACATAATCTTGTTTCCATTCACACTCCCGGACAAACGGATATTGCAGATCGTATTGTAACTTGAAACAGTTTTACCATTATTTTGTATTCCATTGCTAAAGTCAGAATCGTACGATAATTCATCGAAACCAATATATTTCAATATGGGGGTGACAGATGTCTTATTGTACGGTTCCAAAATACCCTCTTTTTCTCGCTTGGCCGGGTCGCTAAACGAACCCGGGGTCAACATCTGTTTCATTACGGGGTTGATGTCCGAGAACTTATAACCCGAGTCTTGGGCGCCATAAATATAGGTGTCTCCCAAGTAGTTGATGGGGTCGGATCTAAGGCAGCTTATCGACTGGGATGCCCCCAATGAACCGTTCAAAAATCGGTTGTCCATGATACCCTGCTCCAACAGATCTAACACCGATTTATAGCCTTTCATAGGTACGGGAAACAATGAATTGGCGGATTTCAAAAAAAGATCACTTTGTAACGCACTCGGTTCCTCTTTGGCGTCTTTGGAGATGTCACATCGGTTCATTAGTGCATGCAATTGTGTTATTGTCATGGAATTCAAACCCGGAACATTGACCGTTGTTCCTACCGGAATGGGGTAGGACATTATTGATTTTTGGGTTGTGAATATATAGATTATTGTTATAAAAAATAAAATACTTTTCATAACTTTCCATAATATTAGGGGTCATTGTTCTCGATACCTAGCATTTTTTGAATGACGATAAGAAATTCAACAAGCAGGCGAAATAAAGCCACCCCAAATACGGTAACAAGAGCCAGAATACCCACACCGGTAACACCAAATACGTATAGTATAATACAAACATCGTGGTAATGATCATGTTGAACAGGACGAAGAGGGCCAACACCACCTCATGCCGTCCAAAATAAACGAAGGACCAAACTAAATTCAATATCAGGTTCCATCCGTGGAAAAATAACAACAAGTTGCGATTGTACGATGTTTTGGCGATGAGGGTCTGGGCTAAAGCGATGCCGATCGCGATGTACAGGAGGGTCCAAACTATCGGGAACACATATTTTGGCGGGGTGATGGTAGGTCGGATACAGGTATACCAGGCCGAATTGACGGCTTGCATGGTGGTCGCGTTCGGTATGTAGAGGACTGCGAGCACAGTTAAGATTGATAATATGTAAGCAGGTAAGGTTTGCATATTATAATATTGGTGGATTATTTTTTACGGTGGCGACGGGTTCTCTTCTTGCTACTCTTTTGCGGGACACGTTTGTTCCTGGTTATCTTCATTCTCTTGGATGTTTTGCGGGTGCGAGACTTGATCGTCTTAGTTCCCTTTTTCACTGATCCACCTAACAATGGGACGAACGCGGCAGGAGGCTCTTCTATTAAGAATATATCTAATTTGTCTTCATCGGTCGGTTGACCAAACAGTTCGTCAAACGTCTGAATGACCTCATTGATATCAATAGTTATCTGGTATTCGTTCAACTTTGCGTCAAGGCTCACGGTGTCGATGACAAATTTTATAACTTCCTCAACATCACCATCACCATCCATTGTCTCTGAACCGAGCCCTTCTTGTGCCTTCGCCCCGGTCTTGTCTACAATGTTAGATAAATACGGTTCCGACGAAACTTTCTGCGTAGGTGAGAACAAATCTGAAAAAACAGTGGCTGGTTGCGATTGTAATGTATCCACTCTACCACCCACGCTAGTTTTAGGTTTGTTTAATCCCCAATAGTCAATTATGTCATCGTCGTCATCCATAGGTTCCGAACCTTCTTCTAACTGAGGCTCGACATCGTCTAACACCGGTTCGGCGTCGTCTAACTCTTTGAATTTTTTCATCACTTCGTCGTCCGATGCGCCCGAGGCAGCGATCTCCGCTTCCTCCGCCTTTCTTTTACCTACTCTACCGGTCGATTTCAATATTTCTTCGGGGACAACAACATCGCCATATCTTGCTGCATAACGTGCTCTCTTTTGTATTTCTCTAATCGCTGCTTCCTTCTCCGCTTTCGCCTTTTCTTCGGTTGCTACGCGAGCGTCTCGTTGAGCCTTCGTTTCCTTCACTATTGCTGCTTTCACCGTCGTGCCATCGCCCAATATCGTCCTCAAAAAATCTTCGTCAGATATCGCGGATATCAATTTAAACTTGGCAAACGCTTTATAGAATTCTATCTCTGGAAATTGCCGGATATTACGGTTTATCGTATCAATAATTGTCGATAATCTTCCCTTCAAAAAATTCATTCGTTGGTTAACAAACTGTGGAGTCATTTGACCAATTTGTTCTCTAACCGAAGGACAGTCCGGTCTGTCCGCCGAATCGATAGCATTAAACAAACTGTTGATTACGTCCGTGTTCAAAATATATGTGGCGGTTTTACTACTGAATCTAATAAAATCGAAATTATCCTTTAATAAATTGCAGCACTCATGGGCCCAGTCGTATTCGTCGCTCAGCTCTTCTAATTCTTCGGTGGTATATTCGGCACGCTCGCCCTTAACCAACCACCAATGCGATAACGCACTGGAAATAGGTAACACGTGTTCGCAATTCATCGTCAGTTGGTCGGCTTTCATTATTTCACCGCAAATATAACAATCCTTGCATCTTCGTTGATCCCTATCGGTACATTCTTGTTGCAGGGGGTTCAGATCCGGGGCAGTCATTAATTTACCAGTACCATCGCGTCTCATGTTTAAAGCTCGTATGCACTGGGTTTGGTTGCTCTTTACTTCGCTCGTTAATATGTCCCGCCAATCTTTATAGGAAACATGAAATATGTTATTAAGATATTGGGTATAAGAGGCCTTCTTGCTATGTGAAAAAGACGGGCTTTCGGGGACAAATTCGGTACTTGGTGTTACAGCTTCTATGGCAATGGTTCTTTGCGCGATCGCCTCCGCAGCGGCCTTCTTCTTAAGTTCGGAACCCGGTCCGCTCAATATCTCCTTACGTTTTTCATTGAGTTTTTTCACAATCAACTCTTTTATTATTACGGCGGAACTATAAGCAATCGCGTTTTTACTCGGCTTGTAACCAGAATCATTCTTCAAAGCGACTAATTTATTATTGATTGCTTCAACAAATTCGTCCACGTTCGTAATACCCAAGTTTTGAAAAAATGGCCGCGAAAATCCATGTTGGGCCAATGCAGACAATCCTTGGTTAAAACTTGTCATAATTACTTACCTATTATAATACCCCCATAAAATAAAACTACTAACCACGCAATAAATCATATAAAAGCATGTTCTCCATAATATACAATCGAACGCTCACCCAAAACACATTCAAACTAGCATGTCCAATAACTCGAAAAATACACAAAAAGAATTACATACCACCATCGATCTAAAACACACCGAAATGCTCGCACATTTCCAAAACATTGAAACCGTCATGATCCCCGAGCTCCTAAATGAAAAACAGGCATTAAAAGCCCGGATCGCCACCTTGAAAGAAACCCAGATTGACGATTACATGGACATTTGCGACCAAATTCGCGCCATCCAGCAACGAATACGTTCTCTAAAGCAGGAAAAAAAACAATATTTGCTGGATAATTCCAAATACATCTTCCACTATTTCGAACAAAAACAGCAAATTTCTAGTGCCGATCAACAGGTCGCTAAACCATCGTCCGCGGTCATCAACAATTTCTTTAAAATCAAGGCCACCACCGACAAAGAGGGGAGCGAGGTCACCAACCCCGCCTCCGACAAGTACGCCCAATCCAAAAAACTCTACCAAAAGTATTGGCGTAACGTCAACGGCGAAATCGGCAACATCCAGGACTTTATACAATCATGCGACGTGTGTGAATCGTGCCGTAAGGGTGAGATGATCCCCCAGGACGAAGAAGGCATCCTCATTTGTAACAACAAAGAGTGTGCCAAATTCATCACCTATATTGTCGATAACAATAAACCGACCAACAAAGAGCCGCCCAACGAAGTCTCTTATACTGCCTATATCCGCCTCAACCACTTCAAAGAAATCTTATCGCAATTCCAGGCGAAAGAAACGACCCAGATCCCCGAGGAGGTGATCGCTGCGATCCGAGCCCGAATAAAAAAGGAACGTATCGAAGACATGTCCCAGATCACCTACGACAAAATGCGCGATATTTTACGGAAACTGGGGCTCAACAAGTATTTCGAACATATCCAGTACATCAATTCACTCTTTGGTATCAAACCACCCATCATGAACGAAGAACTACATGAGACATTATGTGTGCTTTTTATCGAGATTCAAAAACCATGGGCCATGCATTGCCCGGCCAATCGCACCAATTTTTTCAATTA
>Ga0114959_10004509_pt1 | contig 10658 bp, 9 predicted proteins | sample C_130625_EF_Meta_FD_87317 | JGI IMG/M metagenome (GOLD analysis project Ga0114959, IMG submission 87317) | Freshwater microbial communities from Lake Croche, Canada to study carbon cycling - C_130625_EF_MetaG | ecosystem: Environmental > Aquatic > Freshwater > Lake | place: Lake Croche, Canada...
TGGCTGGATAAATATGCTTTTTTAAAATATCTACATATTGTCCTGAGATGGAAAAAGAATTGCCCATAAGTTTAATTTGTTATCACAAATTAAACCAATAGTTGAACTTAAAGATAAGCGCCCTATTTTTATTTTTAAGTAAAGGATCGGTAAAGTAATTGTCGGTATAGACCAAAAAGAAATCGCTCATTGGTTTATACCTATATTGTAAACGACTATTGATATTGAAATTATTGGTTTGCGTATTAAATTGTACAAAAGTGGTCCAGAACAATTTGGTATTAAAATTATATTCCAATTTAGGGGCAATTAAAATCAAATTATTATTACCGTAAATCTTAGGTAATTGTATTTTATCAATTTCACCATTTAATGAGAAAGTTAAATGGGGCTGGTTTCTCCATATAATGCCTGCTCCCAGACCAGTAATATTTCCATTATAGTATTGTCCTAAGGTTAACTTTGAGTTCCAACTAAAAACTTTACGCAAATCAGAATAATACATCAACTCGAATTGATTGTATTGGTAAGTCCCTGTTGGAAGTGGTATGCCATTACCTGGCTTGGTGGGATATAATAAATTTAGATTTGAATTTGAAAATGTTAATTTCAAACCTGAACTATTTCTGTATTCTGAGTTGATTTTAAAAGAGTTCTCATTTTCACTGAAGCTATTGTCTGCATTGAATACAAGAAATCCATCCATTGAAAATTCTATTCTACCAATTTTACCCTTCTTAATAAAAATTCTTTTGGTAATGTTTGCATAAGCATCTTTATAACCAACTCGTATAGTTGTATCTCTAAGTGCATCGTAATTATCAATTCTTTGAACATAGCCCATGTCTGTGTAATAATTTTTACCCACATTACCCATTTGTCCAAAAAAGCGCCAATTATTGACAGCCCTTGCGACTGAAGCCTCAAAAAATGCATCCTTATTACTAATGGTAGGCTTCATAGATTGATGGTAACTAATTTCTGCTTTTTTGGTACCCTCACTATTAGCTAGTGATAAAGTTAATCCAGCATTTCTTCCATATTGGTCCAATGGATTTTTTTTAATAGCTGCTGCAGAAATAAAATTCTCTCTATCTAAAAAATAAGTTTTCAGTAAAGACCTTTTCCAAAATCTTTTTTGAATGGTAAATGCTGAAAAATTTTCGGGTGAATAATTTCCTTTAGCACCTGTTTGAATATTCATCATGCCAATTCTAGTAGATGCATTTAAATTACCAGAAATTCTTGCTCCTAGTAGTATGGGTATAGTATTACCGTCTTTGTCTAATCCTATGGTCCTAGAATAAAATGGACTAATGAAATAATTTCCTAAAGCAGAAAACAAATCACCATTCTCAAGAAAAAAAGCTCTTTTTTCTGGTAAGAAAATACTAAAACGTGTTAAATTAGTTACTAGTTGATCTACTTCTACTTGAGAAAAATCGGGGTTCACCGTCACATCTAAATTCAATGAAGAATTCAAAGTTACTTTTGCATCAAAGCCAGCATTGCCTGTATTTTGAAGTGTTTTACCATTTTCATTATCTGTATTGGCATTACCTGTGATATAGGGTAATATTATTTTGTTAGCACTTGATCTAGGGGGAGGGGTAGGCCAGTTTAAAACACCCATATAGCCTAAATCATAGGATTTAAAAATAGGGGGCACTTTTGTCCAACAACTGTACTCATTGCTTTGTAAATCGCCTCTTAAAAAATTGATACCCCAAAACTTTTGTTTGTCATTATACCTCAAAGATTTTAAAGGAATAGCAATTTCTGCAATCCAATAACCTGCATACATTTTGGTAGCTGAATTCCATTTGGTATCCCAACTATAAGTAAGTTTCTCTTCGGTATTGGTTGTAAGCTCATCTTCCGATTGAACATTTTTAGAGGTTAGTGCAAAAATAAAGCCATTCGTTTTTTGGTTCAAGGGGTCTAAAATTATAGCAATACCATCAGATCCTTCATAACCCACATCTCTTTTTAAACTTTTAATAATTTGTTCCTCTTTGGCATATACTTTAAGGGCGAAGTAAATATTTTTATCATCATAAGTCATCAGTACTTCAGTGCCTTGCTTTGGAGCACCTATATTATTGGGATATTTTTTTGTAAAATCCTTAGCTAGAACAGCTGTCTTCCAAGTAGCCTCATCTAAAATACCATCTAAGACAATGGGGCTGTTAGCGGGCTTAATGTTAAGTTGAAAATCTTTTTGAAAATCTGAAATATTTTGCCCCTTACTAATATATCCAACAAAAAGCAATACTAAAACTAAGTAAGACTTTTTAAATGATTTTATTAAAAAAGGAAACTGCTTGTATCTGTTTTGCATGAGGGTGCAAATATCTAACTTGTAATTAAAACTGCCTTAATAACTTGGCTTAAATCTTAAATAAAAATGGATGAACGGGCTATTCTTTATCCAATAAATCGGGCCTACGGTCTTTTGTACGGGAAATAGCCTGTTCCTGCCTCCACTGATCTACTTTTTTAGGGTCGCCTGTAAGTAAAATGGCAGGAACAGCTAAGCCTCTAAATTCGGCAGGTCTTGAATAAACGGGGGGTGCTAATAAGTTATCTTGAAAAGAATCGGTTAAGGCAGAAGTTTCATCATTTAATACACCAGGTATAAGTCTTCCAATAGCGTCTACTACTACAGCGGCCGCTAACTCACCTCCACTTAAAACATAATCGCCAATGGATATTTCTTTGGTAACGTATAAGTCTCGAATCCTTTGATCGATACCTTTATAGTGACCACAAATAATTAAAATTCGATTTTGTAAAGAAAGGGTATTGGCTTGTTTTTGATCAAAACGTGTTCCGTCGGGGGTCATAAAAATAATTTCATCAAACTTACCTGCTTCTTGCAATTGATCAATGGCATTTGCTAGTGGTTCACAAACCATCACCATGCCTGCGCCACCTCCATATTGATAGTCGTCCACCTGGCCATGTTTATTGATGGCCCAGTCTCTTAGGTTATGCAATTTTATATTCAGCAAACCTTTTTCTTGTGCCCTTTTCATCATACTATGTTCAAAGGGGCTTCCTAATAATTCTGGCAGAACGGTTAAAATTTCAATTGTCATATTGTAAAGATAAAAGAATCCTGAAGACTTTTTTTAATCTAATAGTTCCCCTAAATCACGTCTGTCTTTTTTTGTTGGCCTTCCTATTTTACTCAGTCGCTTACCTGTTTGAAATGTAGCAGCCACTTGTCGCACACGTTCTAGTTCTTCAATTGGTGTAAGGTCTTCATAATATTTTATGGCTTCTGCGTAGGCCAGTCTACCTTCTAAAACTTCTGTCACTCTAATTACCCAATTTTTATGTTCTGTTCTGGCTTCGTACTCATCACCTATAACAACATTACGAGATGCTTTAACAGGCTCTCCTTTTATTTTAACGCGTCCTTTATCAATGGCTTCTGTGGCCTGAGACCTTGTTTTAAAAATTCGAATAGACCATAAATATTTGTCTAATCTTACTTTTTTCTTTTCCGTTTTAATAATATCAGCAGCTTTCATGCTTAGTCTTGTTTTTCTGCAAAAAATTGATGGAAGTAAGGAATGGTTTCAATGCCTTTATAAAAATTGACAATATCATATTTTTCATTAGGACTATGTAAATTGTCACTATCCAATCCAAATCCCATAAATACAATTTTCACCCCTAATTCTTTTTCAAATAAAGAACAAATTGGAATACTGCCACCACCACGAACAGGAATAGGTTCTTTTCCAAAAGTAGTAGTAATAGCTTTAGCGGCACTTTTATATTCATGAGAATTGATAGGTGTGATATAAGGCTCCCCTCCATGGTGCTCAAATGCATTCACTGTAATATTGTCTGGTGCAATTTTTTTAAAATGTGCAAGTACCATGGCCGTAATTTTTTCTGCAGATTGGTTCGGAACCAAGCGACAAGAAATTTTTGCAAAGGCCTTTGATGGTAAAACAGTCTTCGCACCTTCACCGGTATAACCTCCCCAAATGCCATTTACTTCTAAAGTAGGGCGAATGCCTGTTCTCTCATTGGTGCTGTATCCTTTTTCACCCCAAACATTTTGTATACCTAAATCGGTTTTGAATTCATTTTCATCAAATGGTGCTTCTGCCATTTTCATTCTTTCTGCATCGGTAGATATAATCACATCTTCATAAAAACCAGGTATGGTGATATGGTTATTTTCATCATGACATGAAGCAATCATTTTTGATAAAATGGTAATAGGGTTGGCTACGGCTCCTCCATAAACCCCACTATGCAAGTCTCTATTAGGTCCTGTAATTTCTAGTTCAATATAGCTTAGTCCTCTTACGCCAATATCTATGGAAGGTGTATCCATGCTAATCATGGCCGTGTCACTTATTAATATTACATCTGCTTTTAAAAGTTCGGTATGTGTTTTAACGAAGGCTGCCAAATTAGGACTTCCAATTTCTTCTTCTCCTTCTATAATAAATTTAATATTGGTACACAATGAATTGGTTTTGGTCATTATTTCCAAGGCTTTCACATGCATATAAAATTGTCCTTTATCGTCGCAAGCTCCACGCGCAAATATTTTTCCATCTTTAATAGTAGGCTCAAAAGGGCTGCTATGCCAAAGTTCTAAAGGTTCTGCAGGCTGTACATCATAATGTCCGTAAACAAGTACCGTAGGCAGTTTAGGGTCAACATTTATTTCTGCATATACAATTGGATGGCCTGCTGTTTCATAAATTTTGGTAATGGGTGCACCAGCTTCTTGCAAAGATTTTTCTACAGCTTTAGCGCAAGCTAACATATCACCATTGTGTTCACTCTTTGCACTCACACTGGGTATGCGTAATAAGGCCAATAGTTCTTCTAAGAAACGATCCTTGTTTTTTTCTTGATAGTCAGACCATGCTTTCATATGCTGTAATTTTTTTGTAATAAAATTTTATAAGGCTTATTTATGCTAATTGATGTTTACTATCTAATAGCACATTCTCTAAATTCCAATTTAATTTTTTTTCAAAAGGTGCTTTTCTTTTTTGACATGTTTCAATGGTGCAAATGGGACAGCTAAATGGCATACAACCATCTGTGTGAATATAAAACTCCACACTATCACCAAATTTATTTTTGATGAGCCTCGTGAAATCATCCACCGCTTCATGTGCTTCATTTACATTATAATACCAAGGCACTGTTAAATGACAGTCGATATGCATTAAAGCGCCATATTTAATCACCCTTAAATTATGTAGGTCAATCCACTTTTCATTCCTAGATAAATTAATTTCAGCAATGACTTTTTCCAATAACTCCATGTCGGCTTCATCCATAATGCCAGCTAGCGACTGCCTTACAATTTTATAACCATCATAAATTACATAGATACCTAATAATAATGCAATAATGGCATCAATTTTTTCATAACCTGTAACTAGTAATAATAGAATACCAATTGCAACAGATGCAGTGGTGAAAAAATCTATCTGAAATAATTTACCTGAAGACAAAATGGCCAATGATTTATTTTTTGTACCTATACCTTTTAAAACAATTGCTGTCACTAAATTAAGGACTGCTATGATGACAAGTAGCCAAATTCCATTATTGAGATTATGTAAACTAATGGGGTGAATAAAGCTATCTATTGCTTTATAAATAATTAAACATCCGATGCCTACAATTAAACTTCCTTGAAATGCAGCAGATACGAACTCTGCTTTGCCGTGACCATATGGATGGTCTTTGTCCTTGGGTTTAGAAGCTATAAACAAACTATAGGACCCCACTAATGTAGCTACAATATTTACCACACTCTCCATTGTATCAGATAAAACCGACAAGGAATGGGTTAATACATAAGTAACTACTTTAAGTAAAAAAACAACAATGGTTAAAGCTGTTACAAAATATTGAACTTTCAAATTTTGCTTAGAATAAGGCACGTTGGAATTATTTTTTTGTGATGGCCTCTGCGTATTTTTTCTGCACAAATTCCCAATTCACTAAATTCCAAAAAGCATTAATATAGTCGGGACGTTTATTTTGATACTTCAAATAATAAGCATGTTCCCAAACATCAAGACAAAGTATAGGGGCACCTTTTGTTTCTGCTATATCCATTAAGGGATTATCTTGATTAGGCGTTGAGCAGACGGCTAAACTATTATCTGCTTTCACTATTAACCAAGCCCATCCACTTCCAAATCTTGATTTGGCAGCATCAGCGAAAGCAGTTTTAAAATTATCAAATGAAACAAAATTTTTATTAATAGCATCGGCTAATTCTCCATTAGGTATAGTGGCAGGAGCAGGCTTCATAACTTGCCAAAACATTTCATGATTGAAATGTCCACCTGCATTATTTCTCATTTTTACAGAGTAGGATGAAATAGTATTTAATAATTGTTTTAAACTTGTTCGAGTGCTATCTAATTTTTCTGCAAGTGCTGCATCTGCTAAATTTTTAGCATAAGAAGCAGCATGTTTTGTATAATGAATTTCCATGGTCATGGCATCAATAAAAGGTTCCAATGCATTGTAGTTATAGTTCAAAGGTTGTTGCATATATTCACCTACAGCGATTGAATTAGTCATTGAAGTCATTGGGTTTATTTTAGCCATTAAGGGCATTGCTGCAAGGGCCATCCCCGCTTTTCCAGAACTAGTGATAAACTGACGTCTGTTTTGAGTTGATTTTGACATGGTATTATTTTTTAAAGTACTTCTGTAAAGTTACTTTAATTGGATGTAAAAGTCGGTAGTAAAATTCTTGATTAAATAGCTGAGAATCGCGCATAGCCTTAAAGGTTAAAAACAAGCCAACGGGGATTAAAATAAAGGAAGACATCCACATACCAGAGAATACATCCCACTGCCCTGATTTAGCTAATTTTTCACCAAAATTATTGAGTAAGAAAAAGAGTACAAAAAAGATGATGGCTAAAACTAAGGGCGTTCCTAGGCCACCTTTTCTAATGATAGAACCCAAGGGGGCACCAATTAAAAAAAGTACAAAACAAGCAAAGGATAAAGTAAATTTTCTATGCCATTCAATACCATGTAAGGAAGATGCTTTTTTATTTTCATTATATATTTCAGAAATAGCTGAAAGGTTATATAATAAGGATGAAAACTGATAGCCTGCACTAAGTTGAATACTACTCATTAAAGAATCGGGAATTAAGCTACTAAATTTTTTTAAAGGACGGGCATTTTTCTTAGCATTAAAAAGTGCATTACTATCCTTAAAGTTCATGAACTTTAAATAAGACGCTACGTCGGCATTTGTTTTTTTAATAAAAAAAGAGTCTTTGTTTTGTAACGAATCTATCGCCTTGTCTAGTTGCCTTATGCTTAACATTTTTGGATCATATAATATATCACCAGTTTTATTCATCTGAAAACTTTTCAGATCAAATATTTTTTTATATTCTTTAAAATAAAGCCTTGTGAACTCAGTATTGCTTGTACTTCGGGCTCCTCTTTCTTGGTAACGCCAACCATTGTACATCACGAATTCTAAAAACTTTTTATTATTAGATACGCGCATTACACCCGATTCTGCCATGATTAAATTATCTTGTAATCCAAATCTTTTTTCAAAGATGGTAATATTATGCATGATACTATCATTCGACTCTTTTTTCCCTAACTTAATAACGTAGCCATCTATTTTATCATAAAATATACCTTCTTTTAAATCAATAGCAGGCTTGGCTACAATGATTTCATATTTTAAATTAGTAAGCTTCATCTGCGTTACCGGAATAATATTATTGGAAAATAAAAAGGCAATGCCTGCTAAAAAAATAGTAAAAATAAATAGCGGACGCATAAAGCGAATGAGGGGAATGCCTGCTGCTTTAATGGCAATAAGTTCAAAGCTTTCCCCTAAATTACCAAAGGTCATGATAGAAGAAAAAAGTAAGGCTAAAGGTAGTGCTGTTGTGAAAGTACTTACAGAGACAAGCCCCACTAATTCTATTATGGTAAATAGGTCTAATCCCTTGCCTACTAAGTCGTCAATATATAACCAAAAAAATTGCATGGTCAGCACAAAAGTTGAAATAGTGAGTGCTGCCAAAAATGGCCCAATAAAGGCTTTAAGAATTAGTATGTCTAATTTCTTGAACAAAATTGTAGGTGCTAACTACCTATTCGATGAAAGAGTTCTTTGATCTGATATTCCCAAAGTCTGCTCTGGTCTTTAACTTCGTTCTTTTCAGCAAAATCTTTCACGATTAAAATAGTTTGATTTGAAATTTCAGTTTTTTCAATTCTAAATTCGAAATATTCGTTCTTTTCTCCATGTAGCCATCTAAATTTTATAAATTTATCTGGCTCTTGGTCTAATAATTCTGCTTTGTCTGGCACACCCCCATTCCATGAAAAACTAAAAACATTTTCCCATTCATCAACTTTATCTGCAAACCATTCTTGTAAACCAGATGCAGTAGATAAAAATTCAAATAAAATGTTAGGTGAACATCTAACCGGAAATTCAAGTGTAAATAATTGTTTCTTACTCATATATAAATAGCGCCTCTTTAAAAATTGATTCGTTTGATGCAATAATATTAAATAAAGGTTAGCTTCCAAGTATTTTTTATTCTTTATTAGTTAACAATCTGTGAAGACCAAGATAGACTATCATCTAATTCATCATAATTAAATGATTATCAATTAATTATGATATTTTAAGATACCATATCATTTCCAATTTTTAACTCGTTCTGATCACTTATCTTTGCTCCCCTTAATGTACTGAGTATGTTCAATAGTTTGAGTGAAAAATTAGAATCTGCGTTTAAGCACCTAAAAGGGCAGGCGAGAATTAATGATTTAAATGTTGCCAATACCTTAAAAGATATCCGAAAGGCTTTATTGGATGCAGATGTTAATTTTAAAATTGCCAAAGAATTTACAGATAGTATTAAAGAGAAGGCCATTGGTGCCAAGGTTATTAATGCGATTAGTCCAGGGCAATTGATGGTAAAAATTGTACAAGATGAATTAACTGCTTTAATGGGTAATGAAGCTTCTTTGATGGATCTTTCTAAAAGCCCTACCATTATTTTAGTTGCTGGTTTACAAGGTTCTGGTAAAACTACTTTTTCAGGAAAGTTGGCAAACTATTTAAAGGCGCAAAAAAAATCTCCTTTATTAGTAGCAGCCGATATCTACCGACCCGCTGCGATGGATCAATTAACCTTATTAGGAGAACAAATTGGAGTAGATGTTTTTGTAGAAAGAGAAAATAAAAATGCAGTCTCCATTGCACAAAATGCATTAGTGTATGCCAAGGCCAATAATAAAAATGTTATTATCATTGATACAGCTGGTCGTTTAGCAGTAGATGAAGTCATGATGAATGAAGTGGCGGCCATTAAAAATGAAATTCAACCTCAAGAAATATTATTCGTTGTAGACTCAATGACAGGGCAGGATGCAGTGAATACTGCAAAAGTATTTAATGAGCGTTTAGATTTCACTGGAGTAGTTTTGACCAAGTTAGATGGCGATACGAGAGGTGGTGCGGCCTTGTCCATTAAGTATACTGTTAATAAGCCAATTAAGTTTATGAGCAGTGGTGAAAAGTTGGATACACTCTCTGTTTTTCATCCCGAGAGAATGGCCCAAAGAATTTTAGGCATGGGTGATATTACTTCTTTGGTAGAAAAAGCACAGTCACAATTTGATGAAGCAGAAGCCAAAAAATTAGAAAAAAGAATTCGAAAAAATCAATTTGATTTTGAAGACTTCTTAACCCAGATACAGCAGATCAAAAAAATGGGCAACTTAAAAGATTTAATGGGTATGATTCCAGGTATGGGTAAAAGTTTAAAAGATATAGACATTAAAGACGATGCCTTTAAAGGAGTAGAAGCCATTATACAATCAATGACCGTTTTAGAAAGAAGAAACCCAGACTTACTTTCACCTAGTCGTAAACAAAGGATTGCCAAAGGAGCCGGCAAGGATATTGGAGAAATCAATGCCTTTATTAAGCAGTTTGACCAAATGAAACAGATGATGAAGCAGATGTCATCAGGGGCAATGGCAGGTAAAATGCCTGGTTTGAGACGCTAAATTTCGAACTAACTAATTGATTTACAATTAATAGCATATTTTAAATCTATTTTTCCTTTGTTTATTGCCTGCTTTATATTATCTTTGCAGCCGATTTAACCCTATTTAATAACGCCTATAAATTTCTATTTAACATGGCAGTAAAAATGAGACTACAACGTCACGGTAGTAAAAAAAGGCCTTTCTACTTTATAGTAGTGGCTGACGGACGTGCACCAAGAGATGGTAAATTCATCCAAAAAATTGGTACTTACAACCCATTAACAGTTCCTGCAACTATCCAATTGGATCGTCAAAAGGCATTGGAGTGGTTAAACAAAGGTGCTCAACCTACAGACACCGTTCACAGAATTTTATCTTTCAAAGGAGTTCTTTATTTGAAGCATTTACTTCGTGGAGTAAAATTAGGTTTGTTTGATGATGCAACCGCAATGGAAAAATTCCAAACTTGGTATGCAGCTCATGAAGCAAAAATTGCAAGCACTAGTGATACACACAAAAAAGCAGAAGCTGCTAAAAAAGTGTATGTACCTGTTGCTAAAAAAGTAGCAGAACCAGTAGCAGAAGAAACA
>Ga0114959_10004510_pt1 | contig 10657 bp, 11 predicted proteins | sample C_130625_EF_Meta_FD_87317 | JGI IMG/M metagenome (GOLD analysis project Ga0114959, IMG submission 87317) | Freshwater microbial communities from Lake Croche, Canada to study carbon cycling - C_130625_EF_MetaG | ecosystem: Environmental > Aquatic > Freshwater > Lake | place: Lake Croche, Canada...
CTGGTGCAGGGCTTGGGGCACTGCGCGGCCTGTCACAGCCCGCGCAATGCATTGGGCGCATCGGGCGCTGTCAACGACCTGTCGGGCGGCTGGATGTCCGGGGTCAACTGGACTGCACCCTCCCTGATGGACAACGCCCAAACGGGTTTGGCCGATACACCTTTGCAAGACATCCAGACCTTGCTTCAAACCGGCAAATCAGGCCATCACCACACCAACGGGCCCATGGGCGAAGTGGTTCAATACAGCACCCAATACCTCAAGCCCGCAGACCTGCGCGCCATGGCGGTGTATCTGAAATCGCAAGTTCGCCTGACGCCAGACAGGTCAGCGTCGACCTCCCCCACCACCATGCGCCGTGTTATGCCCGACGTACAAACCCGCGGTGCGGCCATTTACGACAAACATTGCGCTCAATGCCATGGCGAAAAAGGCTTGGGCATGGGCGATGCCTACCCAGCGCTGGTTGGTCACCGCGCTGTGCTGCAAAAAGACACCACCAACCTGGTTCAAATCGTGTTGTACGGCGGCTACCCTCCGGCCACGGCAGGCAACCCCCGGCCCTATGGCATGCCGCCTTACATCCTGACGCTGGATGACAAAGACATCGCCGCTGTGCTCACCCACCTGCGTATCCAGTGGGGCAACCATGCCCCAGAAGTGACGCCCCTCGAAGTCAACCGCATCCGCGCCAGCCAAGGCGGTTGATCTAAATCCCGATTGCGATCTGCCAAGCGCCCGCATGCGCCTTGGGCATGGGCAATCTTAAAAAGACATTGACTGACGCGGTGATCTACGATTATCGTATAATCTAACAAGCTGATGACTGAATCGGTTCCAGCATGGAACCTTCTGTTGTGGAGAAATCCCATGAAACGAAAGACACCCGTGATGCAAAGCTTTGGTGAGCGCCTGGCGCAGTTGCGCAAAACCGCTGGTTACACCCAGGTGGAGTTCGCCGCTGAGCTGGACATTACCCAGCGCATGGTGGCGTACTACGAGGCACCCGACGCACAGGCCCCGGCCCATTTGTTACCGCAGATGGCCCAGGTGCTGGAGGTGAGCGTGGATATGCTCCTGGGCTTGAGCGAGCAGCGCAACCCCAAGCGCATTGCCACCAACCGCCTAGAACGCCGTTTGCTGGAGATCGACAAGTTCGACCCCAAGGCCAAGCGCCAAATCACGCAGCTACTGGATTCCTTCATCGAGGCTGAGAAGCTGAAGCAAGAAATGAAGGCACGCACCAACCCAGCCACCAAACCGCGCGCACGGCGCAATCAACCATCCAACGCCCATGAGGCCTGAACATGACCACGCTTCAAATTGAATTGCCTGATGGCACCGCACAGGCAGCACGCGCTGCGGGCTTGCTGACACCGCAGGCTTTGGACCGGCTGCTGACTGAGGCGCTGCGCAAGCGCGAGGCGGCGAATTCGCTGCTGTCCATTGCCGATCGCGTGGCCGCCGCAGGCATTGCACCCATGACCATGGAAGAAATCAATGCCGAGGTGAAGGCTGCGCGCGCTGAAGGCGGGCCGTTGAACTGAACCCGATGCGCGCAGTTATTGATACGAATGTGCTGTTGTCGGCTTTGCTGAGCGCAGTTGATTTTCTCGATCAGCTGCCCGGCGCTGTTCTTCAATGGCGCGAATCGCAGATTCACTCAAACTTTGCCCAAAGACAGAACTACCGCTTAAAAACAGCGCAACCGTCAGAGTTTTTGTATTGATACGAAGAAAGTCATCTTTTTTTGGATGCCCTGGTATCCGATAACATTTCCCACGTGATAGCACTACCATCCCCCAATGACCAAACACCTCTATATCCTCACCGGCGCCTCCCGGGGCATGGGCTTGGCGATGGCGCAGCAGTTGCTGCAAGCCGGTCACAGCCTGTTGTGCATTTCGCGCAAAACCAACGACACGCTGGACAGCCTGGCGCAGGCCAGTGGCGCCACCTTGCTGCAATGGTCACAAGACCTCGCAGATGGCGTGGCAGCCAGTGCGCGCTTGAGTGCCTGGTTGCAAACCCAAACACCTTCCGCTTGGGTCAGCGTGAGCTTGATCAACAATGCCGGGGTCATTCCGCGCATTGGCCCGATGAGCCAAGCCGACGCGGCAGATTTGGGCCATGCCTTGCGCGTCGGACTGGAAACGCCTATGCAATTGACGGGCGCTTTTTTGGGTGCCACTGAACACTGGCCCTTGCCGCGCAAGGTGCTGAATATTTCGTCCGGACTGGGCCGCAGAGCCATGGCCTCGCAAGCGGGTTATTGCGCCGCCAAAGCGGGCATGGACCATTTCACACGCTGCTTGGCACTGGAGGAAGCGCTCAAGCCCATGGGGGCCAAGGTCTGTTCGCTGGCCCCGGGTGTGATCGATACCGACATGCAAATCCAATTGCGCGGCGCAGATGCCAGTGCTTTTCCGGACCAAAGCGGTTTCATTCAACTCAAGGCCAGCGGGCAATTGACATCGCCTCCAGAGGCGGGTTCACGCGTTCTGGCGTTTTTGAATCGGCCTGACTTTGGCGCGAAGGCCGTGGCCGACATCCGCGACTGAAACGTCCCCCGCTCTGTCAGCAGGATGTAGCCATTGACCCTGACAATGTTTTTTTATTTTGGAGACCCACATGCCTCGTGAAGTTGTCGTCGTCAGCGGTGTGCGCACCGCCATTGGAACCTATGGCGGAAGCCTGAAAGACACCCCCCCTACCGAGCTGGCCGCACTGGTGGTGCGCGAGTCACTCGCCCGAGCGGGCATAGAAGGCAAGGATGTGGGCCATGTGGTGTTTGGCCATGTGTTGAACACCGAGCCCAAAGACATGTACCTGTCCCGCGTGGCCGCGATCAACGGCGGTTGCGCCGAGGGCACACCCGCTTTCAACGTGAACCGTTTGTGCGGTTCGGGTTTGCAAGCCATTGTCTCGGCCAGCCAAGCCATCATGCTGGGCGACTGCGACATCGCCATTGGGGGCGGTGCTGAAAACATGAGCCGTGGCCCCTACGCCTCCTTGAGCGCCCGCTGGGGCGCCCGCATGGGCGACACCAAGTTGGTCGACATGGTGCTGGGCGCGCTGCACGATCCCTTCCACACCATTCACATGGGTGTCACCGCAGAGAACATTGCAGCGCAATTTGGCATCACCCGTGAAATGCAGGATGCTTTGGCCGTAGAAAGCCACAACCGCGCTGAACGGGCTGCGGCTGCGGGTTACTTCAATGATCAGATCGTCCCGGTCATGCTCAAGAGCAAAAAAGGCGTGGTGGCTTACACCACGGACGAGCACTTCCGTGCCGGCTGCAAGCTCGAGGACATGGCCAAGCTCAAACCCGTTTTTATCCCAGAAAACGGCACTGTGACCGCTGGCAATGCCTCCGGTATCAATGACGCCGCCGCAGCGGTGGTGCTGATGGAAGCTGGCGCTGCCAAAGCCCGTGGGGCGCAAGCCATGGCGCGTTTGGTGTCCTATGCCCACACGGGCCTGGACCCCAAGATCATGGGCATGGGCCCGGTGTCGGCTTCACGCTTGGCTTTGCAAAAAGCCGGTTTGACCACGAATGACATGGACGTGATTGAAGCCAATGAAGCTTTTGCGGCGCAGGCCTGCGCCGTGAGCAAGGAGCTGGGCCTGGACCCCGCCAAAGTCAACCCCAACGGCTCGGGCATTTCATTGGGTCACCCCATCGGCGCGACCGGTGCCTTGATCACGGTGAAGGCCTTGCATGAGCTGCAACGCATTCAGGGCAAATACGCTTTGGTGACCATGTGCATTGGCGGCGGCCAGGGTATTGCCGCCATTTTCGAGCGGATGTAAAACCTATTGGGAAGGCGCATCCAAAAAGCTGTCTGATCGCAAGGTGATCACCAGCGTGTCTCGCCATCCGCCTGATTGTTCAGGCTGGATGGGCGTGGATTCATGAATCACACGGGTATCGTCGAGCAGCAACACCGACCAGGGCTGCGTCAAGGTGAAGCGTTGACCCTGCGGGCTGCTGATATCGAAGACGCGCGTTTCGCCCCCCTTGATGACGTGACGACCAATCAAAAAGACAGCTACCCAGTTCACACCATCGCGATGCGCCCCTTCGGGGGTGGGTCGGCCAATGCCGTCTGTGGTGTCAATGCGGAACTGGTGGGCTTCGGTATACCAAGTCTGCTGGCCTTGCGCATCAGAGGCCACGCGGCCTAGCCAAGCAAGCAGTTGTTGCCAAACCTGTTGCTGCACAATGTCTGCAGATACCGGCTCGAACCAACGCTGCATGCCGCCATGCAAAGCGTTGTAAGACAGTGGCTGCCAATGCGCCCGATGGGGGATGGTCTTGACTTGGTCACCGGTCACCTCAAAACTTGCGTGCCGCCGGTGCCTGTAGCGTCCGCCGTCTTTGAGGTACTGGTCTGCCGGCAAATCGTTCCAACTCGCCTCCAGCGCCTGCAGCAAAGGCAGCGACACGCCAGCCAATGTGCACACGCTGGCAGCACTCAACACGGCATAGCCTTGGGCAGCGAGGGTGGTGTTGAGTTGGTCGGGTGCGCACAAAGGGGGCTTTAAAAAAAGTTCAGGCATAACGTTGGCTGGCCAATTTGGCGCCCTCGGCCAGGGCTTTGAGTTTGGCCTCGGCCACAGCGCGGCTCATGGGCGCCAGGCCGCAGTTGGTGCAGGCGATCAAGCGGTGCTTGGGCACGAACTGCAAGGCGCGGCCGATGGTGTCGGCGATTTCTTCCGGCGTTTCGATGGCCGGATTGGCCACATCGATCACACCGACCATCACGTCTTTGCCTTCAAGCAATTTCATCATTTCCATCGGCACATGGGAGTGCATGCACTCCAAGCTAACCTGCTGGATGCTGCTCCTGGCCAGGGCCGGGAACACCTTTTCGTACTGACGCCATTCGTCGCCCAAGGTCTCTTTCCACTTGTTGTTGGCTTCGATGCCGTAGCCATAGCAAATGTGGACTGCGGTGGTGCAGGTCAGGCCACGCGCGGCCACCTCCAGCGCTTTGACACCCCAGTCGGCCGCGTCGTCCATGTAGACGTTGAAAGCCGGCTCGTCGAACTGAATGATGTCCACGCCATCGGCTTGCAGCGCCAGCGCTTCTTGGTTCAACAACTCGGCGAAGGCCATGGCCATCTTGACCTTGTCGCCATAAAAACGGTCGGCCACGGTGTCCACGATGGTCATGGGGCCAGGCAAGGTGAATTTGAGTTTTTTCTGGGTGTGGGCGCGGGCCAGCTGGGCTTCGAAAGCGTGCACGCGACCCTTCAGGCGCAGTGGCGCGATGACTTGGGGCACCTGCGCGTCATAGCGGTTGTTGCGAATGCCCATGGTGACTTTGTTCACGAAGTCGATGCCCTCGATCTGCTCGACAAAGCCATGCACAAAATGCTGACGGGCTTGCTCGCCGTCGCCGATCACGTCAAGGCCAGCGTCTTCTTGCGCTTTGATCCACAGCAGCGTGGCGTCGGCCTTGGCTTGTTGCAGCTCGGGGCCTTGGGTGGTCCACTGGGGCCAGAGTTTTTCGGTTTCGGCCAGCCAAGAGGGCTTGGGCAAGCTGCCAGCGATGGCGGTTTCAAACATGGAGGGATCCTCAATTTCAGGGTTGATGGCTCAGGGCAAATTCTTGCGCCAGTAATTCGTAAGAACGGCGCTGGGCCTGGGGGTCATGGGTCCAGGTGATGACGACCACCTCTTGGATTTGCAGGCGCTCAGCCAATTGCTTTAACTTTTCGGCCACCACAGTGGCGGTGCCTACAATGGCCTTGGCTTTCATTTCTGCCAAGGCCAATTGCTCAATCACTGAGTAGTCGCGCACGGCCTGTTCGGGCGGCAGCATGGGGCCAATCCGCCCTGAATTGCGGTCCATGCGCCAACGGGCACGGCTGTCAAATAATCGCCATGCTTCTTCTTCGGTGTCTGCCGCCAACGCCCAAAGACACACCGTGGCTTGAGGCTGGGCCAAGCGCTCACTGGGCCGAAAAGTTTCGCGGTACAGCCGCAGTGCATGGTCTGCACCTTGCCCGTCAGTGATGAACCAAGCAAAGGCATAAGGCAAACCCAAATGCGCGGCCAGTTGGGCGCCGTAATCAGAACTGCCCAGCATCCACACATCGGGCGACGTATCACTTGCGGGATATGCAAACACCTTATGACCGGGGTGGCCCGGTGGCAATGCTTGCCCGGTCACCCAGGCCTGCAGCTCAAGGACTTGTTGCGGAAAGTTGTCGCTGGCATGCCGATCGGGGTTGAGCAATTGCGCGGTACGTCCGTCACTGCCGGGAGCACGACCGACGCCCAAATCAATCCGACCAGGCGCCAAGGCATCGAGCACCCTGAATTGTTCGGCGACTTTCAAAGGGGCATAGTGCGGCAGCATGACGCCTGCGCTGCCGAGTCGAATGCGGTCAGTGCGGGCAGCCATCGCCGCCATCAACACCTCGGGCGCAGTGCCCACGATGCTGGGATGGCTGTGGTGCTCGCTGACCCAAAAGCGGTCATAGCCCAGGCTTTCTGCATGCTGCGCCAAAGACAGTGTTTGCCGAATGGCCTCGTCTTGGCCGCGACCGGCCACCGCGACAGATTGGTCGAGAACCGACAAACGCAAACGAGGCAGAGGTGGATTCATGGGGTACTTGATTGTTCGGCTTCTTGCAATGCCCGCCACATGACTTTACCACTGCCGCTCTTGGGCAAAACATCGACAAACGAAACCACCCGCGGCACTTTGTACACAGCCATGTTGGCACGGCACCAATCGATGATCTCTTGTTCAGTCACTTGCCCCTTGTGGCTGCCGCGCAATACCACGACCGCCTTCACGGACTCGCCACGGTAGGTGTCGCGGGTGGCGATGATGCAAGCTTCTTGCACGGCAGGGTGGCGGAACATGAGGGCCTCGACCTCGGCGGGCCACACCTTGAATCCACTGGCATTGATCATCCGCTTCAAGCGGTCAGTCATGAAAAAGTAACCGTCTTCGTCCACGCGGCCCAAATCACCTGATCGAAAAAAGCGCTTGCCATCCCGCTCAAAAAAGACCTCGGCACTGGCATCAGGTCGCTTCCAATAACCATCAAAAATTTGGGGGCCGCTCATCACGATCTCACCCGACTCGCCTTGCGGCAACTCTTTCAAGGTGTCGGGGTCCACCACGCGGGCGTCCACACTCATGAACGGGATGCCTAAACACTGTTTTTTGGGCGCATCCGACGGGTTGCTGTGCGAAGGTGCTGCGGTTTCGGTCAATCCGTAACCCTCGACGAAGCGCAAACCAAATTGATCCATCAAGCGCTGCGCTACAGCTTCGGGCATGGCGGCCCCGCCGCCGCCGATGTAAGTCAGGCTAGACAGGTCAAAGCTTTCAATGCGCGGACTGCCCAACAAATCGATCACCATGGTCGGAATATTGGTCCAATGGGTCACTCGCCATTTGGAAATTTGGTGCCCAGCAACGTCCCTGTCCCAGCGCGGCATCAGCACCAGACAGGCACCCAAAAAAATACTGGTGTGCATGACACTGACCAGGCCGGTGATATGGAACAAGGGCACGACCGCCAGGGTGACATTTTCTGGCGTACCGTTGCCCCATAAAGCACCCGCCATGGCGTTGTGCATGATGGTGCCGTGCGGGTGCATGCAACCCTTAGGCAGGCCCGTGGTGCCGCTGGTGTAGGGCAAGATAGCCAGATCTTTGCTGGTAGCGGTGACCTCGGGCAATGGCAAGTCCTTGGACACAGCATCAAGCCAAGCGTGGACCTCGCCATGTGTCAATGTGGTCATGGCGCGCACAGGCACAAGCCAGTCTTGCCAATGCGCAGGCACATTCTCAGGGCCTGCAACAACAGGGTCAAACACATCGGTGAATTGCGTGACCACCATATGCAGCAATTGCTGGTCCACAGGCAATGAGTTACTTGCAGCAGCCAATTCGGGTGCCAAATCGGCCGTGGTTATCGCCACGCGGGCATCGGGATCGGTGATGTAATGCTTGAGTTCTTCCATCCGGTTCATCGGATTGACCGGCACCACCACCGCATCGAGCCGCAAAATCGCAAAGTGCGCCATCACCAGTTGCGGGCAGTTTTGCATGTTCAAGACCACCCTGTCGCCCTTTTTCACCCCCAGTTGCGCCAGCCGACCGGCCAGTTTCTCTGCCTCCTGCTTGAGCACCGCGTAGGTCCAAGTCTGATCCATGAAGACCATCGCCAGCTTATCTGGATAACGTTTGGCGCTGACTTCCAGGTTCACCCACAGCGAGGTCACCGGGGCGGTAATTGAAAATGGCAACCTTTTGGGCCAAAACGCAGCGTGAGCGGTCATGAAAGGGTCTCCTTACCAAGTTTATGTTTTATGAAGCTGATGTTAAGGCCCTCCATGGACCTTGCTTCAGAAAAACATGTCGCTGGCGAGACCTGCATTTACCCTCTGCCGGCTTCATCAAAAAGCCACCCATTCAAATTTAACAATCAAAATTAATTGTTCACTTAGATTGTATTTTTTGACAATAAATAGCCAATATTTGAATACAATGAAACAATGTCAACTTACACCCACCCCGAACGTCCCGAAGATTACTGCGGCACGACCTATGCAGCTAAGCTGCTGGGTTTGTCCGTGGGTACCATCCAAGCCTTGGTCGAAAAGACCGAACTGCAAGCCTGGAAGACCCAAGGCGGCCACCGCCGCATCGCCATGCAGTCCATCCGCGACTACCAGCGCCGACACAACATGATGTCGAACCTGCCCGAAAGCAGACAAAGCAGGCTCAAAGTTTTGCTGGTCGAAGACGATGAAGTCACACGCGAAATGATGCGCGATTTCTGCACCCGTTGCGACATGCCCGTGGATTGCACAGCCATGGGTTCCGGGTTGGAAGCTTTGATCGATATCTCCAGCATCCTGCCGGACGTTTTGATCGCCGACTTGAACATGCCAGGGGTGGATGGATTTGAATTGCTTCGCACCTTGCGCCAAAACCCCGTCTTTAACCGCATGACCTGTTTGGTCATATCCGCTTTGACCGATGAAGAAGTCGAGTCTCGTGGAAGCCTTCCTGAGGGAACTATTCTTGTGGCAAAGCCCGTCAACCTTCAGTGGCTCAATGGTTTCTTCACCGCCCTGATGGCGGGCAGGCATGCCGACCATGCCAACAAGGAGCGCGTGGTGCAAACAGCCTGAGCGCAGGGCATCTCAGCCGTTTGCATTGTCCAATTCGCAACGGTCCTGATCGCCTTGAAGAACAACTTCTACAAATCGGCTTTGGCGCCAGAAGCCTTCACCACCTTGGTCCACTTCAGTACGTTGAAATAACACTAATGTATAGGTCGGGGCCCACACCAGCTATTGAATTATTCTCTTGCTGTGAATGCTCAACGCACACCCCTTTCATTGGAGTTAGGCGGATAAGCGCTCGGTGACTTCTTTTTTACCCATCTTGCGCACAGCAGAAATGGCCGGAAGTTGGCTCGAACGCGGACGGGACTTGCCAATCTCCCAGTGGTACACCGACTGAGGCGACACATTCAAAAGTTTGGCCATTTCAGCGGCCGTCAAGTTCAATTTTTTGCGCAGCGAGGCAAACCCACCCGCTCTAAAGCGCAAAGAAGGGCCCGCCTCGACTTCATTAGGAACGGCTACTGCTGCTTGTGCTTTGCCCGCACGCTTGAGTGCCAACTCCAATTGCGTCACGCGGCGCTTGAGTGCGGCATTTTCTGAACGCTGTTGCACAGCAAACTGTTTAATTTGTTTAAGCTCCGCACGAACCTCTTTTTTAGCAATTCGTGCGATTTCCGTTTTCAGTTGCTCTATAAGTGTTGACATTTTTTCAGACTCCAAATTGGCAAGTCCTCATCATAAACACTCAAGGCCTCCAAAAAAGATGGCGTTTAAGGCCTACAATAGAGTGAGTTTGGCAAGTTGCTCTGTTGGGCTGCAGACTTCTTGGATTGCACTTTAAGCCCTTACAGGTTGCGTTTTCTGAACCTGAACACCCCTCAAACTGCGAAATGACAGTCTGAAACTGTTAACTCGTTTCTCTTCAGTGTCTTAACCAACACTGATTCTCCCGCGCACAAGGCTCCTTAGAGTCTGTGGGCAATTTCTGAAAGGCTCAACATGAGCAGCAAAATTTACGTGGGCAATTTGCCTTACTCAATCAACGATGACAACTTGCGTGAAAACTTCGCCGCCTATGGCGACGTGGCTTCCGCCAAGGTCATGATGGACCGCGACAGCGGCCGCTCCAAGGGCTTCGGCTTTGTGGAAATGGGCAGCAGCGAACAAGCTGAAGCCGCCATCCAGGGTCTGAATGGCATGTCCGTCGGTGGTCGCTCGATCATTGTGAACATCTCCAAGCCCAAGGAAGCCAGCAGCGGCGGCTACGGCGGCGGTGGCGGTTACCGCAACGAGCGCAGCTCTTACTGAAATCGCTTCACGCGATCTTCATCCAACCGGCCTTGCGCCGGTTTTTTTATGGCCTTTGAAGATACATCCGGGAATTTCCAACGAAAAAAGGGCGTTCACCGAACCTCAGTAAACGCCCTCAAACTTGGGTAATGGTGGAGCTGGCGGGATTTGAACCCGCGTCCGTCTACCTTCCTCGTACAGATCTACATGTTTAGCGTTCTGATTTGGATCTCACCTCTTGCGTCGTGCAGGCGC
>Ga0114959_10004511_pt1 | contig 10656 bp, 8 predicted proteins | sample C_130625_EF_Meta_FD_87317 | JGI IMG/M metagenome (GOLD analysis project Ga0114959, IMG submission 87317) | Freshwater microbial communities from Lake Croche, Canada to study carbon cycling - C_130625_EF_MetaG | ecosystem: Environmental > Aquatic > Freshwater > Lake | place: Lake Croche, Canada...
GCACGATCACATGGCGCAGGGTCTGAAACCCGCTGGCGCCCGCGTCATACGCTGCCTCGATCAGCGCGCGGTCGATGCGCATCATCGAATTGAAGATCCGCACGATCATGAAGAAGCTGAACAGCTGCACCAGCGCCAGCACCACCGAGAACTCGGAGAACAGCAGCCACTCGACGGGTGCCCGGGTGACGCCCGCCGCCTGGAGCCCCTGTTTGACCAGCCCGTTGCGCCCCAGCAGCGGAATCCAGGCGATCATGCGAATGACGTTGGAGGTGAGGAACGGCACCGTGCAGATCAGAGACAGCGCCATCTGCCAGACGCGGGATTTCACGTGAAACGCCAGGAAATAGGCCACCGTGAAGCCGATCACCAAGGTCAGCGCCCAGGTGATCACGCAGAGCTTCACGGTCTTGGCGTAGGTTTTCAGGATGGTGCACAGCTCGGGGAGCTGTGCCACGCAGCCTTCGAACGTGTCGGTGTAACCCCGGCCGGAGAAGGCCGGGATCATCTCGTACTCGTTGTAATCCCAGAAACTGACGATCACCACGAGCACGAGCGGCAGAATGAAGAAGAAGGCAAACACCAACGCCATCGGCAACGCCTGCAGACGGGAGATCGCCCCGTCTGACAGGCGCCGCGACAGCGTTTGGGCGGAATTACGCCGCAATGAACTCATTCCACTTACGGACCATGTAGTCGTTCTCGTCCATCACAGCGTTCCAGCAGGCCACATTGCCCATGCGGTCATTGTACGAGCCACCATCGCGCGTCGCCCCGGCCTTCTCCAGCAACGACCCATCCGGACCCTTGATGTCCTGCGCGGCAGGCTTGCCCTCCATCCAGTAATCCCACTCATACGCCGCCATGTTCGCCTTCGCGGTGGACAGAACGGCAGAGTAATAGCCCTGGCGGTTGAGATAGGCGCCGGCCCAGCCGGAGAGGAACCAGTTGACGAATTCATAGGCCGCATCAAGCTTCGCGCCCGACACGCCCTTGGACACACAGAAGCCCGAAGCCCAGGAACGATACCCTTCCTTCAGCGGCTGGAACACGCACGGAATACCCTGGCTGCGCACCTTGGTCACGGCCGGTGACCACATCGACTGAATGACCGTCTCACCCGAGGCCATCAGGTTCACCGACTCGTTGAAATCCTTCCAGAACGCGCGGAACTGGCCGGCCTTCTTGGCCTCGGTCAACACCTTCATGGTGAGATCGATCTCGGCCTTGGTCATGTTGCCCTTGTCGGCATATTTATACTTGCCGGTGGCCTCCACCACCATCGCCGCATCCATGATGCCGATGGAGGGGATGTTGAGGATCGCAGCCTTGCCCTTGAACTCCGGGTTGAGCAGCTCCGCCCAGGACGTGATCGGCCGCTTGATCAGATCCGGGCGAATGCCCAACGTGTCAGCATTGTAGACGGTCGGGATCAGCGTCACATGCTCAGTCGGCGTCGGCGAGAACTTCGTCGAACCCGCACCTTCCAGATACAGCACCTTCCAGGGTGCGGTGCCCTGACCGCCGATCTTCTTGCCGTTGGGCAGCTCGCCCTTGGTGAACACCGGGGTGATGTTGTTGAATTCCTTGATCTTGCGCGCATCGAGCGGCAGGATGTTGCCCGACGGCACCAGCTTCTTGAGGCTGAAATACTCGGTGTCGAGCACGTCAAACGAGTTCGGCTGGGTGATCACCCGCTTCGTCACGTCATCCGTCGTCGCCGTGATGTATTCGATCTTGATGCCGGTGTCGGCGAAGCATTTCTTGCTGATATCGTCACCCTCGTTCACCGAGGTGCCGAGATAGCGCAGCACCTTCGGCTCCGCGGCATGGATGGCGGGAGCGGCCAGAACGGTGGCGGCGCCGCCGGCCAGCGCGGCCCGGCGGCTGATGATCATGCGGGACATGAAGCGTAACTCCTCCGATTGTTAAGCCAGAACATGGGCAGCCTCGGCATCCCAGCCGAGCCGCACGCGATCGCCCACCGCAAACGGTGCGGCATCGAACTCCGCCTCGGCGAGCTGCGCCGTGAGCGGCTCGCCGTCGTCAGGCGCCAGGGTGGCCAGCACATAGGCGCCCTGATACTCGACCTCAGTCACCATGACGGACAGGCCCGCGCCGTCACGGCTCACCCGCATGCGGTCGGTGCGCACCGCAATGCGACGCCCCGCATCGGCAATGATGTTGTGCCCGCCCATGAACCGGGCGGTGAATTCGGTACGCGGCGCGTTGAACACCTCGCGCGGGCTGCCCTGCTGCTCAATCCGCCCGCGATTCATCAGCACCACCAGGTCTGCCAGCGCCATCGCCTCGTCCTGCCCGTGCGTGACATGGATGAAGCTGATCCCCAGCTCGCGCTGCAACCGTTTCAACTCAGCGCGCATCCGCACCCGCAGAAACGGGTCCAACGCCGAGAGCGGCTCATCCAGCAGCAAAATCTGCGGCTCGGTGATCAAGGCCCGCGCCAGCGCCACACGCTGCTGCTGGCCACCCGACAGCTGCGCCGGCAGACGATCGGCAAACGCCGTCATGTCCACCAACGCCAACAGCTCCCGCGCCCGCCGATGCCGCTCAGCCTTGGCAACACCCCGCATCCGCAACGCGAATGCCACGTTGTCGAGCACGCTGAGATGCGGAAACAAGGCATAGGACTGAAACATCATCGCCGTGCCGCGCGCAGCCGGCGGCAACTCCGTGATGTTCGAGGCACCCAGAACAATATCCCCATCACTGGCGATCTCATGCCCCGCAATCATCCGCAACGTGGACGTCTTGCCACAGCCGGACGGCCCCAGCAGACAGCAATACGTGCCCGCCGGAATCCTCAGATCAATGCCGTCCACCGCCACGGTCTGCCCGTAGCGCTTGGTGACGGAAACAAGTTCAAGGTCTGCGGGAGAAGCCATGGCACGGGCTAAGCAAGGTTCGTGCCAGGCGGCAAGGAAGAAAGGAGGGTTGGGCTCCGCCCAAACCCGCCGTCGTGCGTGAGCACGCCTCCGGCGTGAAGGCCGAGCCCCTGGACCTCACTCTTTTAGAGATCGACCTTCAAAGAGGGGGGCATACACGACGGGTTCAAGGACCCGTCGTGCATGCCCCCCTCTTTGAAGGTCGATACCCCCTAAACGAATGGGTTCCAAGGGTTCTACCCTTGGCGGGTTCGGGCGGAGCCCGACCTTTCTTCCTTCCCTACCTCACCAACGACCGGACCCAGTCCTCACCGAGCCCAACGGTCTTGCAGTATTTCAGATAACGATCCATCCGCACGAAGACATCTTCGTAATCCTCGGCCTCACCAGCGTCGTTGATATAGACGAGTGGCCCGAAGATATGGAACACGGCCAGCATATGGCCTTGCTCTGGATGGATGAACAGCGTGTGGATATGGCCGGCGGGCTCATAAACGAAGCTGCCTTTGCGGGCCACCCAGTCATGCTCGCGATAGCCCCAGCTGCCATCCAGCGTCCAGGCGGTCACCGGGGAGGCGTGGCGATGGCGCTGGATGGTGCCTTCGCCCTTGGCGCGCAGCAGGCTGATCCAGCCGCCATTGCGCGTGTCATACACCAGCGGGCGGGAATGGCCGAGGGTTCCGACCGGCATCCAGGTCTTGTCATGCTCCAGCACGTCACCCTGGAACATCTCAGGGCTGGTGAACGGCGAGGGCGTGAGGGTGATCATGCGGACGGCTCCAGGTTGAAATGGTCACGCAGCGTGCTGCCGGCATATTCGCGGCGGAACACGCCTTCGCGTTGCAGGATCGGCACGACCTGATCGACAAAGTCGTGCACGCTGTCGGGGTTGGTGGTGGGGCTGAGGTTGAAGCCGGCGCAGCCCGTCTCGCGCCAGATGGCGATCATGCCCTCCGCCACCTGCTCGGGCGTGCCGATGAGCTGCGGCATGGTCACGGTCAACGCCCAGCGCTGCGCCGCCTCGCGCAGGGTGATCGCCTTGCCGGTATCGCTGCTGGCGGTCGCGGCGAGCAGACCGCGCGAGGCCTGCGTGTCCATATCGACCAGCGCGTCATCCGGATTGTAGCTGCTGAGATCATGACCGATCACGCCGGAGAGCCGGGCGAGAATGGCATCAAGCGGAATACGCTCCTCCATCGTCCGCGCCCGTGCCTTCGCCTCCGCCTCAGTGCCCCCCAGGATCGGCTGCACGCCGTAAATCACGATCGGGTCCCGCGCCACGCCGGCCTCACGCGCGGCGGCGTTGATGGCGGCGGTGGTCTTCTTCATGCCGGTGACATGCGCCTGAATGGCAAACACGATGTCAGCATTGGTGACGGCAAAGCGCATGCCTCGGCCTGACGAGCCGGCCTGCATCAGCACCGGCCGCCCATGCGCCTCGGGCAGCACCGGGCCGATCGCCTGGCATTTGAGGAAGCGGCCATCAACGTCCACCGGCTTCACCAGCGCCGGATCGGCAAACAGCCCCGCCGCCTTGTCGATCTTCACAGCATTGGGCGGCACGCTGCCCCAGAGCCGATAGCAGATGTCCATATATTCATCGGCATAGTCATAGCGCTCATCATGGCTGAACAGCCCCGCGGTGCCGTTGGCCATATGCTCGCCGCGCGAAAACCCGGTGACGATGTTCCACCCCACCCGACCCCGGCTGAGATAGTTCAAGGTCGACATGCGCCGCATCGCCAGATAGGGCGAGGTGCCGGTGGTAGACAGGGTGACGCCGATGCCGAGCTTCGTCGTCGCCGCCGCCATCACCGCCACCAGCGGCATCGGGTCGTGATTGGGCCAGGACACGCCATAGCGCACGCAGGCATCCACGCTGCCCTGATACACCGAATGCGCCGCCGGACTGTCGGCAAAGAACGCCGCATCAAAACAGCCCCGCTCCAACGTACGGGCGATATCCTGCCAATAGCCGAAGTCACGCAGCCCATCGATCTGACCGTCTACCGGATCGGTCCAGCTCATCAGGCTGTGGGTGCAGGCGCTGTGGATCAGCATCTGCAGCAGATGCATCTGCTTCGGGGCCTCGGTCATGCGCGTGGCTCCGGATCAGGTGTGCACGAGCTTGCAGCCGCCTTCGGACATCGGCCGCCAGGCCTGATCCGGGCCGAGCGTCGCCTGGAGATTGTAGAGGTCCCAGGTCGAACGGCTCTGCGCTGGGGTCTTGACGCCAAACAGATAGACATCGCTCACCACGCGGCCATCGGCGCGAATGCTGGCGTTGTTCAGCACATCATCCTGGATCGGCGTTTCCTTCATCCGCGCAACCGCTGCACGGCCGGACGCCTTGGCCGCGGCCGGCCCGAGGCTCGCCACCGCCTTGAGGTAATGGCGCACGGCGGAATAGGCACCAGCCTGGCCCATATTGGGCGGAATGCCGCCAGTGCGCGGCATCACCTTCTGGGCGAAGGCGCGGCTGCGATCGTTGAGGTCCCAATAGAAGCTCTCGGTGAGCTGCAGGCCCTGCGCCGCCGCCGGACCAAGGCTCTTGATGTCCTGGAGATAGATGATCAGCGCGCTCAGCCGCTGCCCGCTGGCCAGACCGACGCCCAGCTCGGCCGCCTGCTTGATGCAGTTCAGCAGATCCTGCCCGGCCAGCGCGAGCGCCACCACCTTGGCGCCCGAGGCCTGCGCCTGGAGCAAGGCCGAGGCGAAATCCTGCGTGCCGACCGGCACCGCCGTCTCGCCCACCACCTGGCCGCCCCGCGCCTGCACGATCGCCGCCGTGTCATCGCGCAACGCCTTGCCGAACACGTAATCGGCGCGGATGAAATACCAGCTCGTGCCACCGGTCTGATACAGCGCATTGCCCATCACCCGGGCCAGCATCGCGGTGTCAAACGTCCAATGCGTCATGTTCGGCGTGCAGGCGGCGCCGCTCAGCGTGGCCGAGCCGACATTGTTGGCCAGCATCACCCGGTCGCGATCCCGCACCAGCTCGTTCACCGCCAGCGCGATCGCCGAGTTGTTGAACTCCAGCAACGCATCCACCCCGTTGTCGAGCCACTGGCGCACGATGGCCGAGCCGATATCGGGCTTGTTCTGATGATCAGCGGTCAGCAGCTCGACATTCAGCCCGTGCTGGGCGGCCATCTCCTCAATGGCAAGGCGGGCGCAGGCCACCGAGCCGGCGCCGCCAAGATAGGAATACGGCCCCGAGGCGTCCTGCAACGCGCCGATGCGGATGACCGGCGCCTGGGCGCGCGCGGCGGAGGTGGCGAAGGCAAGAGCCGGCGTGGCGGCCATAAGGGCACGGCGCGTGATCATGTCAGGTCTCCGATTGCATTCAGCTATGAACGAGCTTGCAGCCGCCCTCGGACATCGGCCGCCAGGCGCGATCCGGTCCGAGCGTGGCGCGCAGCGTGTAGAGGTCCCATTCGCCACGGCTCTGCGCCGGCGCCTTCACCTCGAAGAGATAGACGTCGCTGACCACCCGCCCGTCCGCCCGCATCGAGGCATGGCTCAGCACGTCGTCCTCGACCGGCAACTCTTTCATCTTGGCAACCGTCGTCCGGCCCGAGCGCCTGGCCTCTGCCGGCCCGAGGGCTGCCACCGCCTTCAGGTAATGCCGCACCGCCGAATACGCGCCCGCCGCCCCCATATGCGGCACCATGCCGGAGGTGCGCGGCGTCACGCGCGCGGTGAAGGCCCGGGTGCGCTCGTTGAGGTCCCAGTAGAAGCTCTCGGTGAGATAGGTGCCCTGCACCGTGTCGATGCCCATCGAGCGGACATATTGCGGATACATGATCAAGGCTGCGACCCGTTGCTCGCTGCGCATCAGCCCGAACTCGCCCGCCTGCTTGAGGCAGTTCAGCAAGTCACCACCGGCCAGCGCCAGCGCCACCACCTTGGCGCCCGAGGCCTGGGCCTGGAGCAAAGCCGAGGAGTAATCCGTCGTGCCTACCGGCAACGCCGCCTCACCCACCACGCGTCCGCCCCGGCTGCGCACCACCGCAGACGTGTCATCCCGCAGATCGCGGCCAAACACATAGTCGGCGCGGATGAAGAACCAGGTGTCACCGCCCTGGTCGCACAGCGCATTGCCCAGCACGCGGGCCAGCATGGCGGTGTCAAACGTCCAATGCGTCATGTTGGGCGTGCAGGACTTGCCGCTCAGCTCCGCCGATCCGACGTTGTTGCCGAGCATCACCCGATCGGCATCGCGAATCAGATTGTTGGCGCCCAATGCGATGGCGGAGTTGTTGAACTCCATGATCGCATCCACACCCTCCGCCAGCCATTGCCGCGCAATCGAGGTGCCGACGTCGGGGCTGTTGCGGTGGTCGGCCGAGATCAGCTCGACCTCAAAGCCGGCGGATGGCGCCAGCTCCAGAATCGCCTGTCGGGCACATTCCATCGACAGCCGCCCACCGAGCAGGCTGTAAGGGCCTGACGCATCCTGCAACATGCCGATCCGAATCCGAGGAGCGGCCTGGGCCTTCGCCCGCGCCACTGAGGCAAGGCTCGCCGCCCCTACCATTGCGCCGCGTCGTGTGAGCACCTGCCGCTTCCTTTCCGGATTGTTCTTCGTTCGGTGAGGCATATTGGCAGACAGCAAATGCTACTGACAAGTAGATTTTGGATAGATTGGGATAGGACACGCAAGCGGCGGACCCAGCCCACCGCTTACCCCAGCCCCCCCAGAACCTCCTCAGTATGCTCCCCCAGCCGCGGTGGCAGCCGGCGGATCGAAGGCGGGCTTGCCGATAGGGCGATCGGGTTGGACGGCAGACGCATCGCGCCTTCGCTCTCATGCTCGAACATCTGCCAGAACCCGGTCGCCACCAGATGCGGATCGTCGAGCAAATCCTCGAGATCGTTGAGCACGGCGTGCGGAATATCTGTGGGCGCCAACAGCGCCAGCCACTCGGCGCTGCTGCGCTGGGCCAGCAGCGTGCCGACCTCCGCCCAGACTGCGCCAAGATTGGCCTGCCGGCCGCGCATGGTGCTGAACATCGGGTCGGCGGCGAGATCGGGCCGATCGATCAGCTGGAAGAAGCGCAGCCAATGCGGATCATTATAGGGCAGGAAGCAGATATGCCCGTCTTTGGTGGCAAAGGGCCTTCGCATGCCCTGGCGGATCGGCTCATACCCCATGCGACCGAGCGTCGGCTCAAACACCGCGCCGCCAAGATGCTCATGCGCGTTGAACGCCACCATGGTCTCGAGCATGGAAACGCCCACATCCTGCCCAAGCCCGGTCCGCTCGCGGTGAAACAGAGCGAGCATGATGGCATAGGCCGCGTGCACCGCCGTCACTTTGTCGGCGATGATCGAGGGCACATAGCGGGGCTCCCCGGCGGCGATTTTTTGCAGCATGGCCAGGCCCGACAGCGCCTGGATGATGTCGTCATAGGCAGGCCTGCCGCCATACGGCCCGTCATCCTCAAAGCCGCGCACATGGCAATAGATCAGCCGCGGATTGACGGCAGAGAGCGCGGCATAAGACAGCCCAAGCCGCGCCGCCGCCTCGCTGCGGATCGAATGCAGCAGCACATCGCTGCGCGCCGCGAGTTGCAGAAGTGCGGCGCGCCCCGCCTCGGTCTTGAGATCAAGCACCACGCTGCGCTTGTTGCGGTTGTTGGCGAGATACAGCGCCCCCATGCCCTCATGGCGGCGCGGCCCGATCGAGCGGGTCACATCCCCCTCCGGCCCCTCCACCTTGATGACATCCGCCCCCATGTCCCCCAAATATTGACCGGTCATCGGCCCCAGAATCACCGAGGACAGATCGAGCACAGTGAGGCCATGCAACGGCCCGTTCATGCCGAGGCCTTCTCTTTCGCCCGGTTGTCCGGCAGCAGCGAGCGGGCGATGATCTGCTTCATCACCTCCACACTGCCACCGCCGATGCGGCCCAGCCTGGCGTCCACAAACGCCCGGGCGATCGGATACTCGGTCATGTAGCCCCAGCCGCCAAAGAGCTGGAGGCACTGATCCATCACCCGCCCCTGCAACTCGGTGCTGACCAGCTTGGCCATCGCCGCATCCACAGCATCCAGCGCACCCTTCAGATGCAACTCGATGCATCGATCAACAAACACACGCTGCATCACCAGATCGGCCTTCATCTCGGCGAGCTTGAACTGGGTGTTCTGGAAATCCGCCAGCGTCTGGCCGAACATCTTGCGCTGCACGGTGTAATCGATCGTCCATTGCAACGCCGCCTCGGAAGAAGCGATGGCCCGCACCGCCTGCACCAGCCGCTCCTGCGCCAGCTCGGTCATCAACTGATAGAAACCACGCCCCTCTTCGCCGAGCAGATTGCCAACCGGCACCCGCAGATCCTGAAAGAACAGCTCCGCCGTGTCCTGCGCCTTGCAGCCGATCTTCTCCAGCTTGCGGCCGCGCTGAAACCCTGGCCGATCCGTCTCGACCAGAATAAGGCTCACCCCGCGCGCCCGCGCCTTGGGATCGGTCTTGCAGGCCAGCACCACCAGATCGGCGTTGAAGCCCGCGGTGATGAACACCTTCTGCCCGTTGATGACATACTCCTCGCCATCGCGGATCGCCGTGGTGCGCATCGATTGCACATCGCTGCCGCCGGACGGCTCGGTCATGCCGAGTGCCACGATCACCTCGCCGGTGGCCATCTTCGGCAGCCAGCGCCGCTTCTGCTCTTCGGTGCCGTAATGCACCAGATACGGCGCCACGATATCGGAATGCAGATAAAATGTCGGCCCGGTGGCGCCGGCGCGCGCCATCTCCTCGATCATGATGGCGCCGAACAGAAAATCCCCCCCGCCACCGCCATATTCCTCCGGCACCTCGGTGCACAGCAGCCCCGCCTCGCCCGCCTTGCGCCACACCGAACGCGGCACGATGCCGTCCTGCTCCCATTGCGCATGATGCGGCGTGATCTCGGTCTCGATGAAGCGCCGCACCTGGTCGCGGAACAGCTCATGCTCTGGGCCGAACAAGGTGCGCGGGATCATGCGCGACGCTCCGGCCGAGTGGTGCGCGGCACGGCCGGGCGATAGGTGATGCCGACCTTGGCATAGTCCCGCGCCAGATTGGCCCGATACCGCCGCGGATCGAGCTCCAACCCGTAGCGCGGCGAGTCGGGAAACTGCTTGCGGGCAAAGGCATGATCATCCGCGATCGCCGCCTGCATCGCCGCTTTCTCCGGCAGCTTCACCACGCCAGCGACGATCGAGGCCATATATTCCGACTGATCATCCATCATGCGGATATTGCTGCCGCCGCTGACATCAAAGAAGCCAATGAAGAACACCCCCGGCAGGCTCGGATGGACGATGCGGTTGTACAGATCCAGCTTCGTACCATTGAGAGGCGAGGTGTCAGGCGGCAGATAGGGAAACGCGGTGACGTAACCGGTGGCCGCGATGATGCTGTCAAACCGCTCCTCCCGCCCATCGACAAACCGCACCTTGTCCCCCGCCACGCTCTCGATTCCCGGCGCCACCGAAATCCGCTTCCAGGCGATATGCGAAATCAAGGTCGGGTGGCTGATCGGATGGGTGCGGGTCTTGGGCGTGCGGAAACCCCATTGCTCCATGCGGCCATGAAACACCCGCGTCAGCGCCGCCCGCGCCCAGATGCGGATCGGCCACGGCACCCAGGGCTTCTCAATCGCCACCAAGGTCCGCGAATTCGGCTTGCCGAACATCATGCGCGGCATGATCAGCACCGGCGACCGGGCGCAGAGCACGGTATGGGCGGTGAC
>Ga0114959_10004515_pt1 | contig 10651 bp, 17 predicted proteins | sample C_130625_EF_Meta_FD_87317 | JGI IMG/M metagenome (GOLD analysis project Ga0114959, IMG submission 87317) | Freshwater microbial communities from Lake Croche, Canada to study carbon cycling - C_130625_EF_MetaG | ecosystem: Environmental > Aquatic > Freshwater > Lake | place: Lake Croche, Canada...
AATTTACAGAGAAGAAGTTTTAGGACTTGTCTCTGAAGAAGCTTAAAAATGTTATGTTCGTCTAGTTGGTCTAGGACGTCAGCCTTTCACGTTGATAACACGGGTTCGAGTCCCGTACATAATACGAGTGCACTTCAATTTGTACGTTTGAGGAGTGGTAAGAATTAAAATGTACACATGGTCCTATCGACTATCGGTTAGGTCATCAGGTTTTCATCCTGAAAAGTCGGGTTCGACTCCCGGTGGGACTACAAATCTTAAGAGTAATTAACTTAAGGCTGTCAGGTTCGAAACTGACGATTGGTTATGGTGTATGGTGCACAGTTGAATGGAGTATGTGGTATTAACGCAGAAAGAGGAGACAGGAATATGGTTCAAATCCATTTTAATCAGCTTGCGTTAAAGTGTAAAGGTTGCATACTGGTCTCATAAGCCAGTGGGTTGGTTCGATTCCAAGTTACGCTACAAATAAAATATATCGCGGTTTAGTGTAATTGGTAGCATTCCGGGCTCATAACCCAGAGGCGAGGTTCGAGTCCTTAGTCCGCAACAAATTAAGGTATAGCTCAGTTGGTAGAGCAATCTTCAGTACTTATTCAATGAGTCGGATAATGAACTCGGATAAGGAACCTAGACGTGCCATTGGTTCGATCCCAATTGCCTTAACAAGAAAATAAATTGAAAGTTTTTTGAAACTTTCAGCAATTCTAGACATATAACAGTATATATAAAAAATAATAAATTACAAACAATGAGAACTTCAAGTACATTATCGTTAACGTCGCTTCAGCATCTAACAAGATCTGAAATTAGTACCGAAGTGTGATAGTCCTTATGTGAAAATATAAATACTAAATTGCAAAGCTCGGTTCTATCAAATGAATCGAGCTTTTTTGTTTTATACATGGTGGTTGTAGCTTAGTTGGTTAAAGCGCTAGATTGTGGTTCTAGAGATCGCGGGTTCGAGTCCCGTTTTCCACCCAAAAATTAAAAATTAAAAATTATGAAAGTAAATATCGATTACGTAAGTACAAAACATTTTCCTATAAGCAAATTAGGATGGTGGTTATTTTATTTCAATAAGTACACTTTCATTAAGGGTTTTAATTTAAGAATATTAGGTTTCCATTTTAACATAAGAGAAAATAATGGAACCGAGAAAATGATAAATAAATGGAGAGGTGCGCAAGTGGTCAAAAGCGCCTAGACTTGAAATCTTGTGTGAGCTAATTACTCCCGTGGGTTCGAATCCCACTCTCTCCTCTGCCCACTTTTGTACCTTTCTAGGATATATAAAATAAAACTTTTATATGCCTAGAAAAGCACATAAGTATCATTACATCTACAAGACGACTTGTAATGTAACTAAAAAATTTTACATAGGAATGCATTCATGTTCAGACTTAGAGGATGGATATATGGGTTCTGGTAAAAAAATAGGTCGTTCATTGAATAAGTATGGAATAGAAAATCATACTAAAGAAATTTTAGAATTTTTACCTGATAGAAAATCATTAGCCGAAAGAGAGCGAGAAATCGTTAATCAAGAAATGTTAAATGAAGAGCTATGCATGAATCTAAAAATTGGCGGTGAAGGTGGTGGCGGATTTAATACATGGAGTGTTGAAACTCGGAAATTATTTAATAAGAAAGGACACGAAAGACGAATAGAAGTTCAGAAAACAGAAAAATATAGAAATACATTATCTGAATCGATGAAATTATCGATTAAAAATGGAATTCTTAAAGTACCAGATTGGACCGGTAAATCTCATACAGAAGAAAGTAAACAACTCATGAGAGATAAAGCCAAAGAACGAATAGGTGATAAAAATTCTCAATTCGGTACTTGCTGGATTACCAATGGTATAGAAAGTAAGAAAATTAATAAAGGAGATTCTATACCTGAAAATTGGAAATTAGGTAGAAAAATAAAAATATTTAAAAGTTAAAGTAGTGAAACTGCCTCGATAGACGTATCGATAAAACTCACGTTATTCGTTTTTGAATAAAAATGCAGATTTGGAATTCTGCCTTTAACTTTTTATTTAGAGAGGTAAGCATAATGGTACTGCAGCGGATTGCTAATCCGTTAACCGTTAATTCGGTTTGTGGGTTCGAGTCCCATTCTCTCTGCAACATGTCTCACATTCTATGTGACCGCTTAATGATGATATGTATAAGTTCCAGGGTTGGAGAACTTAATTGTCTTGATAGTTAAATTGGATATAACGATAGCCTTCTAAGCTTTAATTCTGGGTTCGATTCCCGGTCGAGATACAAAATTGTCCGATAGTGTAACGGTAACACTACTGTTTTTGGTGCAGTCATTGATGGTTCGAATCCATCTCGGATAACTATATTGGAATATGGTATAATGGCTATTACACGTGGTTTTGGTCCACGCAATCAAGGTTCGATTCCTTGTATTCCAACGAAACATATGCTGGCGACGCATAAATGGTGGTGCCCTAGATTTGTAACCTAGAATAGAGTCAGTTCGATCCTGACCGTCAGCTCAAATAATGCAGACATAGTTCAGTTGGAAGAACACTTCGTTGGTATCGAAGAGGTCATCAGTTCGATCCTGATTGTATGCTCAAGATGTACACTATCGTATACAAAACCCGTCATATTGTGACTAAATGTATACTTTAATGTACAAAAATTAAAATGATGATGTTAATAACATTAGAAACAATGTTTATTAGCTAACATAAAATAAAAGGTAAGTTCTCTACATTCAGGATTAGTGGTTGCAACTAAACAGAGACAGATGGTAACAAGTAGGCCATCACTTACCAATTCGCACCTGTGGGCAAACTGGTAAAGTCGCCAGACTTAGGATCTGGAGTTATGTGGGTTCGACTCCCACCAGGTGTACAAAGAAGGACATCTTTTGTTATTGAGATAAAAAGGTTGGTATTTAGTTTAACGGTAAAATTCCGGCATTGCGAGTCGGAGATATGGGTTCGAGTCCTATAGTATCGTTATTCCTAATAATGCAATAACAAAATTGAGGTGAACAATAATGAGAAAACAAAAAGCATTTTGTGAATTTATAGGAGTTGCAAATTCTAGAGATACAAGCAAAATTATTCTTAAAGTTATTGAACGTTCAACTGTTAAGGAGTTCATTTTCTTACTTCTTTAATTTGCTCGGGTGGTGGAATGGTAGACACGCTGGGCTTAAAACTCAGTGGTCAGTAATGGCCGTGAGGGTTCGAGTCCCTCTCCGAGTACAATGAGAATCTCGATAAGGCTCGTTGATATCCAGCTTTATGAAGGTGAAAATCCAGCAGAATCTTAGTCTGCAAGCTATATACGACTTTTGGATAAACTGCAGTAATTCCATAGGATTGCTCATTACGGCCGAGTGGTGGAATTGGTAGACACGCCAGTCTAAGAAGCTGGTACCGCAAGGTGTGAGGGTTCGAGTCCCTCCTTGGTCACCACAATAAATGGTAGGCGTAAACAGTAAGAAATAGTTACTATTTTGACATCTCCCTAGGGAGAAGGTCCTGGTTAAAGGTATGACCTCATATACCTTCGATAAAGCTTAATCGAAAGATTGAGCTTTTGTTGTATTTGTTAATAACTAAATGCTCTAAAGTTTTCATTTTTAAATAATGTTGATTATATTTACTCTTTCAAACATATAACAATAAACTATTTATTATGAAGACAATCTTACTTGCAATTGGTGCATCTTTGCAGTATTTTATTCTTGCTGCAATTGTAATTGCCGTATTTGCATTTCCAACTATGATTCTTTGGAATCTTACGGTACCGAGAATTTTTGATGGACCTTTCGTATCATACAATGATATGTTCTTAATGATGTTACTTACCAGAATGTTATTTCCGGCATCAATTAACACTACACAAAATCAAATACTTAATAATGAAGAAAAACCTATTTAAACTCGCACTTTATATTCTATTGCATATATCATGTTATGTAGTAGGTTCTTTCGTTGCTATGGATTTTAATCCTATGCATTGGTGGTTGTTTGACTCTACTGGTGGAAGACTTATTGTTGTTGGATTAGAATTAACTTGGCTAGGTGCCTTAATATCTCAAGACTAATGTTAAAAACTATAGAAATCGACGGTAGAAAATTTCAATATGCCGTTCAATATGAAGCTAATGAATGCGATAGTTATGAATATACCGAGTTTTACGAAGGTATGGAAATCACTAAACGTAAGAAATGGATTTTATGGGGTGGAGAAATTGAAATTGCTAAGCCAAAATTGGTATTTACTATTTACTCAGATATTCACAATCCTCGATTAACCAAAGAATGGTGGAGACGAGAAATTAGAAAAGAAGTTAGTTTGCTAAAGCGATCCGAAGAAATTAATAACGGACAATTAATATGAAAGAGAAAATGTTAACTGGAAAATACTTTTGGACTCGTAGATGGTTTGGTGGTTTTAATCTTTGGGTTGAAATTAATCACGACATAGTATATGGCGAATGGAAGCGAAGATATGTTAAAGGAAATCTTGCGGATATGAATAAATTAGGAATTTCAATGAACACAGGAAAAAATGATTAAATCCTCACCAAATTTTATTATAGGACTTACTCGAGAAATCAAAGTATATTATGATGGTTCAGGAGATTTAGATGATTTGAATGTAGATGAACTTAAAGAAATTGTTATTGCTTTAAAAAAGAAAGAACTTGACAATTACATCGCAAAGAATAAGGCTGATGTATTCGTTCAGAACTTATATGAGTCTATTGATGATCTGCCTTTCAAAGATACTCGAGACATTACAATCTTAAATAAGGTAGGTAAATTCTTTAAGATATGAAAGTAATTTTTCTTGATATCGACGGAGTGCTTAATGTGATAGGACAAGGTCATGATGAGTTTGGTCAAATATTCCATCAACATTTCATGGACAATCTAAAGAGACTCATTGATGAAACCGGAGCTAAGATTATAATGAGTTCTTCATGGAGACATGCCGGACTTACTAAAATGCAAGCAATGTGGGAGAAACGAGGATTGGCCGGTGAACTTATCGGAGTAACTCCGGATTTATGGCGAAGAGTCAAACATGAAGATTATCACGAAAAGCTACAACGAGGTGATGAAATTCAAGTCATCCTTAATTTACATCCAGAAATAGAAAACTACGTTATTCTTGATGATGACGAAGATATGTTAGATAGTCAATTAGGAAACTTTGTTTGTTGTTCAAATAATATCAATCATCCTGATTGCATTGACATAGGTTATGGACTAACAAACGAATGTACAAATAAAGCAATAAGAATTTTAAACAAAAAATAATATGAGAGTTTATTACTTACGAATTTTACCAGGAGAAGGTTCTACATGGACTGAACATATCGAAGCTAACAATATGTCTCAAAACGACGGAGCTTATATCTTTTACGATAGCGAAGGAAAACAAATTTGTTACTATCCGGTAAGAGCAACTATCATAGAAAAAATAGTAACCATCTAATGTACGATAATCCAGAATACATTTTATGTGCAGCAATTTGGTGTAAGGAAATTCCATTAAAGAAAGACATTCCTCAGGTTCTACCTAAAAATTGTGACAGAGGTATTGTTGTAACTGGACATCGACATGGACAATGTATTTGGACTATTGGTTGTTTGACTGGATTACGAGCGGTTACATTTGCCGAAGATGGTATTGGAGAAAACGAACAAGGATTCTTAACGAGTAAAAATAGATTTGTTAATCGAAAAGAAGGTGGTGAAATCGCTTTTGCAGCTAAACAAACTCAAGAATTAAAAACTACCCTCTATTCAGAGGATTTATACTAAATAGAAATAACTGCATATAACTATTATGAAAGTAATATTTTTAGATAACGACGGTGTAATTTGCCTTTCCAACAATTGGGGTGGCAGAACTAATAAAATGAAAAAATACCTTAAGTTAAATCCTGAATGGGACCGAATGTATAAGACTGCTCCTATCGAATATCGTTTCGATGATTTCGATAAAAAGGCAGTAAAGGTATTAAATCAAATATTAGCTGAAACTGGTGCAGAAATTGTTGTTTCTTCGGATTGGAAGAAGCACGCAAATCTAGAAGAATTAGGTGAATATTACCTATCACAAGGAATTTCAAAAGCTCCTATTGCATTTACTCCTTCATTTATAGGTTGTGAAAAGCCTGAAGGATTTGAATGGGATCGTCATCAACAATATGAACAAGAGCGATCTTTAGAAATTATGCAATACTTGAAAGACCATCCAGAAGTAACTCATTGGGTAGCCGTTGATGATTTGGATATGGCAATCGAAGTTATGAGATGGTCAGTAATGTTTACCAGAGTTTGGGGTTTATCTAATTTTGTACTTACACCAAAATCTACCGAAGGCATAAAACAATTAGGAATCAAAGAACAAATACTAAAATACTTAAATGAAACTAACAGCTAAAAATATTTGGGTAACGTCAGATACTCATTTTTCTCACTCTAATATTGTTAGAGGAGAAACTAACTGGCGAGATTTCGATGGTAATGTTCCTTTAGCTAATGTTAGAGATTTTGATACTACCATAGAGATGAATGAGACGATGATTAAAAACATCAACGACAATGTAGATGCTAAAGATTGGTTGATTCATTTAGGTGATTGGTCATTTGGTGGTGAAGCCGAAGTTAAAGAACTTCGTAAGAAAATCAACTGCCATAATATTGTTCTTATTTTAGGAAACCACGATCATCATATCCAACGAGATAAAATTGGTGGTGAGTATCGAAGGTTGTTTTCTCATGTTGCACATTACGAAGAATTAAAAATTACAAATGCTGCATCAGAAGTTTCTAACTTTACGCTATGCCATTATCCTATTATTAGTTGGAACAAAATGCATTACGGTGCTTATATGTTACATGGTCATCAACACCTTAAAGGTGATAATCGATTTGGTGGTGGTAAAAGAATGGATGTAGGTATATGTGGTTCTCCTGAATTTAGGCCATATCATATTGAAGAAATCATGCAAACGTTAAATGAAAGAAATGAACCGTTGAATATTTTAGACCACCATAAAACAAAATAAGATGCCAATAACCCTTAGAGTTTTATGTGAAGAGCTCATTCGAGAAAAGGCAAAACGAAGTTTTGATGAATTTATTTCTTGGATGATCGATCCAGATGTTTATACATTTGAAGATGATTGGTCAGATAACACATTAGAAATGCTAGAATTTGCTACTGAAGATGAACAAAGAATTATACAACAACAAATTATTAACGGAGAAATATAACTATGACATTACAAAAACCAATATCATTTTTTGATGTAGAAACTACTGGGCTGAGTACCACAAAAGATCGAATCGTCGAGATTTGTATTATCAAGTACAATCCAGATGGAACTACTGACAAATTCTATTCGTTAGTAAATCCAACTATTAATATTTCCGAAGAAGTTTCGGCAGTACATGGAATTACGAATGAAGACGTTAAAGATTCTCCTACATTTACGGATATTGCCGATTCAATTTTAGAATTTATAGGTGATTCGGATTTAGGTGGCTATAATATTTTGCATTACGATATTCCTTTAATATTTGAGGAATTTTTGAGAGCCAAAAAACTTTTCGATTACAGAAAGCGCAGAATATTAGATTCGTATAGAATCTGGACTCAATACGAAACTCGAAACCTTAAAGGAGCATTAAATAGATTCTTAGGAATTGAACTTCAAAATGCACATACGGCTGAGGCTGATGTAGCTGCAACTGCAGGTATATTTTTCAAACAAATGGAAATGTGGTTTGATGAAACTGAATTTGATAAATTACACAACGAAACTACTGGGTTAGACAAAAAACTAGACCTTTCTGGTAAATTTGCAAAGAATGAAGCTGGTGAAGTTACGTTGACTTTTGGTAAACATTCAGGCAAAACAGTTCAAGCTATATTTGCAGAAGATCAGGAATATTTAAGATGGATATATGAGAAAGCAGAAATGCCTTCTGATACAAAAATGATTGCACAAAGAATTTATTCGAAATTATCGAGTATGAAAAACGATGCCTAATATGAGAAAAGTCGACGACAGATTAATGCAACCTATTACCAGAAAGAGATTCTTATTGCCAAATGATAAATTGGCAGAATTTACTACAAAAACCGGATTTTGTAAACTTGGATGGGTGGAAGGTGAACCCATTAGCATAGCAATTTTACATTCAGGATGGGAAGACCAATTCCACGTAATTGTTGAATTTGGTGATTCTACTGAATTTACTCATGAACTTCTAAGAAGCCAAGCTATCGAAGAAAAATATAACATCAATCCGTATCATGTTTCGTTTAGCCACTTTGTTAATTCCATTCCTAATGATATGGAATTAGGTAAAGCTACACGAGACCTATCAAAATAAGTTTTTAACAACCTATAATTAAGAGGGCTTTTGTCCTCTTTTGTTGCATATAAAAAGAAAAGAAAAATATGAATCCGTCACAGCATATCAAAACTTTAGAAACTACACAAGCATACAATCATCAAGACATTTTTTGGTGGATGCATAATGACGTTTGTCCTAGTGAATGGAGTGAAAATGGAATCGTAATCCCAAAACGTAAATGGGATAAATGGTTCAATGAAAATTTTGAAGTTTTCTCAGCTAATTACAAATTCAAAAACAAAAAGGAGTTAATGGCTCCTAAAAATGTTAGAGGTAAATTAAAGACTGGTGATACCGATTTAGTGGTCTATGTAAAGTACAATTTAGAAACTAAGAAGGAATATACTTTAGAAGTTGAATTTTATTGGTCGCTCGACAAAGCCGAACTTGCACAAAAATTCATTAAAGAAATAATGAAAATGCAAGTCTATAAGGTAGATAAAACTAAAGTGTATATGGTAATTCAAGATGATGGTGGCTTAGATTTACGATCATTTGACATCAACATTCCCGAATTAGATATCGAAATGAATTATGGCGAAGACTGGGCTATCAAACATGATTACTTAATTGAAGCTCTTTCTCGAGAAAACAAAAAAGGAATTGCTCTTTTGCATGGACTACCAGGAACTGGAAAATCGATGTACATTCGATATCTGATTTCCCTGTTAGCCGAATCTAGAACTATGATTTACCTTCCTAATCAATTAATCAATTCACTAACTGATCCTGGATTTTTACCTTTAATGGCAGATTTTCCTAATTCAGTTTTGATTATCGAAGATGCCGAAGAAGCTATTAAATCTCGTAAACAAGGTGGTGCAACGGTAGATAAATTATTAAATCTATCAGATGGAATTATATCAGACTTCTTGGGTACTCAAATTATCTGTACGTTCAACAGTGACATTACTACTATCGACGAAGCTCTACTACGAAAAGGTCGACTAATCCTAAAGCATGAATTTAAAAAGTTAGATAAAGAAGCGGCTCAAAAGCTATCTAATCATTTAGGTAAAAACACCATTATTGATAAACCAATGACCGTATCTGAAGTATACAATCAAGAGGAAATTTATTCAGAAATGCAAGTCGATAGAAAAACAGTTGGATTTAAGTCTTAAATAATTGTTAACAACTTTCACCTCGATATTTTTTACTATCGAGGTTTTTTGTTATATTTGTCTTATAAAAATATACTATGAACTTACACGAAAGAATCGGCTATTGCTGCATCAATCTAGAATTACAAGAAAGCGAAGGAATTTTCACTAATCGAAGTATGATTAAGAAAACTTTCGAAGCTCAACGAGAAACAAATGCAGTAGTCTCATCTTTAGCCCTACAAAATGTTAAAGACCTCGTAAAAATCATTCAATGGAATGAACGTAAAGGAATTAAATTCTTTCGTATCTCCTCTAACATGTTTCCGTGGATGTCCGAATATGAATTGCAAGATTTACCAGATTGGTCAATGATCGAAAAAAATCTTCAATTAGCCGGCACATTAGCTACTCGATATGGTCAACGTCTAGAATTCCATCCAGGTCCTTTCAATGTTCTTGGCTCACAAAGCAAATTTGTAGTTAAGAAAACCATTAAGGAATTAGATCAGCACTCTCAAATTTTCGATGCTATGGGTCTTGAACCTTCTCATTGGAATCAAATCAACATCCACTTAAATACTACTCAAGGCGGTAAAGAAGAATGTGCTAAACGTTTCATCGAAAACTTCCAAAAACTACATCCAACTACTAAAGCCAGATTGGTTATCGAAAACGACGACAAAGCTTCTCAATATTCGGTTAAAGACCTTCATGATTTGTTATACGATGAAATCAAAATACCAATCACCTTCGATTCACATCACCATAAATTTTGCAGTGGTAATTTAACTCACGAAGAAGCTGCTAAACTTGCTGCATCAACATGGGGTAATGTACCTGCCGGTTTTCACTTTTCGTCGACAATAAATCACGAACAACCTGAAAAAATGGCAAGGGCTCATGCTGATTGGATTTACGAAGAAATTACAGATTGGGGTACTGGTGCTTGGATTATGGTCGAAGCTAAACTCAAAGAAAGGTCAATTATTTCTTACATGAACGAAGGCGTAAAACCTTCAGATTATGTTGAAACTTTTGAATTGATACTATCATAGAACACTCATGAATCCATTATACGAAATACAAGAAGGAGCAGTAGGTATAATCTATTGGTAT
>Ga0114959_10004518_pt1 | contig 10650 bp, 21 predicted proteins | sample C_130625_EF_Meta_FD_87317 | JGI IMG/M metagenome (GOLD analysis project Ga0114959, IMG submission 87317) | Freshwater microbial communities from Lake Croche, Canada to study carbon cycling - C_130625_EF_MetaG | ecosystem: Environmental > Aquatic > Freshwater > Lake | place: Lake Croche, Canada...
AATGGCGCTGGAAACAGAGCCATTCAAATGCCATACGACGAATACTGGGACATGCCAAACGTGGTACCAGAGTTGTTTATATAGTGGGCAATCATGATGAATTCCTAAGACCCTTGATACAGTATGGGTTTAGTTTTGGCCGTGTGGAAATTGTAAACCAGTGCGAACACATCGGGCGTGACGGCAAACATTACTTGGTCACGCACGGAGATCTGTTTGACGGTATCACAAAACTGGCACCTTGGTTGGTTTTCTTAGGTGACAAGGCCTACGATTTTGTGTTGAATCTAAACAGCAAGTTCAATGCTGTCAGACACCGATTGGGATTTGGCTATTGGTCCCTGAGCCGGTTTCTCAAGCACCGGGTAAAAAGCAGTGCCAATTTTATATTCCAGTTTGAAGGTAACCTAGCAGCCTACTGTCGCAAACGCGGCTTTGATGGCGTGATATGTGGTCACATACATCATGCTGAGATCCGAGACATAGACGGTATAACTTACATGAATGATGGAGACTGGGTTGAGTCCATGACAGCCTTGGTTGAACATCACTCAGGCAAGTGGGAAATAGTAACCTGGACCCGGGAGCGAGACAGTGTGGATCTTGATACTGATAGCAGTACACATGAACGATCCCCGGGACACGCCGGGACGAGTGGAGATACAATTTCCCGATCAGAAAAGTTGCCAGCAGGCCCTGAGCTCGATGACGTGGTACATAAAGTTTAAAAGTTTTCGAGTACAAGGCGAATGTCAAAAACAATCTTGATGATTACAGATAATTTACCGGATCAAATAAACGGTGTCAATACAACCTATAAAAATATTAAACCATATGCGATTCGCGATGGTTATACTATACATACTATTCATCCCGGGTGCTTCCGCTATTTTGATTGCCCTAAATATAACGAAGTCAAACTTGCCATTCCAACAAAGATGGGACAGAAGATCGAGGAGATATCTCCGGATTATATACACATCCAGACAGAGGGTCCTATTGGTCTGTCTGCTAGAAAGTATCTTTCATTATGCGATTATCGCTACAATACCGCTTATCATACTCGTTTTCCAGAAGGACTTAAAAAACTATTTGGAATTCCTGAAGCCCTTACTTGGCCTTTGATCCGCTGGTTCCACAAACATGCAGGCAAGGTCCTAACTACCACTGAATCCATGGTTGCAGAATTACAGGCACACGGATTTGATGGTGAGATTGTGCCCTGGACCAGAGGTGTTGATCGCGACATATTCCATCCTGGCCATCGTAAACCAAAAACATCAGGACCGATTCTGTTGTGTGTGAGTCGTATCAGCAAAGAAAAGAATCTGGAACAGTTCCTGGGGTTAAACTACCCAGGTGCTGTCAAGGTCATGGTAGGCGATGGTCCCATGCGCGAAGAATACCAACAGCAATTTCCTGATGTACAGTTCACCGGATTCCGCACCGGATCTGACCTAGCTGAATATTACGCCCAGGCTGATGTGTTTGTGTTTCCCAGCCGTTGGGAAACATTTGGCATTGTCATGGTTGAGGCCATGGCCTGCGGAACCCCGGTTGCGGCATATCCTTGTCAAGGTCCCCTGGACGTGATTGAACCGGGCGTGACTGGCTACCTGTCAGAAGATTTAGCAAGTGCTATCGATCAGTGTTTGACACTGGATAGGACTCAAGTAGAACTGGGCAGTCAGCGTTGGAGCTGGGAACAGGCCTGGAAAATATTCCGAGATAATTTGGTAGAAAAACAACCAAGACTGTTGTTTTAAAACAACACTGTTTTTGGTTGACCAAAAAAGCCAGATCGGCTATAATAGTAGTATGAATATAAACAGCGTATTACAGTGGTCAGGTGCAGTAGCCATAATTGCCATGCACATTCTCAATGCCATGGGCCCTGATGCCTATCCCTGGAACATAATTTCAGCCTTTATAGGAACAGTATTGTTCTTGATCTGGACCATACGAGTAAGAAATGTGCCACAGTTGACTGTGAACGTGGTAGCATTGGGCATAGGTTTAGTGGGGCTATACCGGGCCTTTGTTTGACCGTTGCGGTGTGGTTTTTACACAACATCAGAAAACGGTTGACCAAAAACGGCATTTAGGTTATAATGTATGTATAGTTAATAAAAAGGAGTTAAAATGTTACAATACGAAAACAATTACAACACATTTAATAATCCAATACCACGTAGTGGGATTTGGAGCACCATATCGCTAGAAGAAATACAGGCGCATATTGCCAGTCTTCCTGTCAAGGAGCAGGCAACTGCTAGTATGGTGTTTATGTTTACTCTTAATTCTTGCAATAAATTAGTGCAAGAAGAAATCTTAGACCGAATGGGAGACCAATAATGATAAATGAATTTGACATCCGTGGTGCTATTATCAGTGGTAATTACACTGTGAGCGAACTTGACGGAATTGCACAGGCCTTGAAATTTGCCCGAGCCCAGTTGGCCCAACGCCAGATACGAGCCTGTGTCAAGGGCGACGCTGTGAAGTTTACCAATCCCAAGACCGGGGCAGTATTCCGTGGCACAGTGGATCGAGTCAAGATCAAAAATGTCATTGTGACAACTCCGCAAGGTCGTTACAATGTTCCTGCCAACCTATTGGAGTTTGCATAATGATTGTAGAAGACATACAGAGCGACGAATCCGTTCCAGTTGAGTATGAGATGACTGCTGCGGAACTGCTCGAGTTCCAACAAGAATACAGCCAATGGTCTGACTCTAGCAAAAAGCAAGATGATGACCGTCCACTTTATATCTGGCTAAGATGAAAAGACAACCTAAACCCACTTATGCAATACCAGCTGAACAGGCCTGGGCCGCGGCACAAGCGGCATTCAGGATCAATGGCAACAGATACATCAAGATCAACGACGGCGAAAATGCCCGTCCCAACAAAGAGATCATGCTGGAAATCTTGACCCAAACACCGGAACAGATGGTCGATCAGGATCACGAGTTGGCCTCTGCATGTCGTCAGCGTCTGGGGTCTGAAATCAGTCTACGCCTGTTGAAGGGTCAAGAACTGGGCGAATGGCATACCATACAGGCTCGCATCTGTCAGTTGGAAACTGTAACCACTGCCTATGACTTGGCTGTGTTGGCCAGTTTTCCAAACAGTTATAACAAGACCTTGGCACGTGATCAGGTAAAAGATCGCCTGAGAGAATGTGAAGACGTTTCAGTAGGTGCCGGTCGTGTAAACTTGTCAGTTGAGGTGGTTGACTGTTTTTACAGCAAACAATGGGACTGTTGGTATACCCGGGCTATTGACCAGGCCAATCGTGCCGTGACATTTGCGTATCGCGAACAGGTCAAACCTGGAACCAACATGGATATTGTGGGCACAGTCAAGGGCTTTGACAATCGCATAAGTCGTTTGAATCGTGTTAAGGTACTAGAACAGGAGGAGGTAGCATGAACTTTATCGTAGGAGTAATAGTAGGCGTAGCATTGGCCACCGTTGGTGTTTCGGGTGTAATCCGTTACGTGGACCAAGGTGTAGACCAAACCCAAGCCATAGTAAGGTCAGTGACCCGATAAATCAGTCTCAATTGTGAAACGCAATTTGGACAACCAGAATTCATAAAATGGTTGACAGCAACAGCTCGATCAGCTATAATATGAATATGCTAAGGAATTAGCATTATTCTAAACTTAGATAGGCAACCTAGAAAGGCAACACAAGATGGAAAAGTTATTCACAGTAGCAGGTACAGCAACACAACACGGCGTAACCAAAGCAAGGTTCGCTAACGATTTAGTGGCTCGTATCAAGATTTTGAACAAAAACGGATGTACAGACATCAACTTGGTCGAGCTACCACAGCCCATGACCAAACTGCAGGCTCTCCAGTATTTGCAAGAGCAAGGTGCGGCTGGTGATGCCGGTTATGCAGTGGCCAACAAGTTGGCAGAAAAAACCCGGATCGCCAAGAAAGGCGAGATCAAGGTTTCGGGCAAGCCAAAGACAGCTAAGTCTGTTGAAGCTGTAGCAGTAAAAGCCTAATAGGCCTAGGGGCTCCGGCCCCTGCTTAGTTGTATTGTTTTGGAAAAACCCTGTGACCAGGGTAATGCACTCTCACTGTACTGGATGTCGACTATCAAGGTACACGAGTTGTCAAAGCGAAAACGGAAATCAACATCGACGGGTGTTCCGTATAAGCGGTTAGCGTTAAAAGCAAACGATAGCGGGTGAACGCTATCTATAACAAGACAATACAACTAAGCTGGCTATATCGAAGTATATTCGACCTCACACGCGGAGAGGTGACATGTAACAGAGTGTACTTCAATATATCTATGCAGGGGCAAGAGAGGATGTTTCGTTCCCACTTTCCGCAACCAAACTTGTTTGTTATCCCCGATTCGGCATAACTAATTGTATGTCCGATGACTCTGTTCTAGACCCCCTTATCCAGGTAGCAATTTATCGCCTGATGCTGGTGCTGTACAACCAAGGCATCACGGAAATACACATGGGTGGACTCATGCGTCTACTAGGCATGTCCAACACTGTGGCCAGTCAGCATGATGAAGAACGAGTGGTCATGGATGAAGATTTTGCTCGTTATATGCACCAAATGACCCAGCCCCGATTCCACGATCAACCTTTGCATTAAATGACCATACCTATTTTTCGCTCCAGCGAAGTGCTGTACACTGTGACCGTGCGAGATGCGCAGGCTCGTCGACTACTGGTTGCCTGGGCTAACACCAATCGAAACAGCCAGACTAGAGTGGATGAAACTCACATGTACATCTATGATCAGAACACTCTTAGCACATTCATGGTCACTTGGACACATGGATGGACCAACATATCCATCTGGGACAATTGGGCAAAACGACATATTAATTTGTAGATAACTCTTGACAACGCAAATAAGACCTGTATAATTAAACATATGAAAGAATACATTGTTGACCGTGATCGTAGAGTAGTAATTTATGAACTACACGAGGCCTTAGTGGCTGCAGGCAGTAGCGATCATGATCATGTGTTTGCCCAAGATCAAGCACTAGAAACATTTTTTTCAGGATGCAGAGTCCAACGCTTACTCTGGAATCCGGTAACTTATGACAGCTTGTTAAATCAAGCCATAAGTGAAGGCGTTGACGTAGTAATAATCACAAGGACGTAATATGAGCAATCACGACGCATTAAAAACAGCATTTGAAACATACATCGCAGAAAACGAAAAATTCACAGGCAAGGGCGTAAAAGCCGCGGCCGCCAGAGCTAGAAAAGCCCTACAAGAAATGAGCAAGGCCATCAAAGAACGCCGTAAAGAAATCACAGCAGAAAAAGAAGCCCTAACTCCGGCCAAGTAAGCATGGCTGACATAGACTTATCTGGCATACTCAAGCGGATGCAAGAGTTAAGCACTGAAGAGGCTGTTGAGATAAAGTTGGGTGATTATACAGGTATAAACTATCCGCATTCACCTGCACATTCGATTAGCCTCCCCGGTCACACTTGGAAGTCGACTGTGACAAGCGGTACTGGCAATGTCACTATATCAGGTGTTGGCACCGGATTGAACTATACAAGTCCTTATACTTTTACCAGCGCCTCGCCCAACTGGAGCATTCGTGATGATAACAACGTCAGCTCCACGATTGATTTAAAGGGCGAAAACGCTGATATCCGAATCAACGGTGTCAGCTTGATGGATATGTTGACCACCATCCAGGATAGATTGAATATTCTGGTACCAAACCCTGAGTTGGAAACAGAATGGGATCAACTGCGTGAGCTGGGTGATCAGTATCGCCAACTAGAAAAGAAAGTAAAAGAACAAGGTGACATGTGGGCCAAACTCAAGGCCATGCCACCGCCCATTATCGATTGACCGTCAACAAATATCCTGTTATAATAATATATTATAAACTTGGTATATAACGGTAAAAATGGCCCAAAAACACTGTATTTTTAGCTCAAGTTGGCACCCAACACTAAGTATTTGTGAGTGCAAAAAACACAACCTGGCTAACATTGATTTGTTTAGCGGAAGATCACAATCTAGATTTGCACCAAACCGGTCGGACCCGTGCCGGGATACAAACAGCAGGTTACGCACCAGGCAGGGGGCTTTGTCCAAGTCGCCTGTACTGTTCGAAAGAGACCGTCGGAAAGTCTCTTCGTTGACAACCGGAATTGACGTGACTCACTACAAGGTATCGGACACGAGTCTAGTCCAGGAACAGTTGGCCATGAAGGCCCGATGTCTCACAGACTGTATTGTTTCCTATCTTTTGTCAAGCTGGCCCATCCTGGGCACTTCCGCTGGAGAACCCAGTCTGGTTCCGAGGAGAATGAATTGAAAAATTCAAATATGCTAGTTCAACAAATTAGTAATGCAGTTTTAAAAATTGGTGGCTTCTTGGCAGTTGCCGCTGTGGTCGTAACTGTGACCAATACCAAATTATCACAACTTAGAGAACAGGTCGAAGAACAATCGCCTGCAATCATCTCTGTGGCCGAACGCACCAGGCAGTTGAATTGCTTGACCAAGAACATCTATTGGGAAGCTGGATCCGAGCCGTTTGAAGGCAAAGTAGCTGTGGCACAGGTAACCATGAACCGTGTTGACTCTGGTCGTTTTGCGTCGGACATCTGTGGTGTGGTCTACCAAAAAAACATCATATACGAAAAGTTAATTTGCCAGTTTAGCTGGTATTGTGATGGCAGTAGTCGGGTCTAACCCATACACCCAGCAAGATGGCGCGAAAGCGAAGAAGTGGCCAAGCAGGTCCTATTCGAAGGATTTAGATTGCCCAGCTTGAGATCGGCTTTGTATTTCCATGCTGATTATATAAACCCCCGATGGGGCAAACCCCAGGTGGCCAAGATAGGTCGCCACGTCTTTTACTCAGAAAGCAAAATATGATCGTGAAACTAGACCAATTCCTAAAGAGTGTGACTGCTTGGTTGAATATTCAACTGCCCAAGGTTTCTGCCGAAACCCTACAGTGGCTGACTGCCATTGTGTTACATTGTGCTACCATACCAACACTATTGGCCTTAATGACCGGCTTGAGTGATCGTACTCCTAATCTGGATATTGTGATGTTTACCTGGGCAGGGCTGGTATTATTGTTCAGTCGTGCAGTAGTCTTAAAGGACACCCTTAATACTGTCACTATTGGCGTGGGGTTTGTGGTACAGGCTGTGATCATGGCCATGATCTTGTTCAAATAAATCGGTTGACACCAAATGGCCGTTGCGTTATAATAGTAGTATGACTAAGAAAATACGATTGTTGTCCAATCAAATTTATCAAGATCAGCAGGGTCGTTTAGTATATACCCAACGCACCTATGGCATCATGGTTGAGTATAAACACCGCGGCGATGAACATATCAGAGTAGCAACACATGAAGATTTTTTATCACGACACACATATCTCGACCATTACTGTTTTACCGGTTGGGGAGAAGAGGATACCAAATGAGTATGCATCTAGAAGGTCCGTGGTTAAGCACCACAGGCAAGAAAAAAGGTCCACGCAAATGGGCCAGTGCCGAAGCAAAACGCAAGGCACAACAGCTACAAGCCGAGTGGGAAGTCAAGTTGGGTGCTATCAAAAAGATGGCTCCCAAGTTCAGTGGCAACAGCCGTCCTGAGCCCAAGCCGACTGGTTTACTAACCACCAGCCCAAGAATACCGCCCGGACGTGAAACACCCAGGATTGCTAGCCTGGATACTGGCTGGGTGGCCTGCACCAAGGGTGACAACAATACCTACACAGGTACCAAGGTCAAAGGAATTGGTACCATGCACAAGTCCAATGCAGTTCCGATCTTTAGCGACGAAGAGGCCATCGACATAAGTACGATGAGGAGATAATAACAGATTTGTCTAAAGAAGAAGCGATAAAAATGGAAGGTATTGTAGAAGAAGTTCTGCCCAATACCACCTACCGAATACGAATAGAAAATTTTGCAAAGCCCGTATTGGCCAGCCTCAATGGACGTATGCGACAACACAATATCAAAGTACTCGCCGGTGACACAGTGGAACTGGAATTTAGTCCGTATGATCTCACCCGTGGTCGTATAACCCGTCGGAGATAAATATCCTTATGCACTCAAACATTCGACGAGATCTAGACCTGCTGGAAGCGACCACTAGACCAGCCAAGCTGGAAACTACACCCCTGCCTTATGGCGAAAATGACCTGGAGCCAGTATTGAGTCAGGACAGCTTGAACTATCATTATGGACATCTGGCCAAAGGCTATGCCAAACGATACAATGCTGGCGAAGGTGATGCAGATTTTAATCGTGCAGGCAGTTTTTTACACAACAAATTCTTTCCACAATTACGAGCTCCCAAAGGAGCCAATCGTCCTAGAGGTGCTGTGTTGGCATTGATCGAAGAAAAGTTCAAAACCTTTGAAGATTTTAAAATCGCTGTCAAAGAAGCCGCGATGAAAATACAAGGGTCTGGATGGGTGTACCTAAGCACTGGTGGTGAAATTAAAATCATTCGTAATCATGCTGTACGCACAGATATATGTGTACTTATTGATTGGTGGGAACATGTTTGGGCCACTGATTATCAGTGGGAAAAAGAACGATATCTTGACAACATATGGCGTATTATCAACTGGGATGTCTGTAACGAAAGACTATGATAACATTAAGTGAATCAGCAGTAGCCAGAATAAAAGATATCCTGGACGAAGAAAATAATCCCTCCCTAAAATTGCGGGTATTTGTGCAGGGTGGCGGATGTTCAGGCATGCAATACGGTTTTACCCTGGACGAAGATATAGGTGAAGACGATTGGACTCTGGATCTCAATGGCGTACAAATCTTGGTAGACAGCATGAGCGGACAGTACCTACAAGGTGCCCAAGTCGACTTCAAAAATGATAACATGGGCGCCAGTTTCGTGATCTCCAATCCCAATGCTCAAACCACTTGCGGGTGCGGATCTAGCTTTAACCCGTATTAAATTTCAATCTCAATAGCTTCTGTACTCTGGTAAATACATTACAGAGGACGGGTATCTATGACTCAACAAATTATCAATATAGGAACAACTGCTAACGACGGTACAGGTGATCCATTACGCACTGCTTTTACAAAAACAAACAATAATTTTTCTCAGTTGTTTGAAGCCACAACTGGGAACTTGTCTATAGTCGGGAACATCACTGCTGGCAACGTGGCTCTGAGCGGCTCTATGTCCGCGCAAGGGCAAATACAAACAACAGGAAATATCACCACACAGGGATATTTTGTGGGCAATTTTGCAGGAAATATCACAGGAAATATAATTGTTCCAGGTGCCAATGCTCAGGTCCTGTACAACGACAACGGTAATATTGGTGCAGCTGCTGGTATGACCTTTGATCGTAGCCCAAATGTGTTTACAGTACTTGGTGTGATCAGTTCGTCTGGCAACATCAATTCTGATAATTTAATTACTGTAGGCAATGTACTGTCAGGTGATAGGGTATCAGCAGCTGGTAACGTGAGAGGTGCTAATGTAACATCAGGTGGGTTGATATCAGCAGTCGGCAATGTGAGTGGTAGTTACATTTTGGGCAATGGAGCCTTGTTGACTGGAATACCGATAATCTCTAATGGTTCTTCAAATATAGCCATTGCCAATTCTGATGGATCTATCAACATAACAGTGGCTGGTAACAGCATTGCACAATTTACCGCAGAAGGCCTGATTCCGGCTGCCAATATCACACAAGATCTTGGCAACGCCACCATACGCTGGAGAGATTTGTATCTAAGTGGAAATTCACTATTTTTGGGCCAGAGTACTATAACCTCCAATGCCACTGCCACAGTATTTACAAATCCTGTTGGTGGTACATTTTTAGTTGCTGGATCAACCAGTAACAGTGTGATAACTGCAACGGAACTACAGGCGTATGGCAATATTGTCGGTGGTAATGTCATTACAACTGGGATAATATCAACTGTCGGCAACATCATAACCAACGACTCAATCAACTGTTTTCGAATTTCAAGTAATAGCAACATAACATCTCAAGGTTTGATTTCAGGAGCCCGAATTACTGCCGTTGGTAATATTGCTGGCCTCAATATAAAGGCATCTAACACAATTACTGCAAATGTGTATGCGTATGGCAATGGTTCACCATTTCCAGGAGGTGGCGGCGGATCGCAAGGTACAACCGGAGCTCAAGGCACAATAGGTCCACAAGGAACCACAGGACAAGATGGTACTTCGGTCAACATCATTGGTTCAGTGGCCACGGTGGGCGGCAGTCCCCAAGCAACCTTAAATGCTGCTTTTCCAGGTGCTGTAGCTGGCAATGGAGTGATAGCTCTTGACACCGGTCATTTATGGGTGTATAGTGGTAGTCTATGGACTGATGTGGGCAATATTACTGGCCCACAAGGAACATCTGGCACTCAAGGAACCACAGGTGTAGGTGCACAAGGAACCACAGGCGCACAAGGCATAACAGGCAATCAAGGTCTTACAGGTGGAGGCTCGCAAGGCACAGCTGGTTCTCAAGGCACAGCTGGGTCTGGCGCACAAGGCACCCAAGGCATATACGGCGCACAAGGAACAACTGGAGCCCAAGGTAATAACGGATCTCAAGGCACAGCTGGGTCTGGCGCACAAGGAACTACT